>ENA-OWRJ01002259-OWRJ01002259.1-human-gut-metagenome-genome-assembly--contig:-NODE-2259-length-17056-cov-25.547674_pt1 | contig 17056 bp, 14 predicted proteins | sample MGYA00248269_ERZ651897 | MGnify/ENA primary metagenome ERZ651897 (study PRJEB26924, sample SAMEA4378252) | human gut metagenome | biome: human gut; feature: human-associated habitat; material: faeces...
TGATCTCGCAGATAGCACGGGTCTCCCACTCTGCCGGGATATTGGTGTTGCCCAGTGCTTCCGCGTAAAGCTGCTTGGAACACACCCGGTCACCCGTGTAGTCCTCCAGAAAGGCGTAGATCATACCAGCCTGTGCATCCTCCTGCATGAAGTCCTGCTGGTGGGCCTGCAGCGTTTCCTGCATGGCAGGGCTGAACGCCAGCTTGTAATTACCGCTGTTGTAGATGGTCATGGCTTCTGCCCAAAGCTGGTCGATATAGGCACGGGAATCTTCCTCGTTGTCCAGAATATGAGCTTCGGCCAGTTCCGCATCCACCGGGACGGGGATAAAACGGCGGTTGCCCGTGCGGTCACGGGGCAAAAAATCCTGCCGATTTGTCGTACCAGCAAAAACACACTGACGCAAACGGTCGGCAGGATGGGTCTCGTAGGGGACTTTATAGGTTTCCTTCTGCTTGCTGAGAAAGCTCTTGATCTCCTCAATGCTCTTGGCGTTGGCGGTGGCAATCATCTCCGACATTTCGATGATCCAGTGACCTTGCAGCTTGCGGTACACGTTGTCATCGTCCAGCCGCCGCAGGTCATCCGAGAACCACTCGTCCTTAACGGCCAGCAGACGGAAGAAGGTGGACTTCCCCGCACCCTGACCGCCCACCAGACAGAGCATGGTTTCAAATTTACATCCCGGTTGGAATACTCGCTTGATGGCTCCCAGCAGAAAGATTTTCATGGCTTCGCAAGTGTACTCGTCCTCCGCAGCACCGAGAAAGTGGTGCAGGACGTGAGCTATCCGCTTTGTTCCATCCCATATCAGGCCGTTCAGGTAGTCCCGGATGGGATGATAGCGGTTCTCGTTGGCAACAATGCTGATAGCAGATTCGATCTTCTTTTCGCTGGAGATGCCGTATTTCTCCATCCGGCGCAGAATATACTTCATGTCGGTGTCGTTCAGCGTCTTGCCGGAGCGGGGCCAACCCACAGGCTTTACAATGTCGATGCGCTCGCTCAACAAGTTCATCCGGATGGCATCGGCAAGCACATGGTCGTTCTGCAGAATCGTGATGCAGTTTTGGATCGTTCGCTGGATTTCACCGTTGGAATGTTTGGACAGCATTTCCTTCACATCTCCAACGGTTCGGGGAGCACGTTCTTCGTTGACTTCTTTGCTCAATAAGCATCACCTCGTACTATTATTGAAAACAATTTTCCGATTTTTCGGCGGCAGGCGGTGCGGACGGCTTCCGTTGGGTCTGTTCCGCCTGCAAGCGGTTCAGCAGTTGCAGCACCGAATCCCGTGCTTTTTCCTTGACCTGCTCTTTGCCTTTCTGCCGGACTTCCGGCTTCAGCAGCTTCTCCTGCAAACGAGTGGCGGTGGTCTGCATGGTCTTGAGGAACTTGTCCAGCATGCTATCCAGATGTTTTGCGGTGTACTCCCGTGTGGCCTTGGGAGCTTTGCGCTCCGGGGACAACACCCACTTTTTCGTGTCCTCGATCATCCGCATATCTTCCTTCCGGGTCTCTGTGCGCACAACATCCGTCACGATATCCACCGCCTTGTCGTAGGCCGCAGCCGAAACATCTTCCAGCAGGGTTTCCATGTCCGAAACTTTCAGGGTCAGCTCGTCCAGCTTGCTCTGCTGGGCGGCAAGCTGCTCCTTCTGCTTAGCAAGAATATAGTCCTGCTTTTCAAGATACTGCCGGTTGCCATATTCCGCTTCTTCCTCCAATTCCAGCCCGTGCCGCTTGGCAATCTCGAACAGCATCTTCCGGCAGGCGGAATCGAAAGTAATCTTGCGGTTGTTGCGGCGGCTGATGGGCTTGCCCGGGTCAGGCAGCTCAAAACCCAACGCTTCCAGTGCCTTTTCCTGCTGGGGTGCCACCTCACCATACTTGTTCTCGCAGTCGAACACATGGCGCTCGTGGATGTGGGGTGTGCTCTCATCCAGATGCAACGCCCAGTCCAGTACATGAACGTGTTCGCCAAATTTGCCTTTGAACTCCTCGATGAACTCGGTGACGATGTTCAGCAAGTCCCCTGCGGAAGCGTGTTCATCCAGCGTTCCGAGCTGGTAGATAGTTTCTTCCGGGCAGGTCTTGCGGCTGGACAGCAGGTCGGGAATGGAGCGGTTGCGTTCCGTATGCCGAATCTTGGCGTTACGCTCATTTTGCCTTTCGATGAACTCCGAATAGTGGGTCTCGTAGAATTGACGTTCCACCTCCGAGAAGGTCGCCGCCAAATCGTCCGGGTCGGGTGGAGCGAGAACCGAACGGAAACCGTGAAAGCAGTCCCAGTAGATGTTGCCCTTGGCTCGTTCCGGGTCGATGTGCTCGCTGTTGGCAAGGTTGAAACTGCGGTCATTGTGTTTTGGGTTATAGGTGCCGTGGGTTCCGGCTCGTCCGTTGTGTCGTGTTAATTTCAGATAGACATCCCTCCGTTTCAACAGCTTGGCGTGGGAGAACGCAGCAGCGGAGCTGCTGGATCTGCCGCCGTTTTGCGCCAGATAATACCCAGTAGGATATGACGCACAGCATCATATCACTGGGGCAAAGGACTGCGTCCTCTGCACTCCTGCACCGGGCAAGCTGTCCAGAAGAACAGCTCGTCCGGCTCAATGTAACGAGAGCTGGAAATTGTTCCGGCTCCCCCATCGCAGATAGACTTACAGTCCATCTGCGTCAATATGATATAGGTCTCCCATATTCGCCCTCGGCACCCTAGGAGTGGGGAATCATCCGGCGGCGGGCTTGCACCGCACCATTGGCATTTCAGCCACCCCGTCTTCGTTATGACCGGGCTGCGAGTTACAGAAGTACCTTTTGTGAAGTACCGGACGATTGAACTATTCTGTTTTCAAGGAGCCGATTTTTATAGAAAATCCTCGGAATTTAGGGCTTCCGAAAAATTATCTCTCTAATTGGTAGGCATCGAAAAAGGGCTTTTTGTTACCCGAAAAAGAAATTTGTTAAAAAGTTCTTGGAAAATATGGTTGAAGCAACCGCCGAGTTAAAATATCGTCAGTTTGTTAAGCAACCAACTAAGGCAGACAATTTGCAACGCCGAAAGTATTCAAGGCTGAAGCAACCTTGAAAAAATCTTCTCACTTGGTAGGCATCGAGAAAGGCCATTTGACACCCATTGACAATTCTTTGTAATAAAGTTGTCATAAGTCCCCACCTCGAAAAAGTCCCCTCAATAGGTAGCCGACGAGAATAGCTAAAATATAGCTATCTTTTCGAAAATTAACAAAAAAGTCACAAACGACAAAAATCGCCACATAACAGCCTGAACCTAACCATCCCTTCTGGGATGGCCTTGGTTCGGGTTTGTTATGCAGCGATAAGAGAGTCAAAAACTTGCTCCGGCTCCTTTGGACGTCGAACGGAAACACTAAGTGTTTATGTCATATTAAATTGTTGGAGTACACTGCTACAGAAATCGAACTGTGTCAACAAAATGTTTCGAGAACACGCCACTTTCGGCAGCTCGCAAGAAAAAGTGACAAAAACTTTGGCAAAAAGAGAGAGGGCTGGACGATGCCAGCCCTCTTGACATACGCAAAAGCATTTATCAAATAAGAACCGTATAACGGCTGAACGACTATCATACGGGTCAAAAAGGTTGCTGTATTTCCTGATTTTGATATCCTGCTTAATGCTTTCTGGCTTTATAGCAGCTTCTTTGTTGATTGTCGTTCTATTAATATCGGCAATGTTGTTTGTGATTGTACAAGATACTGCGGTGTCCGGATTCGCCTCAGAACAACTTTCGCAGCCTGTTCACCCATATCAAACATATCAAGATTCACAACACTCAGTTGCGGTTCAATGATTTTGGAAAAAGGAAAATCATCAAACGTAATGACAGCCATATCTTCCGGGATGCGTATTCCCGAAACTTTCAATTCATTTACGCAGCCAAAAGCAATATACTGATTTGCGCAAATTACCGCATTAGGCTGCATTGGCAACTCCAGCAGTGCGCGTGCAGCTGCCGCACCGCCCTCACTGGTAGGTGGACCTTCCCTCAAATATCCTGCTGGGATCTTTTCGTTTAAGGTCGCTAGTACACCGCTTAAGCGGTGCGCAGAAATAGTATCTTCTTTGGGACCACCGATAAATGCAATTCTGTCATATCCATTGCGCCGCAAATGTGTAACTGCGATTTGTCCCGCCACTGAGTTATTGGTGTCGATCCAACAAAGTTGATTGGAAAAATCCGGCGCACCTACAACAATGTAGGGCAGTTCTGTATGTGCCAAACAAATGGCCACATCCTTTGATACAACCGATGCGTGCAGAATCACGCCGTCCACATAGGAACCTTGAAGCAGTTCATCAAAATGCCGCAAAAGCTCAACGGCCGTGCTGTGCTGTACAATGAGACCATAGCCTTTTTCAGAAAGCGCGTTCTCCACACCTGCCATGATTTCAAACAGATGCGGATTATCAAATCCCACTCCATGCTGCATTTCTGCCAGAAAAAGAATCGTTTTGGTCGCACCAGTGGCAAAACTTTGTGCGCGGCGATTCGGCTGATATCCCAATTCCTTGATGACCGCATTGACACGGTCACAGGTCTCCTGTGATATAGAATACGACTTATGTAGCACTTTGCTGACAGTCGCCTTGGACACGCCCGCAGCTTCGGCCACTTCTTGAATCGTCACGCTCACATTTCACACCCCCTGTACGAATATGGCAAATCCCATTGGTGCAAGGCAGTTGATCTCCGCCTCATAGCCCTGCTGCCACAAAATTTTCCCTTCTATTGTAGGAAGGTCAGCAGATATGATTTGATTGTTAAGAAACACCGTTATTTTTTCCTTTTCATCAGCGCGTTCATAACCATACAGTCCTTTTTTCTTTCCAGCCTCAACGGTATGGTAGCCGCCTCTGCAAAGGGCAGGATGTTCCGTTCTCAGGTGCATCGCCTTTTTATAAAAGTCTGCTAAGGCCGATGGCTCCTGCGACCATGTCATTTCGTGGCGGTACTCTGCTTCCAGCAATCCATAAATGCCACGTTCATCGCCATAAAAGACAGACGGAATCCCTGTAAAGGTCATCTGGAAAAGCACAGCGAGTTGCATTCTTGCCGGGTCTTTTTCGCACAGTGAATAAAAGCGGCTCACATCGTGGCTGTCCAGTAGGTTAAGCTGAGCATACAGCACTGGAAGTTTATACCGCATCCTCATATTGCTCACACGGGCATCAAATTCCGCTGCATCGATGCTTTGCTCAGCAAAGAAACGGCGGCAATGCTTGCGGAAATCGTAATTCATGGTGGAATCGAAAATGTCGCCATTCAGCCAGTGCTGGGCGGTCTCCCAAACTTCTCCAATGAGGATGCACTCTGGCTTTTCCTCCTTCACCGCTTGCCGAAATGCGCGCCAGAACCCATCGTTGATCTCGCTAGCAACGTCCAAGCGCCAGCCATCAATGTCAAATTCTCGCACCCAATAGCGCCCTACCTCGCAGAAATAATTCTGCACCTCCGGGTTGCAGGTGTTGATTTTGGGCATCATACGCTCATAGCCGAAGCATTCATAGGTCGGATAAGTTTCAGGATTTTCCGGTCTCTCCACGGGAAATTGAAGATGGTAAAACCAGTTTTTATATTTCGAGGTTTTACCATTACGCACTACATCGTCAAAGGCGAAAAAATTCCACCCTACATGGTTGAATACACCATCAATAATAACACGCATTCCCCGTGCATGACAGTCGTTGACCAACTGCCGAAAATCCTCATCCGTGCCGAAGCAGGGATCGATGTGATGATAATCCAGCAAATCGTATTTATGGTACTCCCCTGCTGCAAAAATCGGATTCAGGTATATGCAGGAAGCCCCCAGTTCCTGAATATAATCCAGATTCTCAATCACACCGCGCAAAGTTCCACCAAGTTTTCCGTGCGTAATCTGGCCGTTCCACTCTTTTTCAGATGGCTTTCCTGAAATAAAACGATGACTTGTGGCGAAACTGTCTGGAAAGATATTGTAAACCACTGCGTCTTGCGCCCATGCGGGCGGTGTTGCAATGTCTGCCGGATGATTAAACGGAAGTTGGTAGTATTCCGAGCGATCATCTACGCGGTGATCTGTAAAAAAGTCGCCATAATACAGCAATTTCTGTGTTCCATCATCGAGTTCAAAATAATAACAGATGCGCTTATAAGGACTTTCCAAGATAACTTGGAAGTAATCAAACCATTCGTCTTGCGCCTCAACCTGCATCTCTACGGACGAGAAAATAACCGGTGTCAGGCGGCAGGCACGATCCGCATAAAACAGCGTGCAGTGCTTTAGATCATCACGCCCGGCACGCAGCCGAAACACAACATGGTTTGGATCGATCCCGTGTGCCTGCTGTGACATCGGGATATGTTGGATGGCTTCAAATTTCATTGTGTCATCTCCCATTTTGAGGCAATCAGCCCTTGACACCACCGGCAGTCAAACCGGAAGTCATATGACGCTGTACTGCAAAGAACACAATCAGAATCGGCAAACTGACCACCAGGGAAGCAGCTGCAAAAATAGGCCAGCTTCCGCTCATTTCCGTTGCCTGCAAAGAGTACAATCCGGCTGCGAGTGTATAATTCTCGGCACCTGTCATAAAGGTCGTTGCAAAGAGATATTCGTTCCAAACATAAATCAAAATCATAACCGCCGTGACCAAGATGCTGGGACGCGCCAACGGAAGAACAATACGCGTGACAAGTTGGATGCCGCTTGCGCCGTCTATTTCCGCCGCTTCCTCGATTTCGCGCGGTATCGTATCAAAGTATCCTTTCATGTTCAGTAGAGCAAACTCAGCCATAGTTCCGGTATAAATCAGAATCAACCCAACTTTGCTGTTGATCAGTCCCAGAGGGCGCAGCAGCGTATAAATCGCAAACATGGAAAGGACAGCGGGGAAAGAGTATAGCAGAACCAACTGTTTCAGAATCGGCTTGCGCCCCTTAAAATGCATCCGGGAAAATGCATAAGCAGCAGGGATTGACGCTGTCAGTGAAATAAGAACCGTAACCACCGCCAGCGTCATACTGTTTTTGAACCACAGCATGACGGGTTCTTCAGTAAAAACTGCAACATAATTTCGTAATGTGAAGTTCTTTGGGATAAAGCGAAAGTCAGAGCTTACAAGGCTGTTGTCTGCATTCAAAGAAACTGACAGTGCATACAAAATCGGGATCAACGTGACGAAACAGATCACGATGAACAAAATATGCAGACCGACTTGCTGGATTGCCTGTTTGAGCATACGCTTTTGGTGTCTCGTCATCTGTTACCCCTCCTTTGCTTTGCGGCTGGTTGCCATCGAGAACAGAATCAAAATGACAAAAATCAGGATAGAGATTGCAGAACTGTATCCATAATTGTTTGTGATAAATGCATTCTCGTAGGCATAAGTCAGGATCGTATGAATGTTAGCACCTGTTTTTGCGCCTGCCTGCTGTGTCAACAGGTACACCACATCGAATTGTTTGAAGGTTGTAAACACTGTGATCAACACCGATGGAGCAATGATTGGGCGAATCGCAGGAATCGTAATAAAGTATGCCCTTTGGAACCAGTTTGCACCGTCGAGGATTGCACTCTCATAGCAACTATAATCCACAGCTTGCAGGGCACCATCCATAATCATAATCATGAACGGTAGCGCCAACCAAAGGTTAACAACTGTGCAGCAGATAAATGCTGAAACATCATTCGCTAGCCAGCGTACTGTTGCCAGTCCAAGCTTCTGCATCCACTGGGTCAGCAAACCAAACTGCGAATTAAAAATACCTGTTTTCCAGAGCAGAATCGACACATAGCCCGGCATAGCCCAAGGAATCATAAGCAGAGTCTTGTAGAACCGCCTCCCCTTAAAGTTCTGTATATTCAGCAGACTTGCCAGCACAAAAGCAATCACCAACTGCAGTACCATGTTTAGTACAGTCCACAGTATAGTACGAAGTAATGCTGCTAAAAAACCGGAGTCGAAAACGAACAGTGCATCTTTATAATTCTTCAGCCCTACAAACGAGAAGTTGAACCAATGGTAAACGTTCATGTTTGTAAAGGAGATGTACGCTGTGTACAGGATTGGGAATACAACGATCAGCAAGATCAAAAGCAGCGAAGGGGCACTGCATAAATAAGCCCAAAACGTTTCTTTTTTGTGATTTTTCATAGTGCGGCCTTTCCGCATCACTGCATCTGTTTAATAAGGTTCTCCGCCTGTTTCTGGGCAGCCTGTGCGCTGCTACGAACGTCTTTTCCGCTCATGTTAACATCTACCAGCAGATTTTCTGTAACTGTCCACATAACGTCCATTTCAGGCACATTCGGCATAGGAACCGCATCCTGCGCCGTATCGTACATAGCCATAACCATGTCGTCACCACTGATGGTAGGGTCATCATAGCAGCTCTGTTTTGCAGGGGCACAGCCACTTGCTTTTGCCATAGCAATGCCAACAGAATCATTTGTCAGCACCTGCAAAACCTTTGCGATTGCATCGTGCTTGCGCTCGGCTGCAACTTTCAGCACATGGACACCCTGCACACCGGAATACGGTGCAATTTTATTGCCTGTCTCATCCACGGTAGGCATTGGCGCAATACCTAAATCAATACCGCTCTCACGCGCTGTAGGAACCAGCCACGGTCCGCCAATGGTAGAGTGCGCTTTGCCCTCGCGGAACAGCGTGTTCACGGTGGAATACTCACCTTCGGTAGGCATAAGTTCCACAAACTTTTTGTGGTATTCAAGTGCCTTGATAGTGTTCTCATCATCGAGGCCGGGTTCGCCGTTTTCGTTCAGAATGTAACCGCCAAATGCATGGAGCCAACCTGCAGCGTAGTACGCCGTGCTGTGCTGTTCCACAAAGCCGTAATGCCCGCCCTTCGTGTTTTCCTGCATATACTTGTACAGTTCTTCTGTGGTCGAGGGCACCTCGTCATCACTCATATAGCGCCTGTTGTACATATAGAGCAGAGTTTCAAAGTAAAGTGGAAGCTGGTACACTTCTCCCTTATAAGTAGCAGCCTCAACGGTCATCGGAATGTACTGATCCAAGGTGCTTTTATCGACGAAATCCGTTATAGGTGCGAGAATGCCCATTTCGGCGTATACGCCGATTTTATCATGTGCAAAGAAGTACATATCGGGGGCAGATTTCGGATCGTTGCCGACCATCTTCAGCGAATCAGTCAAACCGTCTTTCTTTTCCAGTTTTACCACGATATCCGGGGCAAGCGTATCTAACTCAGCTTGTAGTGCCTGCGCGACTTCATCTTCTTTGTCGTGCCAAATCGTGATGGTAACCGGGCCATCTGTCTGTGAAGCATTACCCGTACCGCCCGACGAGCAGCCGGTCATCAGCAGCGATACCGCCACACATACACTTAAAAATCCTGCTATCAGGCGTTTCATGGAATACCTGCCTTTCTAATCATATCAAATAAGGAGTACGGGCCGTTCAGCCCGTACTCTATATTTTTCTTTGAAGATTACTTTTTCTTTTTGGAAACGACCACGCCGCCTGCCACAGCAGCAATCACCACAACAACGACAATTGCAATCGGCATTGTGTTGGACTTGGTTTCTGCAGGTTCCGCTGCAACCGTAGGCTCACTCTCTGCAGCAGGAGCCTCATAAGTAACCTCTGCATTTTCTGCATCGGTTACTACAATCCAAAGATCCTTTCCAGTGTCCACACTGAGGTCACTGGTCTGAATGCCGCCCTCATTGGCATTCACGATAATGCTGTTAACCCAGCCGGGAACAGAAAGCGTCAGCCAACCGTCTTCCCCCTCCTGCAAGGCTTCGCCCGGCCAGGAAGAGAATGCGTTCGTACCGTCCGGTGCGGACCATGCCCACAGATGCGGCTCGCTCCAGTCGGCAGGAGCCTTTACATGAACAGTAATATCTTCTGCAACAGGAGCATTCGGATCATTGTAAGTAAAGTCGGATGTACCATCTTCAGAAACTGTAACCCACACTTCGGCCGCATCGATGGAGATATCCTCCGTCTTCACATCACCGCTGTTGCCGTTGACAATAATGCTATTCACCCAAACGGGTGCACTGGCAGTATACCAGCCATCTTCACCTTTGGTCATCGCTTTGCCGGGCCATGCATCAAATGCGTTCTTACCATCCGGTGCGGACCATGCCCACAGACAAACATCCTGCCAATCATCGGGAACCTGCGCATGAATCTTAAACTTTTCTACATACTCCGGTAAATCTCCAGTAGTCTGTGCATCATAGCTGATTTCTACATTTTCTGCATCGGTCACTGTGACCCAAGCATTTTTGTTTTCTAGCTTGTAGTCACCGGTCTGAACCGCTGCTTCGTTCGCATTGATGATAATGTTGTTTGTGTTTTCAGGAATCCAGCAGTAATACCAACCGTCGTTGTTGCTGTCTGCTTCCATCTCGCCACCGGGCCATACATCAAATGCATTCGTGCCATCGTCTGCCCATGCCCACAGATGCGGGGCCGACCAGTCAGACGGAAGTTTGGCATAAATGAGCATTTTTCCATCGGATGCTTCCTCTGCAAACGCAGTAATCGGCATAAGCAGACACAGCATCAATGCCGCCAGCGCAACTGCAAACAAGTGTTTTACTCTGCTCATATTTGTTTCCTTCTTTCATAAGGTAAAGAGTTTTCGAGATTTTTTTGATGCGCATCCCTAACATCTACAGAGTAACACTCCCAATCACCAACGTCAACAAAGAAATAGGGAAACGGTTTCCTTTCAATTTGTGCATATTTCATTATAGATTTCCAATTTCAATGTGCAACATGCTATTATTTTTCGTTATTTTTGTTTTCTTGTAATCATATTGTAACTTCTTCAGCATTCGATTTTCCTTTTGTTTCCCATCTCATTTTTGTGCACTGATACTAGTTTTTTCAGTACTACACGAACGGTAGTCATAGTACCTTTATCAAATATCGAGCTTATCAGAGTGGTGCTACCTCGGCTCTCCATGTATTTCATAACGACAGCTACAGTTGCTTCATAATTACTTTCATGCATAAGCAAAAGACCGTCCACCTGCAGCATTCGTAGGATTAGTAGGTGGACGGTCGCTGTATTTATATGTTAATCTTCCATTCTTCTATGGTCGCAACCAAGCGAGAGATAATGCTCAATCTCCCCACCCAGCACAAGCTGGGCATACTCCAAGGGCTTGTTGTAGAGCAGCCAGTCCAGCTCTGCCCGCTGCGCCGGAGTGTTGCCATACTCGTCTTCAATGGCGATGCAGTCGATGGCAAGAGTAGTTTCATCTTCGAACCGGGCTTCCACCCGGTTGGTGTCCATGTTGTAGCGGCAGGAAAGCAGTTTGTTCATAAGAAAGCCTCCATGCTTTTCACATTTACTTCTTCTGCGGTGGAAAGTTCCGGCTGTCCGTATGCAAATCCATGAATCCACTTTCTGATGCAGCCCTTTATAGGTCTACATCCATCCACCACACGCCCGATTCTTACACCAAAACTAGAACAACGCTCTTTTTGCTCTGCACAAAATCCTGCATCGTTTGGCGTAAAATTGGCGTATGGCGTAGTTTTTACTGGAAATTCACCAAAAGAAAAAGCCCGAAACTTCTCGGTACATCAAGAAGTTTCAGGCTTTGTTATCTTAAAATTGGAAATTTACTGCTCAATCGGCTTCATCGTGGGGAGCTTGACTGGTGGTGATTTATAGCTGTTTACAAGTGTTTATAAGCCTTTGTTCGTGCAAGATAAAAAGGTCTTATTTTTCGCAACTCTACGCAACTGTTTACAGCTATTCTCAAATTGGTGGTAAGTCAGTGGTAAGGCTAGTGGTAAACTTATTCGTCTTCGTGAGAGTGCCAACGCTTCAAGACTTCTTCCACCTGTCCAATAAGCTGCTCCTTGTTCGGCATATACAAGACATACCGGGATGCAAAAATCTGATTCGACAAACCGCCCAGCGCATACTCGGCTGCTACGCTGTCCTTGTCAGTGCAGAGGATGATGCCGATAGGAGGATTATCTTCCGGGTCGTTGACCTCTGCGGCGTAGTAGTTCAGATACATATTGATTTGTCCGGCGGCTTCGGGCGTGAGCTTGGTGGTTTTCAACTCGATCAGCACATAGGCGTGTAAAATCTTATTGTAGAACACCATATCCACATAGTAGTGGGTGTTGTTCACTGTGACACGCTGCTGTGTGCCGACAAACATAAAGCCCCGGCCAAGTTCCAGCAAGAAATCTTCGATTTGTCGCACCAGTGCTGCTTCCAAATCGCTTTCAAGGAACGGCTTTTCTTCCGGCAGCCCCAAAAACTCGAATACATACGGGTCTTTGATGATGTCCTCCGGCTTTGTGTAGTCCACACCTTTTTCAGCCAATGCTAAAACTTGTTCCTTGTTGGCATCCCCACGAGACAAGAGCAGCCGTTCAAACAGGGAACTTTCCATCTGGCGTCTTAATTCACGGACAGACCAGCCAGAATTGACCGCTTCTTTTTCGTAGAAGCTGCGCTTCTCCTTATCGGAAATGGATAACAGCTCACAGTAGTGCGACCAACTCAATTTTCCAGACACTGTCTGGAAAATTGGATAGCTGAGATAGAACTGCCGCATATTGTAAACATTCGAGCGCGAAAAGCCCTTGCCAAGCTCCTTTGTCAACGCCCTGGAAAGCTGCGATAAGGTCTTTTCACCATATGCAGCACGGATGCTGTCATTTTGTTCACAACGAACAACGACCTCACCAATCTTCCAATAAGTTGACAGCAGTTCCTGATTGACTTGCTGTGCTACATTTTTACGGGAAGCTTCCAGCAGAGAACGAATTTCACTCACTGCCGGAACAAGAACCTGTGCTACTGGGGCTGCAGATTTATTTTCCATCAGTCATTTTCCTCCTTTCCTTCAAATGTCGTGGTTGCAGATAAGAACTCTGCAAACTTGTCGATTTCCTTTTTCTTGAGATTTTTTGTGGCCTCGGTGTAGATGTTCATGGTGGTGGTAATATCGGCGTGGCCCAATACGTCTTGAATGACCTTCATGTTGATTCCAGCCTCGCAAAGACGGGTAGCACAGGTGTGACGCAGGGAATGACAGCTAAACTTCGGAAGCAGAACAAGGTTTTTCGGCTTGATTGTACCGCTTTCGCATTTTGCCAACTGTTCCTCGTTGCAGTCGCGGATGATACGGTCAATGCCTTTATTGATGGTGCTGTGATGCTGGCACTCGCCAAAACGGTTTACAAAAATAAAATCCGTATAGCCATCAATCGTCACCTTGCAGGAAATTCCAGTTTTCTTCTGATACTCTCGCTCTTGTACAAAAGCAGCCTTGACTTCCGGAGTCATAGGCACAATTCGATTTCCAGCTTCCGTTTTGGGTGTATTGATTCCGTACAGACAACCTTTCTCCCGGTGGCTGTAATAGATCAACGTGTGATTTACACTGATTTCACCCGTATCAAGGTTGATGTCCTCCCAACGCAAACCCGTTGCCTCACCAGCACGGAGACCACATTCCACCATCACGGTAATGATGGGAAGCCAGTGATTGTACTTCTCGCTGTTTTTCAAGAAGTTCATCAACAGCTTCTGCTGGCCTGCGGTCAGAGCCTTGCGGCGTTCACTGTCCAGATTGTGCGTCTGTTTGAGTTCTTTCAACGCATTATCGGATGGATTGATACGGAGATATTCGTCCTCCACTGCAAAATCCAGCACCTGATGCAGCACGGTATGGATGTTCTCCACCGTTGCCACTTTCAAACGCTGTGAATCCACAAGGCCGTTGTAAAACCGCCGCACATCCGACTTTTTCAGGCTTCCGACCTTCCGCTTCCCAAACTCCGGGAATACGTACATCTTGTACATATACTCGTAATTGACCAGTGTATTGGCTTTCAGCCCCTTTTTCAGTTGCAGCCACTGCTCGTGAATGTCATTGATGGTCGCGTTCCGCGCTTCTGCACGGATTCCATCACTGCGGTCACGCTGAATCTCTGCTTCTTTCTCACGAAGTTCTTCCAGACTTTTGGCGTACACATTATTTCGCTTGCCGTTTTCACTGCGCCAGCGATATTCATACGTTCCGTTGCTGCGCTGATATTCACCTTCCTTTAGAACACGCTTCTTTGAGTCTTTTCTTCTTTCTGCCATCGTTATGTCCTCCATTGTTGGCAGAAAGCAACCTACAGCTTAATCATACCATACCGCCGAGGTGCTTTCAACTGCCGACTTCATTTTTATTGTCAAATCGAAAATAATCGGTCAAGGTGTTCATCCAGCCTGCGGCGTTTCAACAGCCGTTTCGTACCATTCCAGAGAACAAAGGTACAGTCTTTGGAATCGCTCATTTCACGCAGCTTGTTGATACCAATGCCGGAATAAGCTGCGGCTTCTTCCAGCGTCAGATTGCTTTTCTCCCAGATCGGAACTTGTCGGGATTTGATTCCTCCATCTTGCTGATGCAAGACCGTTCCGTCGCTTAAAGTCCCCACCGGGGACTTCATTGCTTCGCAAACGCGAACTTCTTTCATAGGCAAAACCTCCGTATTTTTGTTTGTAACCAGTAGCCTGTAACCACAGTAGAAAACTTTTTGTGCGGCGATGTGTTGGCAACTTTCCGTATTTGTTTTTTCTTATCAGTTACAGGTTACATGGTTACAAATAGGAAAAAACATTTGGAACGATGCAGCTTTTTGACAGATGAAGGGTGTAACCACACCTGTAACCAACGATGTGAAGCAGCCCTTCAAAACGGAAATCCCATCTGCTGGGCTTCTTCGTCTGTAAGTTCTACAAAACCGTCTGCATCCACTTTTGCAGCGGTTACACGTTCCCATCCTTTCTGCACGCCATACTTCGGGTAGCGTTTGGCTGCTTTATGGGCTGTCCACCCCTTGATTTCGCCATTCGCAATTCCTGCAGTCATGATCTCACAGATGGCACGGGTTTCCCACTCCGCAGGAAGATTCAGATTGCCCAGTGCCTCAGCGTAAAGCTGTTTGGAACATACCCGGTCACCCGTGTAATCCTCCAGAAACGCATAAATCATGCCCGCCTGTGTATCTTCTTGCATAAAATCTTTCTGGCAAATCTGCAAGGCTTCCTGCATGACAGGGCTGAATGTCAGCTTATAATCACCGCTATTGTAAATCGTCATGGCTTCTGCCCAAAGCTGGTCGATATAGGCACGGGATTCCGCTTCGTTATCCAGAATATGTACTTCAGCCTGTGCTGCATCCACCGGGATGGGGATAAAGCGTCGGTTTCCTGTACGGTCACGGGGGAGAAAATCCTGTCGGTTGGTCGTACCTGCAAAGACACATTGCCGCAAACGGTCTGCCGGGTGCGTTTCATACGGGATTTTGTAGGTTTCTTTCTGCTTGCTGAGAAAGCTCTTGATTTCTTCAATGCTTTTGGCATTGGCAGTTGCAATCATTTCCGACATTTCCATGATCCAGTGGCCTTGCAGCTTGCGGAACACGTTATCATCGTCCAGTCGCCGCAAATCATCCGAGAACCATTCATCTTTGATAGCAAGCAGCCTGAAAAAAGAGGATTTTCCTGCACCCTGCCCACCGACCAAGCAAAGCATCATTTCAAACTTGCAGCCGGGATGAAACACCCGTTTGATCGCTCCAAGCAGAAAAATTTTCAATGCTTCCGTGGTAAGCTCATCTTTTGCGGCACCGAGAAAGCGATGCAAGGCGCGGCTTATCCGTGCTGTGCCATCCCACTTCAAGTCATTCAAGTAGTCCCGGATAGGGTGATAATGATTTTCGTTGGCAACAATGCGAATTGCTGCAGACACCCGTTTTTCGCTGTACAGGCCGTATTTTTCCATTCGGCGCAGAATGTACATCATATCGGTGTCGGTCAGTGTAGGGCCAGAACGCTGCCAGCCCATCGGCTTTACAATATCAATGCGTTCACTCAGCAGATTCAGCCGGATGGAATCTGCAAGAATCGGGTCATTCTGCAAAACGGTCACACAGTTTTGAATCGTGTTCTGAACACCACCTTTTTCAGCCTGCGAGAGCATTTTGCGGATGTTGGAAATGGTCGATCTCATATTTTCGGATTCGTTGGGCAATCTGTTGAACCTCCTTCCAATGTTCGGTGAGAAAATGTCGATTCTCTATCAGATATTGGATGTAATCAGTATAATGCAGGCTGGCAACAAAACAGGGATGCAGTTCTTCCTCTGCTGACTTCGGCGCAAATCGTTTGCGCCAGTCATCCAGAATCGCGCTGTACTCGTACAATGTTTGGATTGGGTTTTGACTTTTATATTCCACAATTTTCGGATACTGTAGTGGAAAAACATGATTCCCCGAAAGTCCAAAATCTGCGACCAGCTTTTCCGCCGCCTGTCGCAGGGACAGTTGAAACAATTTTGCCGTGAAGTCGATCACATCGCCATCCGCTCCACAGCCAAAACAGTGAAAGCGAGAATCAACTTTCATGCTGGGATTGCGGTCTGCGTGGAATGGACAGCAAATCATGCTGCTGCGGTTGGGCTGAAAGCCGTAGGTTTCTGCGGCCTGCCGAGTAGTAATATTCCGTTTTACGATTTTAAATAAATTGTCGTTCTTGAAAATTGACCTCCTTCTTATTTTCAAAAGTCCCTATCGGATGTGAAAGCCACCTGTGGGCTTACGCATCCGACAGGGTTCCGGGGTGCGGGGTGGAAGACCCTGCTGATTTACAGGCTCATATCGTAGCTACGCTTCTTGCGTTTCGGTTGACGCTCTCGCTGTTCCTGTCGAGCCTGCTCCTGCCTTGCCTTTTCGCGGACTTTGGCCTCCCACTCGCGTTTCCATGCAAGATCGGATTTCATCTCATTGGTTTTTCGGAAGATGCTGTACACATTATCCGATGCAATTTCCAGACGCTTGGATTCTTCCCTCAAGGGAGCATACGCTTTTTTCCTCTCCGCGATTTCTTGCATCAGTTCTTCTTTCCGCTTTTTCAAGGATTTCAGCGATGGCAGCTTTCCATCGTTTTCTTCCCGGAAGTATTTCACGGATTCTGCATAGGCATCCAATTCCTTGGAAT
>ENA-OWRJ01002262-OWRJ01002262.1-human-gut-metagenome-genome-assembly--contig:-NODE-2262-length-17044-cov-3.820766_pt1 | contig 17044 bp, 21 predicted proteins | sample MGYA00248269_ERZ651897 | MGnify/ENA primary metagenome ERZ651897 (study PRJEB26924, sample SAMEA4378252) | human gut metagenome | biome: human gut; feature: human-associated habitat; material: faeces...
GGTTACAGTACCGTCCCAGTTATATGTTTCCGTGAAAGTTTTAACTCCCCATTGTTAAACTGAACCCCCGGCAAACCAAAATGCTCGTGTTTCGCCACGTCCGCGCCATACAAAACTTTTAGCACTAAAAGATTTTATATAATCGTTATAATGGTCCTCAACATCGGGTGCAACACCAATGCCTACAATAGAAAATTTATTACTTGAAAAAGGGATAGGTAGTGTTACAGTTGCTTCCATTACGCTATTCATCGAAGCAATAAATCCCCATTGTTGTTATTTACCTACGGCAATATATTGACCGGGATAGTTATAGCTGTTTTCTACTTGTGTTAGGTTAGAAAGGTTAAACACAGCATTGGTTTGCCAACCCCTTTCCTCGCCACCAAACGCTATAATCCTGTATACTGCGCTGGTAAACGGAATGGGAAATGCAACGCTGCCTTTGGCAATATATACTCCCATTGTATTTATTTTGAAAGGATGATTAAAATGCCATTAAACGCAAAAGACGCACGTTTTTTTATTAAATTTAACGATGATGGTACCCGTGATGATACACGCATCGAAGGTGCCAACCTTGAAATTATCCCGCCGCAGCCGATTACCAAAATGGTTGACGGCGAAGAAGTTGTAACAGGGCAGACAGAAGAAATTATTGCCGCCGCTGTTTACGATGACGGCAGCTATGACGAATTTGACCTGACTGGCTACATTGAAACCAGCTACGAAGATTATATGCTTTATTGCGGCAACAGCCCCGACGGCAAGGAATACGTCCGTAATATGGAAACCGGCGAGCCTATGGAGAAGCCGCCTTATGTGCCGACCACAGAAGAAAAGCTGGCTTCGCTTGATGCCGAATACCAACAGAAATTTGATGAAATTAACAATGCCATCATCATTGCCGTTACCGAAGGCGACACCGAGTTGCAGCAGGAGCTTGTTGCTGAAAAAGCTGCCCTGAAGGAAGAATATACCACGAAAAGAGGTGAGCTGTAATGCAAAACAAGAGATGTTTTCTTTGCGGTCACAAAATGGCTGAAAACGGCTTGTGTACTAACGCGGAGTGCATTAGAAGCCAATCTGTTGCCGAAAACAAAAACAGTGAAAAAGAAGCACCTGCTACCGCTGCTAAAACCGCTAAAAAGCAGGCGTAGAGCGGAACGGGCGCTTTGAAATCAACTTTTAAAAATTAACAACACATTAGTAACGCGCAAAATGCCCTTGTAGAGTGGGTTTGCAAGATTTTGCAAATACCACATTAGCAACAAAATAGCAACAGAGCCCTCTGCGAATCACTTTAATAAATCTATCGTTTTTCGCAGCTGGGCTATTGTTTTATGCGTGTAGTGTTTTTGCGTTATATCCGTCACGGCGTGACCCAAAATCAATTTAACGCTTAACCTGTTGGCTGGCAGCTCGTCAAACCAAGTTGCGCAGGTGTGACGGCATTCGCCCGGCGTGTGGTCGCAGCGAGATAATTTCATTGTCAAAGCAAAACGGTCACGCATCGCGGCGTAGGATAGAGGGATACCATCGTCACGAGTCAATAATGTTTGACCAGGTTTCGCCATCCAATGCTCAAAATAAGGAAGGGTAATCCTGCTGATTGGCACAACACGATTGCTGCTGCTTTTAGTTTTAGATTTTCCAATAAAAAACCAACGTTGCTTTAAATGCACATCTTTTTTTAAAACGCGGCAAAACTCGCTTGGGCGTGTGCCAGCATAACACATCATTACTGGTATCATGGCAAGCTCCGCAATCTCCGGTGCGGCTGTTTGAATTAGCTTTTTAACGCGGTTTAGTTGCCTGCGGTTAAAAGGCTTTTTGTTTGTTTCGCCATCGTCTGGGTCAATGTCTACATTTTGGCTAATATCATTTTTCACGTCGATGACATTGTATTTGATAGCTGCAGTATAAATATAATGCATCAACTGCCTGACCTTGCGTTGCATATCATAAGTAATACCTTTGTCATGCATGTTTTCTATAACAAGCTGGAGGTCACTGACTGTGATTGATCTAAATTTCTTATCCGCTAAAAACTCGCAGTGTTTCCAGCAACTTCGGCAGTTACTTTGCGCTTGTTTGCCAAGTTCGTTGTAGTGTGACATTAAAAATAATTCGTAGGCATCTTTAAATGTAGTAGCATTTTTGGCAAATAGATACGGATTGTTCCGACGTTTAATAAGTATTTCGTATGCTTCTTCTTCAGTGGACACAGCGGCAATAAATGGTTGCTTGCCGGTGGCTGGGTCGCGTGGACCTCGAACAATATAAGGCTTTAAACGGTTGCCGTCATTGTATCGGGTAACGCTGCCGAACTGATGTGGCAGTTTTTGCCTGCTGTTAGGTTTTCTGCGGTTTGGTTTTGGTTTTACTTTTTGCAAAAGTTCCTTTTTTTTCATATAATCACGCTCCTGTAATAAGTATACAGGAGCTTTTTTATTAAGGGGGTGATTAAATTGATTGTTTTTATACTTGGATATATAAGGGGTGGCGATAATGCTTTTTTTGTGGGCAACACGGATAGGAGGTTTAAGTAAAAGTGGATTTTATTGTTGAACACTGGGCGGAGCTGTTAAGTCTTGCCGTGCAACTTGGTATTTTTAAAGTAGCTTGGGGCTTATACAAAAAATATGATGTGCGTGCCGAAGCACGTGACGATGCTATCCGCAGTCTGCTGCGCACAGAGATTATCCATATCTGTCATAGGGCAGATGAAAAAGGGTACATTGAAGTGTACAATTTAGAAAACCTTAATGATATGTACAAAGCCTATCATGTGCTGGGCGGCAATGGTGCAATAAAAGTAATGTATGAACAGGCACAGCAGCACCCGGTAGCAACACAGGGAGGTAACGATGTTAACCAAAATTAAAGACCTGCTGGCCAGTAGCATAAAAAAGATACCGGCCAGCATCGGCACAAAAGCTATCGTTTATTATGCGGTAGTATTGGCCGCCGAGATTATCCTTTTCAATATAGCTTTTTGTGCGAACTGGTGGGCAACCGGGAAAGCCGATGTAAATACGCTGATACAGTTTCTTACGGTACTGGTCGGTGCGCAATTTACATCGGCTATTTTAATGATTGGCAAAGGCTTTGTTGACAGTGACGGTGACGGTGTACCTGATGTACTGGAAGACAGCAAAACGGAGATTGGATTTAAAACGGAAGAAGGCGAAACAAAATGATTTTTAAACGTGTAAAACCAAAAGACTACAACCTGCAATTTACTGATTTGACGCCGCGCGATGATACCAGCCGCATTGTTATCCACCATACCGGCAATCCCGTAGATGATGACCTTTCGGCGGAACAGCTACACCGTAGCCATCAGAATCTGGGCTGGGCAGGCGTAGGTTATCACTTTATCGTTCGTAAGGACGGCAGCATTGAACTCGGCCGGCCGGTAGAATGTGTAGGCGCGCACGCAGAAGGCTTTAACTATTGTTCCATCGGCATCCATGTATGTGGGAACTTTAATCTTGCCGAACCTACCGAAGCACAGATTAACGCATTGCCTATGTTGATAGCTGACATCTGCGATGCGTACGGACTTATTGCCAGCGACAGCATTGTAATGGGGCATCGTGACCTTATGGCAACGAAATGTCCAGGTGCTAATTTGTATAAGCATTTAGACGAAATACGTGGTAATGCCGAGTGGTATAGAAATCATTAATATGTTACCGACATTGATGTCGGTAACATATCGAAAAATTCGAGCAGTTAAAAATGAAAGGAGGTGAATTTTATGCAGACTATTAAAACAATCGCTGCTGACAAGTATTTTTGGTTGGGCGTTATTATTGGCTTTGCCTGCGGCGTATTACATCATTATTACGCACTGTAACCAAAAATAACCGCCGCTGACATTGGCGCGTGCGCTGATTTTTAACAGTGTCGCTTATACTTTTACGTATTGCCATTAAAAACGGCGTGTGCGCCAAATACGGCGGTGTATTATGATTTAGAGGTAAAAAATGGAAAATGAACAGAAAAAATCTGATAATCATAATCGTATTTACATTATTATCGCTGCTTTGGTGCTTTGCGCCGGTGCTTATTGCGCGCTGCGGAGCAGCGGAAACGGCGCCGGAACAGCAGAAGTACATCAGCGTACCGATGCAGCAATGGATGCGATTGAAAGAGAACATGCAGTTACTGGATGCGAACTTGATACTGCTGGAGCAGAACTTGACAGCGCAACAGCAACGCTCGGTCGAGTTGACCAGCTTATTACAGCAAGCCAGGAACGAGTTAACCAAAACGCAGCAAGCATTGATGAATGCCAACGCATCGTTGGCGAGTGCCGAAAAATCGTTGCAGATAGCCAACGAATATACGCAGAAGTTGAGGAAACAAATAGAACAGGAACGGGAAGCGGCGGCGGAAGCTAAAGAACAGGCTTATTGGAAGGGATGGCTTAATGGTTTTTGCGTTGGCCTTGTAACTACCGGCATCGCAGTTATCACAAAATAATGCTTGACATTTATAACGTGTTTTTGTTAAAATATCGCTTGCGCACTCAAAAGGTGTTCGATTCAATAGAATCAGTCTCCTTAAAAATAGGCCCCGGCATCAATCTGATGCTGGGGTTTATTTTTGTTTTTATTGAAAATTTATTAATATTGTGTTACCCTAAAAATAGTTCAAACATTATTTTTTTGGAAAAGTTAAGTTTGCGGCTTAACTACCTGGGCCGGTAACGCTGAAAGTGTTACCGGCTTTTCCCGTTTAATATGTACTTGAAATTACAAATAATTTACTTTATAATAGTGGGAGCAACATGGGAGCAATAGGTAATTTTTTACTGCGGTATAATGCGGCTTTACTGGCTTTACTGTTTTTATGCAAAAACCTTGGAACCCCTTTTGTTGTGCTGATTAAAGGCTGTTTTGCCACATACCTTTTAATCAGGGTGTCCCGCGTTCGAGTCGCGGGTGGATCACCATTTTTATTTTATAGCCAAAGCACTGTAATCAGTATTGCAGTGCTTTTTTTATTTGCTTCCGCAGGCATAATAAGAACCCCCTTCGTTTTAACAGCGGAGGGGGTTTGTACTTGTGTAAGCGGATTCTTTATTCGTGCTTGTTTACTGCGGTTTATTTTAATTTGCTGTATTCTTCGTCGGTAACGGGCTCCAGCCATTCGTTGCTGCTGCCTTCAGCCGGTACTTCAATGGCAATGTGCGCAAACCAGCTGTCCGGTGCGGCGCCGTGCCAGTGTTTAACTTCGGGCGCAATGTTTACAACGTCGCCGGGTTTAAGTTCCTGCGCGGGTTTGCCCCATTCCTGGTAGTAGCCGCGGCCTGCGGTTACCAGTAAAATCTGCCCGCCTTTGTGATGAATATGCCAGTTGTTGCGGCAGCCGGGTTCAAAGGTTACGTTGGCTGTGCCCACACGTTCTTTGGTCAGCGGGTTTAAATAGCTCTGACCAATAAAATACTGCTGGTAAGCCACGTTCTTTTCGCCGAGCCCAAAAATGTTTTCTTTTGCAAATTCTTCAGGTATTGTTTGTTCCTGTGCCATAACGGCATTACCTCCCATAATCATAAATGCGCATAATGCTAATAAAAGTTTTTTAGTTTTCATATGCTTTGCTCCTCTTTCGTAAATTTCCGCCTCCGGGCGGATTTTTTTATTTGCGGAACGGGGAAACTTTTTTATTCTGCCGGTACAACGGCGTTAATGGCGCTGATGGCGTTGAGCGTGCGCGGATAGCCGATGTAGGGCAGCGCCACGGTAACGGCGTCAATTAAATCCTGACGGGTGTTGCCAACGCCAAGGTTGCCGTTAACATGTGCTTTGGCCTGCGGGTCGCAGCAGCCGAGCGTGATAATTGCGGTAAAGGTAATCAGCTCGCGCTGTTTTAAATCAAGCACTTTGCGGGTGTAGTAATCGCCGAAGCAGTTGCCGCTGAGCCAGTTGTTAATGTGCGCCTGGTCGCCTTTGCCGGAATTTGCAAAACCGCGCATATGGTCGCCGAAAATGTCAACCTGCGTTTGTTCGCCTTTGGCAATGCGGTCGGCGTCGGTAACGGTGCCTGCTTCAGCCAGCGGCAGTTTTACGCCTGCTTCTTCAAAAGCAATCTGCATTTCAATCAGCGCGGCCTTGCTGCGTGCAAAACCAACATAAGGCGTGCACTGGTAAAGGGTTTCGCGTATTTCTTCGGGCGTTGCCCCGGCATTTAACGCGCCTTTAACGTGAATGCCGATATCTTCCGGAGTGTTGTTGGCGGTTAAAACCACCAGCGTCAGCAGCTCTTTTTGTGCCAAAGGCATTTTTACCTGATTGTTCACATCGCTGTAAATAAATTTCTGCATAATCTCGCCAAGTTCCGGCGCACCTTTAATGCTGCACGGATTTTCCGTACCGTAAAGGGCTTTAACAGTTGCGGAGCTTTCTTCCATTCTGTCCTGTGCCATAGCGGCATTACCTCCTATAAGCATGCAAGCGCAAAGCGCAAGCAAAATTCTGGCTGTTTTTTTCATAATAATCCCTGCCTTTTTAGCCTGCCCTGGGCAGGATTTGTTTTTACGCCTTTATTATAAAAGTTGAAGACGGCTCTAAGTCAAGGGCTGTTGAAAAATGTTCATAAAAATTTCTTATAAATAGCATTAAAAATACAATTTGTTTTAAGTTTACTCTGTTATATATGATAGTAAATAACTAAAAAACATGCTTTTATGCGGTAAGGCATGGCTTTGTAGCAGAAATAAGAAAAGTTTATGAAAAATCTGCGTAACGGGTTGACTGAAAGTAAAATTAAAACTTTACAATAAAAAATACAGTTCCTGAGAGAGGAGGGGCGGCTTATGCTGCTGAGGCAGATTAAATATTTTGTAACCGTAGTGGATACCGGCAGCTTTACAGAAGCGGCCGAAGAATGTTTTATATCGCAGTCGGCAATATCCCAGCAGATATTGTCGCTGGAAAAAGAACTGGGGGTACAGCTTTTGGTGCGCAGTACGCGCCGCTTTACGCTGACTGAACCCGGAAAATACCTGTACAGCCACGGCAAAAAACTGCTTGGCGAAACTGAAAAACTTAAAAACGGCACTATTGCCGCTGCTGCCGGGCAGGAAGGCAGCCTGAAGGTGTGTTACCTTAACAGCTTTGCCGATGACCGTTTGTATAAGGCGGTAAGCATGTTTAAACAGCAAAACGCAGGCGTGTGCCTGAATGTAAGCGGCGGCACGCATGACGAAATTGCCGCGCTTCTGCGCGATGGCAAAACGGATATAGCTTTTAACCTGCAAAGGCATGTGGTATCGGAAGAATACGAAATGCTGCCGGTAGTATCGCTGCCGTGCTTTATTGAAGTATCCTCCGTTTACGGCGGCTTTGAAGGCGGCTGCGCCGAGCTGAAAGATTTGGAACAGATTCCCTGCATTCTGGTAGCGGATGAAAAACAGCGTGAAACGGAAAAAGATTTTTATACGCAGGTGCTGGGCTTTGAAGGCAGTTTTGTTTTTGCGCGCAGCGTAGAAGAAGCGCGCATTATGGCAGCGGCAGGCAACGGCTTTTTGTTTGGCGGCAGCGCTGCACCCGATACCAAGCCCAGTGAGGGCATCCGCATTTTAGCGCTGTACCAGGGCGGCAAGCAGGCACAGATAAAATACTACCTCTTTTGGAAAAAGGCCAACACCAATAATTATATTAAGGACTTTGCAAACGTAATTCTGGAAGCCTTCCGCCCGCAGAAAAACGCCGGTAATTGATAAGCACCGCTAATAACTGGCATTAATTATTGAAATTGCAGATTAAACTGCCCGTTTATATAATAAAACTGTGAAGAAAGACTGGCTGGTCAGGCCGGTTGTTGCTTTGCCCGGGAAAAGAAGGTTGGGAACATGAGATTTTTCTCCATCCCTTTTGGCAGTTTTAGCCGGAGTTTTTCACTGTTCCGTATTGCAAGTACGCCTTCTTTTTTAAGGCTTTGCCAATTCCTCAGGGGCAAAGCCTTGGCTTAGTTATATTGCGCAAAAGGCACAGGTTAAAGGCAGGCGGCAAAACAGGTAGAGGAAACCAGGAGACTCGCACCATAAGTTTTGGCAAAAGCCGGTAATTTGTACCTCCGCGCTTTATAAAATATAAAGTGTTTTTCTAAAAGGAGGAAAACAAAATGAAAAAATCCTTAGTATTAGCAATGGCTATGGCTCTCGGCGTAACTGCATCCGCATATGCAGCTAACCCGTTCAGCGACGTACCGGCTGGCCACTGGGCTTATGATGCTGTTAACAAACTGGCAGCAGAAGGCGTTGTAGACGGTTATCCTGACGGCACCTACGGCGGCGACAAACTGATGACCCGTTATGAAATGGCACAGATTGTAGCAAAAGCAATGGCAAAAGGCGCTAATGTTGATAAATTAGCAGCTGAATTTGCTGACGAACTCGACAGCCTCGGCGTTCGCGTTGCTAACCTCGAGAAAAAATCTGACAACGTAAAAATCACCGGTCAGATCCGTGCAAGCTATCGTTCCGGCGATAACAGCGCTCACGAGAGCTACCTGCGTACCCGTCTGTTCCTGAACGGCCAGATTAACGAAGATTGGACTTATACCGGACGTTTCCAGAACAGACAGTATTTCGATAACGAATCCGGCGATGATAGCCTTGATTTAAACTGGGCTTATGTTTCCGGTCCTATCGGCGGTGTTAAAGTAGAAGCCGGCCGTCAGGACTTTGTTAAATCTGATGTAATGGATACCCGTGGCGACGGTGTAAAACTCAGCTATGGTGATAACGTAAAAGTATTTGGGTGGGCATTCAAAGCAGCAAGCAGCGATTGGACTAACTCTAACGAATGGAATATGGATATTTTTGGTGACGCTAATAGTGATGGTGAAGCAGATGGTGCGTTACTTGAAGATAATGACCGCATTTATGTAGCAGGTGTTGAAGCAGGTATTGGCGTTGTTGACGCAGCAGTTCGTTATTATAAAGCTGATAACTGGCGTGACAATCAGATTTGGGAAGCTTCTGTAGCGGGCGAAATCGCTAAAGATTTGACCTTGAAAGGCAGCTATTTCTTTGGTGATAGCGATCAGAGCAGAATTGATGGCGATGACAGTGGTTACCTCGTAGGTTTGTCCTATCGTGGTGCTAAAGCATCTCAGCCCGGCAGCTGGGGCGTATATGCTAACTATAGCGACCGTCCGATGTCTACCTTCCTTGAACCTACCTTGTTCGCAGGCGGCTATGGCGTATTCCCGTCTGATATGATTGATGGCGATGGCTATCAGGGCTTCGATGCAGGCGCTAATGTAACCCTGGCTAAGAACATTGTAGCAGGCGTTAAATACGTTGATGTTGAATCCCGTGAAGGTAATACCGATGACCAGACCATTTGGTCCGAACTCGTATTCACTTTCTAATTTAAAACTTCAGTTCTTCTGACACATAACCCTTTGAGGACGGCTTTTCGCCGTCCTCTTTTTTTATTAATTTGCAGTACGGAATGACTGCCTAAAATATAGGCGTACCCCTCTTTTGCTGCTTTGGGCAGGCGGCAAAGGCAGCCTTATAAATTTGAAAATATTAAAAACTTATTGCCTTAAAGCTTGACTTGGAAACGGCTCCAGCGGGTATAATTTAGGCAAATCAAATTTATTGCATGCCGTTATGGCTTAAAGGGGGGCATTGATATGGACAGGCTTTCACGCAAAGATTTTTTAAAACTGGCAGGCTTTACGGTTTTGGGGCTGGCGGGCTGTAAGTTTGGCGACGCGGCCACGCAGACGCAGGCAGCGGCAACTGCCGGGCAGCCGGTTAATGCTGCGGCAGGCAGTGCGGCAGCGGACGGCATAAGCCGCGCCAAAGTGTATTTTACGGATAAAATAAATGAAGACAGCATGGTAAAGCTGTATAAATTAATCAACAGCGATATTTATGGCAAAGTAGCGCTTAAAATACACACCGGCGAGCAGGGCGGCAAAAACTTCCTGCCGCGCAGTTTTGTTAAAGCCGTGCAGGAACAGATTCCCGGCAGCGTGATTGTTGAAACTAACACTGCCTATGGCGGCGGGCGCAGCACTACGGCGCGCCACTGCGAAACCATTATGGCCAACGGCTGGGATTTTTGCCCGGTGGATATTATGGACGAGCACGGAGCGGTAATGCTGCCGGTGCGCGGGGGCAAGCACTTTACGGAAATGTCCGTAGGAAAAAGCCTTGTGGATTACGACAGCATGGTGGTGCTGACGCATTTTAAAGGGCACAGCATGGGCGGCTATGGCGGTTCGCTTAAGAACATTGCCATTGGCTGCGCCGACGGTGAGGTTGGCAAAATAATGCAGCACGGCAGGGGCTTTAGCGTACGCAACGCCGCTTTTATGGAAAACATGGTGGAAGCCGGCAAAGCCGTAACGGATTTTTTCGGCAAACACATTGTTTACATTAACGTCATGCGCCGTATGTCCGTAGACTGCGACTGCGCCGGACGCAGTGCGGCAGAACCCACTATCGGCGATATCGGCATTCTCGCTTCAACGGATATTCTGGCGATTGACCAGGCCAGCGTTGACCTTGTTTACAACAAGCCGGGCGGCGATAACAAAGACCTGATTGAGCGCATTGAAAGCCGCGAAGGCCTGCGCCAGTTAAGTTACATGAAAGAACTGAAAATGGGCAACCCCAATTATGAACTTATCAGCATTGATTAAGGCGCTTTGTTTAGTATAAGTAAAACGAAGGTTAGCCCGAGATTAAATTTTAAATAAGGCTTGACTTAGAGTTAGCTGCAAGTGTTACTATATATGTAGCAAAGCATAAAACTTATAATAAAGCGGCTGCAAGGAGGAATTATTATGTTTGGTTTAGGCTTACCCGAACTTTTGCTTATTTTGGTTATAGGGCTTATCTTTTTTGGTCCCGGCAAGCTGCCGGAAATCGGTTCTGCCCTTGGCAAAAGTATGAAGGAATTTAAGCAGGCTGTAAACAGCACGGAAACAGAAATTAAAAAAGCAGGTGAAATTGCCGAAACCGCGGAAACCAGGGACGCTGCGTCTGCCGGTGCGGAAACTGTACAGGCGGAAGCCAAAAAGTGACGGCGCAAGCTATGGATAATGGCCGTCCGTTAGATAACAATGATGAGGCAATGACCTTAACGGAACATCTGGGCGAACTGCGGCGCAGAATTCTGCACAGCCTGGCGGCACTTGCCGCAGGCACGCTGGTAAGCAGCTTTTATATTGATGAAATTGTGGCAGTGCTGACGGCGCCTGCCACCAATTTGTATTATATGCGCCCGGCGGAAGCGTTTTTTATCTACATAAAAATAGCGCTTGCCTGCGGCGTGCTGCTTGCGGCCCCGGTTTTGTTTTATGAACTGTGGGCGTTTCTGGTGCCGGCCCTAACCGGCAGGGAGCGCTCGGCGCTGATGCTGTTTGTGCCTTCGTCGGTGCTTTTGTTCTGGGCGGGCATTGCTTTTGCATACTTTTTTGTATTTCCGCAGGGGCTGCACTTTTTTACAACCTTTGCAGGCGGCAATATTGCGCCGATGCTTTCGATAGAAAGCTATCTGGACTTTTTCCTGATGCTGGTTGTGCCGTTCGGCTTTATTTTTAACCTGCCCATGGTGCTTATTGTGCTGGCGCAGATGGGTGTGGTAACTTCTGCTTTGCTGAAGCGCGGGCGGCGCTATATGGTGGTTGCTTCGTTTATTTTAGCGGCAATTATTACGCCGACGCCTGATGTAGTAACGCAGACATTTCTGGCAGTGCCGATGATTTTATTATATGAAGGCAGCAGGGTATTTATTAAACTTGTGCTGCGCAAATAATATAAAATAAAAAATCTTCTTCCTTTTCTGGAAGAAGATTTTTTTATGCCCTTTTTCAGTTTTGCAGCAGGTTGTCCCTTAAATGGGCTATAAACTTTTCTACGGCCGGTGTGTGCGGCTGATGGCGCTTCCAGGCTATAACGCTGCTTGTGCGCATTTCCGGCTGCAGCGGGCGCCAGGCAATGTATTTTTCATCCCAAAAGGTAATGCTGCTGCCGATAATAAGCGCATAGCCAAGCCCTTCTTTAACCATAATAGCCTTGTTGGCAGGCAGGTTGCCGCTGCCGGTAATGATAATATCCTTAAAGCTGCTGCCGAACCAGCTGGCAATTTCGTTGCGCACGGTGCCGCGGCTTACCATAAAAACGTTCTTGCCTGCCAAATCCTGCGGGCTGATGGCGCTTTTTGCAGTCAGCGGGTCGTTTGGCGGCATAAGCACTACCCAGCGCTCGCAGTCTTTAAGGCGTATAAATTCGTATTTTTCAATGCTTACGGGTTCAAGCATTACGCCGATATCGGTCAGCCCGTCTTCAATGCGCTCTTTAATCTGGTCGGCATTGCCGGTGTAAATTTCAAAAGTAACATTGGGGTAAATTTCGCGGAAGGATTTAATAAGCGGCGGCAAATACTGCACGGCGTAAAGTTCGCCTGCGCCGATGGAAATTTCTCCTTCTACCATTTCGTCGCAGGTGCTGATTTCCTTTTCGGTTTTTTGCACCAGCCCCACTATTTCTTCCGCGCGGCGGCGTAAAATAAGCCCGGCCTGCGTAAGCGTTATTTTGCGCGACAGGCGGTTAAAAAGCTGCGCGCCTACTTCTTCTTCCAGCTGCATAAGCTGGCGGCTGAGCGTGGGCTGGGTTATGTGCAGCAGTTCTGCCGCCCGGGTAAAGTTTTCTTCGCGGGCTACTGTTAAAAAATACTTTAATGTCCGTAGTTCCATGGCGTAACATCCCCTTACATATTTACAGGCTGTATCTGTATTTTTATTTTATAATACATTAACGCGTGCGCGCAATAGCTTTGCCATGCCCGCTTTGCATATCGTGTTATAAAAGGTAAGTATTGGATTTATGCATCTGTCGGTAATAAAATGGAATCAGAAAGCCGGGTGCCGCTGTAAGCGCGCGTAAAAAACGGCCGGTGCCAAACGGTTTTTGTATTGCAATACAGTAAAAAATTACTGGAGGGAATTTTATGGCTGAAAATACAGATAATAAAGAAAAACAGCCGCAGCTGATGAGCAGGAGGTCATTTTTGCAGAAATCGGCACTGATGGGTGCAGCCTTTCTGGCGGCGTCTTCCGTAATTCCGCAGGAAACGGAAGCCAAAGGACGCAGCGGAGCCAATAAAAGCGGGCATATGAACATCAGCGGCAGGCGCACGCTGGGCAGCGGCAGCGCCGCACTGACGGTATCGGCACTGGGCTTTGGCTGCATGGGCATGAACTACAACCGCAGCGTATCGCCAAGCCGCAAGGAGTGCATTAAAGTAATCCGCGAGGCGGTTGAACGCGGCGTAACATTATTTGACACCGCCATTATTTACGGGCCGCTTATTAACGAAGAACTCGTCGGCGAAGCGCTTGCGCCTTACAAGGGGCAGGTTGCCGTAACCACAAAATTCGGGCACGAAGTTATTAACGGCAAAGCTACCGGCAGGCAGAACAGCAGGCCGGAAATCATCCGCCGTTACTGCGAGGAATCGCTGCGCCGCCTGCGTGTGGACTGTTTGGAAATGTTTTATCAGCACAGGCTTGACCGCAATGTGCCGATTGAAGAAGTTGCAGGCACTATCGGCGATTTAATTAAGGAAGGCAAGGTTAAACGCTGGGGCGTGTGCGAAGTAAGCGCGGATACTATCCGCCGTGCGCATGCCGTAACACCGCTGACTGCCGTGCAGAGCGAGTATCACCTGATGTTCCGTGATGTGGAAACCAACGGCGTGCTTGATGCCTGCCGTGAGCTTGGCATCGGTTTTGTGCCTTACAGCCCGATGAACCGCGGCTTTTTGGGCGGCGCCATTAACGAATATACACGTTTTGACCCCAACAACGACAACAGGCAGACCCTGCCGCGTTTTTCGCCGGAGAATATCCGCCTTAATACGCGCATTGTTAACGAATTACAGGAATTTGGGCGCAGGCGCGGCATGACTTCGGCACAGGTGGCGCTGGCATGGCTGCTTGCCAAAGCACCTTTTATTGTACCGATTCCCGGCACTACCAAACTGGCGCATCTTGAAGAAAACCTGCGTGCTGCGGATATGCCGCTTTCGGCAGCCGATGTGCGCGAACTGGAAGCTGCCGTGGGCCAGTTCTCCGTTGTGGGCGACCGTTACCCGGCTGAACAGCAGCGTCAGGTTCAAAGCTGATAAAAAAGCGTCTGCCCTTGGCGGCAGGCGCTGTTTTGTATAGAAAGGATTGAACATAATGGCAGAAACAATGAAAGCGGGCGTGCTTGCAGGCCCGCAAAAAATAGTTGTGCAGGATGTACCCGTGCCGGAATTAAAACCGGGCGAGCTTGAAATTGAGGTTAAAGCCTGCGGCGTGTGCGGCAGTGATATTCATATGTGGAAAACCGGCAAGGGCTGGGCAGAGCAGGACGGCGAGTTCCATATGGGGCATGAGTTTTGCGGCGTGGTAACCAACCCCGGCAGCAGCAGCTTTAAAGTTGGTGACCGCGTTACCTTTTGGGCGAACCTGTACTGCGGCGAATGCGATATGTGCCGTGCCGGGCTGGAACATCTGTGCCGCTTTGTGGACGGCACCAATTATGTCGGCTTTGTGTGCAACGGCGGCTATGCGCAAAAATTTGTGGGCAGGGCAAGCAATGCCTATAAACTTCCGGATACCGTTTCGGATGTGGCAGCAGGCCTTATTGACCCGCTGATGGTAGCGTACCATGCCGTTAAACATTCCGGCCTGCGCCTTAACGATAAGGTGCTTGTGGTTGGCACAGGCATTATCGGGCACTTTATGTGCGATTTGGCACGCAAGGCAGGCGCTTCGTTTGTGGCTATGAGCAAACGCCATGACATTAAAACCCGCAAGGCGCGCGAGCTGAACCTGTGTGATACCTTTTACGAAAGCAGCCCGGAAAGCGTAAAGCAGATGCTGGAGGACACCGATGGCGGCTTCGACGTTGTATTTGAAGCTGTCGGCACTGCCGAAACGCTGAATATGTGCATTGAAGCGGTTAAGCCCGGCGGCGAAATAGTAATGGTGGGCAACTCCATTGACCCGCAAATCAGCGTGGACGTTAACCGCCTGGTACTGAAAGAGGTTAAGCTGCACGGCAGCGTATCGTGCACGCGCACGGAATTTACCGAAACCATTAACCTGATTGCCAGCGGCATGGTTGACGCCGAAAGCTTTGTTACCGATATAGTGCCGCTTGATGATTTGCAGCATACCTTTGAGCGCCTTACCGACCATAATGACCCGATTTTAAAAGCCGTTGTTAAACCGTAAAAACTAAACAGCCAGAGGCATAAAAAAACCTGCACCGTTAAAAGTGCAGGTTTAACTTTTTATGGGGGTTTACAGGTTCAGGCCTGCCAGCCATTTTTCGGTAGCTGCGGTATCGTCCGGGTAAGCGCGGATGCCTTCAATAACATTTGCGCCTTTAAACCATTTGTTAATATCGGGCGTGCTGTCGCTGATGGGGCTGCCGCCGCTGGTGCAGAAGGTGATGACGGTTTTGCCGCTGAAGTCATAGCTGTCGGCAAAGGTTGCTACTGCCATCGGTGCGGTGTACCACCAGATGGGGTAACCTACAAAAACAACATCATACTGGGCCATGTTTTCCACTTTGTTTTTCAGCGCAGGGCGGGCGTTATCGGCTTTTTCCTGCTTTGCCAGTTCCGTTGTTTCGCGGTAAACGGAAGGATACGGGGTAGCGGTTTCGATTTTGAAAATATCGGCGCCGGTTTTGCTCTGAATAAGCTGCGCTACTTTTTCGGTGTTGCCGGTATGGCTGAAGTAGGCTACGAGGATTTTTTTGCCGCCGTCAGCTGCCGGTGCCGCCGTTTCCGTTTTGGCGGCGGGTGCCGGTGCGGATTGTTCCGCTGCTCCGCCGCAGGCGGTTATGCCTAAAGCAAGTACGGCCATCATCAAAGCACAAAGAAATTTTTTCATATTCATCTCTCCTTTAAATTTTTTATTTAAGGCTGAACGGATTGAGGTTTTCCGTCAGCGGTTAAACTTTTACGGCGGCGCTTGAAATATACGCTGCCGCAGAGCCAGGCTGCCAGCACGAAGCCGCCCAGGCAGGTACCGCCGCAGCTGCCGCAGATACCCGTGCAGCCTCCGGCAGTGCTGCTTGCAGCGGTTCCAAGCGGTATACCGGCACCAACGGCTAAATTTAAAAGTTTATCTTTTGGCATTGTTAAAACATTCTTTTTCATAATCTGCCGCCTCCTGTTGTAATGGCTTTTACGGGGCAGTTATGCTGGCATACGCCGCATTTTATGCACAGGCTTACGTCATTTTTAATGCTGCCGTTTTTAAGGCTCATGGCACGCATGGGGCAGTTTTTAACGCAAAGGCGGCATTTTACGCATTTTTCGCTGTTAACCTGTATTTTGGAGACTATGCCCAGTTTGCTGCCGATGATGAAAAACAGGCTCTGCATTGCTCCCTGCGGGCACATAAAGCGGCAGTAGCCGCGTCCGCCTTTGGTTAACAGCCCAAACAGCACCAGGTATAAAAAGCCTGTTGCGGCAAGCGGCACGGTAAACGAAATGGCCGCACCGAAAAGGACGCTTACAAGGCTGTCGAACAGATAAAAGTTGCAGTAGGCGCAGGGGTAAAAGCCGTACCACAGCGGCAGCAGCATATAGCCAAGCAGCATGCCGAAGCGGATATAAGGCACCGGCACGTATTTTTCCCATTCAATCTGCCAGCTTTCCGGCACCAGATGGCTAAGGCTTTCGGCAAAATAGCCGGCCACGCACAGCCTGCCGCAGAAAAACGGGCCGAACAGCAGGCAGAGCAGCCTGCACAGCCGCCGCAGTCTGCTCTTACCATATCAGAAAGCCCGTAGAGCCTTCCGTCTGAAATCTCATTTAAATCGATCTGTCTTTCCATCCGTCACCTCTCTGTATCTTCGTCCCCGGCGGCTCCGGGCCGCCGGAATGCATCCCATCTACTGGGGCTCTGTTTCCCCCTGGCCTTCCGGAGCGTTTTCTGGCCCTGGGGCCGGAGGCGTTTCCGACAGAGTCTCAGAGGCCGCCTCCCCAGGGGTCTG
>ENA-OWRJ01002263-OWRJ01002263.1-human-gut-metagenome-genome-assembly--contig:-NODE-2263-length-17042-cov-3.513628_pt1 | contig 17042 bp, 17 predicted proteins | sample MGYA00248269_ERZ651897 | MGnify/ENA primary metagenome ERZ651897 (study PRJEB26924, sample SAMEA4378252) | human gut metagenome | biome: human gut; feature: human-associated habitat; material: faeces...
CTTGTGAGCATGGGCATAGAAAAATGGCGCGTGCCGGTAATTACTTTTGGCGCACCTGCCATAGGCAACGCGGCATTTGCCAAAGCCTACGGAGATAAGATTTTGCTGTGGCGCATAACCAATACGGCAGACCCTGTTCCCGGAAGTTTGCAGACTTTTTTTGGCGGCTATAAGCAGTTTGGCAAACAATACAAATACAGTGTATCACCTAAACTGGCAACACAGCAGCATGATATGGCAATGTATTTTGATGTATCGGTACACAAATATTACAAGGCGCTGCAAAAAGCGCAGGAAGCCGGGCTGATTGCAAAAACGCCAATGCAGCAGCTTAATGGCAGCGAACCGCTTGTGGCGGTATGGATAGGTTCCAGCCAAGCTTTGGAAAAGCGCCCGTATATGCCGGATATCCAAAGTTTTCTGCTTTCGGAATATCAGAACATGCTGCCAAGATATATAATTATGGATGACGATATCAAATTATACAGGCAGGAATTTTATCCGCTGAATTACTTTATCCGCGAGGCGCAGGCTGTTGGCGCAGATTACATTATAATTGCCGAAATGGACGGACATCAGCCGCGAAACAGCCAAAACTGGTATATTAATATGAATCAGAGCGTTTTTAACGCAAATGGCGGGTTAATAAATGTTATCAGCATTTCCAAGCTGGTTTCGCCGGTATCGGGCAATATGCACGCTGCCGTTTATGCCGTTAAAGAAGGGCGTACGCAGCTGAAGCAATACCTGCCCTTTATAAAAACCAGATATAACAAAACACCGCAGTGGATTAGTTTGGGAGAGGTTGAAAATTGAAAGAAGAAGCATTGCAGGAACTTGAACAGCAGCTGGCAAAATGCAGGGAATGTAAACTGTGCGAATTTGCCAAAGGCCCTGTCGGCTGGTTTGGCTGCGCCGAAACGCCGATAGTATTTGTAGGAGAAGGCCCCGGCGGGGTCGAGGATGATTACGGCTGCCCGCTGATTGGCCCATCCGGACAGCTTTTGGACAAAGCTTTGTGGGCAACCAAAATGACAAGGGACAGAGTAATTACAACCAATATAGTAAAATGCCGCCCTAAAGGAAACCGTACGCCTAATATTGCCGAAGCCGATTTTTGCGCGCAGCGCTGGCTGGAAAAAGAATTGGAAATTTTGCAGCCGAAAGTAATTGTGGCGCTGGGCAGCGTAGCACTGCATTATTTGGGCAGCCCGGATATGCGCATTACCCGTGACCGCGGCAAATGGTTTAAAACGCGCCAGGGGTACGACTGCATTGCAACATATCATCCGGCGTATCTTCTGCGCCTTGCAGACCCGCATGTATTGAACCATGCCAAATGGGAAGTTTTTTATGATTTGGAGGCGGCGCGCAAAAAAGCAGAAGAAGCCGTACCGGATTATAAATTTATGAGCGAAGAAAAAACAGATTTATTTAAACTGTTTAAGAAACGTTAAAAAGAAAGTAAAAAATTTTTTACGCAAAAGCATTAGTTAGGGGTTGCTAACTAATGCTTTTTGTGTTATACTTCTAAATGTGAGTTAGATTAAGCTAACCAAGTATTCTGAAGAACCTTCTTCTTTTGATTACTGCTTAAATAACTGCGCTTTGACCAATGCCCCTCCTGAGGAATATTTGGTTAGCAATCTTTCTTTTGGGTGATATTATGGCACAAAGCATTCTTGGTTTTAATAATCTTGATGAATTTTTTGCTTTCCATGCGGCTCCTGCCATTGCAGGAATTAAACCGGCAAATTTGTTCAGCTGCCCTGCGGGGTTAATGCCGCAGGCGGAAGAAATACTGGCAGATTATGAAAAACAGTTTAAAGAGAGCCATACGCGTTTTAAATTGTTGTGCCGCTGCCGTGCGCATATATTAATTTTGGTTTATGATACTGAACTTACCGAAAAGATTTTTCAAAAAAAGGTAACTCAAAATTATCTTGCCCGTTTTGGCTATGCTACCGATACCGATGTACAGGATTTTTTAAACCAAATTGCCGCAAAAATTGCGGGCGGAGAAAGCTTTCCGCATGAAATAGGCATCATTCTCGGCTATCCGCCGGAAGATATAGAAGGCTTTAAGCGTTATAAAGGGCGCAACTTTAAGTGCTGCGGTTACTGGAAGGTTTACGGCAACGCAGAACGCGCGCAAAAAATGTTTGATGCATATACGCTGTGCCGCGAAAAACTGATGCAGGCATTGCAGAACGGCGTAACGTTAAAAGTTGCTGCCGCTGCCATATAAAGGAGGTATTATTAATGGAAATAGCTGTAATTTACTGGTCCGGAACAGGCAATACAAAAATGATGGCCGAAGCCGTTGCCGGAGGCATTGCCGAAGCAGGCGCACAGGCCGTTGTTAAAAGCGTAAGCGAAATTACTCCCGACGAAGCGGCTGCTTATGATAAAATTGCTTTTGGCTGCAGTGCCATGGGCGCCGAAGTATTGGAAGAAACCGAATTTGAACCCTTCTTTACCATGGTTGAAGATAATTTAAAAGGCAAAAAAGTAGTGCTGTTCGGCTCTTACGGCTGGGGCGGCAGCTACATGCAGGACTGGGAAGCCAGAGTACAGGCCGACGGTGCGGAACTTCTGCATTCGGGCGTGCTTGCTATGGGCGAACCTGATGACGCTGCCAGACAGGAATGTAAAGAAATCGGCAGCCTGCTTGCCAAAGCTTAACTTATTCTCTGCATAAGCGGCCCTCCCCGTTTATGTTAAATCCATTTCTCCATAAAGCAGAAACAACGCCTCTAATATTAGGGGCGTTTTTCTGTTGCCCGGGAAATAAAATAATGATTTTTTGGTGAAATAGATTGTAAAAATTATTTTTTGAGATATAATTAAAGTAAGACAAGAGAGGTGACCTATGGAATTTTTAGCCAAAATAAACGACCCTGTGCTTTTGGCGCTGGCTTCAACCTGTTTTACCTGGTTTATGACGGCGCTTGGTGCAGGCATGGTTTTCTTTTTTAAAGAAATAAACAAGCGCGTGCTGAATATGATGCTTGGTTTTGCCGCAGGCATTATGGTTGCGGCTTCCTTCTGGTCGCTTTTGGAGCCTGCCATTGAAATGGCGCAGAGCGCGCCCATACCGGCTTGGCTTGTTGCGGCTATCGGCTTTGTTGGCGGCGCAGGCTTTTTGTGCCTGGCAGACCACGTTATGCCGCATGCCCACTTCTTTGCCAAAGAAGGGCAGACGGAAGGCATACCGACGCATTTAAAACGCAGTATTCTTTTGGTATTCAGCATAACGCTGCATAATATACCGGAAGGGCTTGCAGTTGGCGTGGCCTTTGGCGCAGCGGCGGCAAGCGGCGACCATACATCCTTGCTTGCGGCTATGGCAGTGGCGCTTGGCATAGGCCTGCAAAACTTTCCGGAAGGCGCGGCGGTATCAATTCCGCTGAGGCGTGAAGGCATGAGCCGCTTTAAGAGCTTTATGTACGGGCAGGCAAGCGGCGTGGTAGAACCCATGGCAGGTGTGCTTGGCGCGTGGGCTGTTGCCGGAATGACGCCAGTTTTGCCGTATGCACTGGCATTTGCGGCCGGGGCTATGCTTTATGTGGTGGTGGAGGAACTGATACCCGAGGCGCAGAGCGGCGGCGAGCATGAAAGCGCAGATTTATCGACCATTGGCTTTATTGTGGGCTTTACCATAATGATGATAATGGACGTGGCACTTGGTTAATCAAAGCAGGGGCTTTGTAATAAACACAAAAGTTATTTAAGGAGATGAACAGAATGGAAAAAAGATTTTATGTTTGCAAACATTGCGGCAACATGGTTGGCATGATTAAAAATGCAGGCGTACCTATTATTTGCTGCGGCGAACCGATGGCGGAACTTACCGCCAACACCGTAGAAGCATCGCAGGAAAAACACCTGCCGGTTTACACTATGGAAGGCGGCGTGCTGAAAGTACAGGTTGGCAGCGCCGAACACCCGATGCTTGCAGAGCATTACATTGAATGGATTTATGTAGAAACGGAACAGGGCGGACAGCGCAAAGCACTGAAACCTGGCGACAAACCGGCAGCAGAATTTGCTTTTGCAGGCGGCGATAAACCCGTTGCCGTTTACGCGTACTGCAACCTGCACGGCTTGTGGAAAACCGAAGTAAAATAATATAACAGCGTAAAATAAACCCGGAGCTTGCAAAATGCAGGCTCCGGGTTTTGTTTATAAAGTAAAAATATCTTTACAGGATTACATTTATCTGTTAAACTATCTAAGCAAATGTGCTGCCATAACGGTAGGCGGTTAGCCCTCCCCGGAGGGACTGTGACCCTCCGTTGACATAGAAATCCGTACGCGGAAATACTATGGAGGAGGGGATAACGTGGATATATTATCGTTATTAGCCGTAATCGGCTATACGGTAACAGTCTTTTCTATCGGTTATACCCTTGGAAAAGATATTGCGTGTAAACAGAAATAAACCGCCATAAGCCTTGCGAAAACTTAGCGGTTTATTTCTATAAATCCTAATTTATTTTGCGGCTGACCGTCTATCGGCAGCCATTTGTTTTTCTATAATTATTATAGCAAATTAAAAGATAAAGTCAAATACACTGGTTAAAAACATCAATGGTACAAAGTGTGCTGTTGGTGTTTTTTTTGTTGAGCGCTGCATATAATTAATAGCCGGTTTTGCAAAAAGTTTACCTTGTCAGGTTTTTATTGACAGAGCGGCGGGTGACTCGCAAATTTTAATTTGCGGCGTTGTTAACAAAAAGTAACAGAAAACGCATGCAAGGCGGAACATGCCCCGGGCAGCGGTCGGGGCAGTTACGCCGCCGTGGACATTGCCCACCCAAAAGTAAAGTTCGCTGCGCGAACTTTTGCTTGCGGGGGGGAGATGGTTTGGTATAATATTACTGCATATAACATCAAAGTAAAATTTGTGTTACGGAATAATAAAGAAAAGGTTATATGCAATAATAAAAATGCGGAAGGGGTAATGCAAATGAAATGTAAAAGAAATTTGGAAAGGACAATTGTGCTGGGGTTGATTTTAAGCACCGGAGTTTGCGGCAGCGCGTGGGCGAAGGAAGTTGATAATGAGGGTAGAAATGGTTACATAGAATTGACTGTTGATGACAGCACTTGGATAGGTAAAATGAATGATAACGGTGAAGGTGCAACTATAAAGATAAGTGGTAAATTTGATTCTATTAATGTAAATGCAACAGGTGTGCAGGATTATTATAATAATAGCAGTGATTTAGATGGCATGTTGGGAGATACAACTACGGCATTGCTTATCAATGGACAAGAAGTTTCTGTTACAAATGGAGATGTGATTATAAAAAATACAGCACAGAATACAACTGACACACAAGAAACTATTGATAATAATAATGCTTTATACGTTACCAATAATGGGGAGTTTAAAGTTGATGCAGGAAATAATAATGTATATATTATTGCAGTTGATGGCTTTGAAAAACGTTCTGCCGCTATAACTGTTAATAGTGGTGGCAAGGTAGATATAGCTGGTAGTAATGTTCAAATAATTGGAAATATAGATTTTTTAGATGACTCTACTAACAGTGGAACTGCTAAAATTACATTAAATTCTAATAATTCTTATTGGTATGGCAATGAAGCTCAACTAGTTGATGAAAAGTCTTTTAACGAGTTCATGAAAAGTCTTACAGATGAAGTATTAGAAAAAGCTGAGGAAATTTTAAGAGAACAATTAAATTATGAATATTTACAAAACAAAATACATGGTGGTAAGTTAGAATTAATATTAAATAATGGAGCAGAATGGGTATACGATAGTAATGGTGGCGTATCAATGAATGTTAGTCCCGGCAATATGGTTCCTTGGCCTATTGACATTCCGGACATTCCGGTAATGGTACAATCCGAAGTATCAAGAATTAGCGCGATAACATTAAATGGCGGCGTTGTTAATTTGCAGGATGATGACATTAAGTCTAAATATGCAGATTATATAGGCGATTTATCTGAATATAAAGAACACCATAAAGTAACTATTGGAGAACTTAAAGGCACTGGCGGTATTTTTAAAGTTGATATTGACTGGTTAAGCAACAAGGGAGTTAAAAAAGAAACTGATACCAGTGATTACATTTATATAACAAACAGTAAAGAAGGTTCTACGCAAACTTTGGATTTTGAACAATCTAAAGCAAATTTGGATAAAATGAATGTCGGCGATAAGCTGTATTTTGCAAATGTAGGCGATGGCGACACTTCCTTCACTACTGTTTACGGCGATAACTGGACTTATAATGAAGCAGGCAAAATTTATGATTATAACTATGGTGTTGGCAGTGAAAATAAAAAAAATAATAATAATACCGATTGGTTTATTGGCTTAAACAGTAAATCTGCCGAAAGCAACCCTAACTTTAGTGCGGCCAAGGGTGCAATGTATGCCGGTTATGCGCTGGGCACGGAGTTTGACACTTTAAACAAACGCATGGGCGAGGCGCGTTACCTTGAAGAAAATGACGGCGTTTGGGTACGTTACCGCCACAGCAAAACAGGCTGGGATGATACTTACGAAACCAACGGCGATATGTTCCAGCTTGGTTTTGATAACGAAGTAACCGAAAAAGACGGCAAACATTACCGTGGCGTTGCTATTGATTATACCGATGCTGATACTAATATTATGGGTATCAGCGGTGAAGGAGAACACGAGCGTTACGCCGTAAGCCTGTACGATACATGGCTGGGTGAAAAAGGGCATTACCGTGATTTGGTGCTTCGCGGTGGCCGCATTAACAGCGATTATGATGTAAGCGGCGCTTTCAGCAGCGGGTACGAAGATATTGGCGGCGATTACCACCAGTGGTTCGGCAGCATCAGTGCTGAATGGGGACGTAAAAACGATATGGGCACAGGCTGGTATTTTGAGCCGCAGGTTCAGGCTCAGCTGGCACGTGTCGGCGGTGCAAGCTATGTATCAGACAGCGGCATTGACGTTGACCAGGACGGCGCAACAAGCTTAATCGGCCGCGCGGGCTTCCGCATTGGGCGCGAATATGTAAAAGACAACGGCAAGTACGATAACTTTTACATTAAGGCCGACCTGCTGCACGAATTTGCAGGCGATAAGAGCTTTAGCCTGACCGGTAATGACGGACGTTACGACAAAGAATATGACGGGCAGGAAACCTGGTGCGATGTTGGTATCGGTGCGGATATAAGCCTTGGCAAAAACAGTTATTTCTGGGCTGATGTAGAGCGTACCTTTGGCGCAGATTTTGACAATACTTGGCAAATTAACGGCGGCTTCCGTTGGGAGTTTTAAATTTAAAAATATAAAATAAAAACAGTTATTTTTTATTTATGGGTGATGTGAAAGAAAGAACGAGGTAAACATGAATCAGGAAAATACAGGGCTTGATAAAACAGTGCTGGAAAAATTTGCGGCAGGCGGTACGGTAGAGTTTGAAAATTATCTGCCGCGCTGCAGAAGCGGCATGCGCACATGGGAACTAAAAATAAAGGATGAAGACGGCAGCCGCAGAATTGTGGTAATCCGCGACAGCGGTTTAAACGTTACCGGCACGGAAGTGGCAGTGCAGCCTTTTACAAACCGTGCTGAGCGCAACGAAGAAATTTGTAGGCTTTATAATGAATGCCACTTGTCGCAGGTGTTTTTGGCCAATTTGTTTAATATCAGCCAGCCTGCTGTTTCGGTAATTATTAAAGGCTGCATGCAAAGCAATTAAAAACTTACAATTAAAGGGTTTTGCCTGCCGTTTAGAGAATTATACCTTAATTAAACTTTCCGCACAGGAGGGATTGGTTATGAGTGAATTAAGTGAAAGAATCGGCACGGCGGCAGGCAATGCTTTTAAAAGCGGGTTTAACTGCGGCGAGGCAATTTTGCAGGCGTTCCGCACTGAAGGCGGCTTAAAAATTGACGACAATACCATGCGCATGGTTACGGCGTTTGGCGGCGGCATGGGGCACGCGCGAGCTGTTTGCGGGGCGTTGGTTGGTTCGGTAATGGTCATCAGTTATTTTGTTGGGCGTACCAGCCCGCAGGAAAAGCCTTTGCCGGAAGTTTACCCTTACAGTAAGGAATATCATGATTTGTTTGTAAAAGAATTTGGTTCTTCCGAATGTAAAGATTTGATGCCGTATGAGTTTAACACGCGTGAGCATTTAATTAACTGCTTAAAGCTTGTTAACCGTATGGGCAAATTTTTGGCAGAGTATTTGGAGAGCAAGGGCTTTTTAAAATAGCATAAAAGTTTTTTGGCACCGCTGGCGGATGATACCGGCGGTGCTTTTTTACATATTTTTTACTTACGCTGCATTAAATTTTTAAATAATTTGCTTATAATAAAGCCAACCTAAAATAACAATATACTAAACTGCCATTTTAAAGGAGGACTAAAGTTTTATGAAATTATCCAGCAAAAAAAGAAAAACTGCTGCTGCCGTTTGTGCATTTTTAAGCATTTTTGGCTGTGCCGCAGCAGCAAATGTATATCTTCCTGCCCACGTTGAAGCTGCGGGCTATACCGTTCAGGAAAAGAACCCTGTAAGCGTAATGCCTATTAACCAGGCCAAATTTTTAAAAGGCCAGCGCTTTGATTTGCAGGTAGAAGTTAAAGGGCTTGCTGATGATTTTAAAGTAACTGTTGACGGCGTTGACGCAGAAAAATATTTTGGCAAAAAAGGCGAAGTTAAAACTGCTGACGGCGTAACCGTTTACTGCATTCCTGACGTTGCCTTTACCAAAGCAGGCGCTGTTAAAGTAGAAGCTGTAAGCGGCGGCAATAAAAATGTTGTAAATTACACTGTTACCGATGCCAAAGCCAAGAAAAAAGCCAAAAACGTAATTCTGTTTGTAGGCGACGGCATGAGTTTGCAGGCACGCGAAATGGCCCGTATTCTTTCCAAAGGCCTGAGCGACGGCAAATATAACGACCTTTTGAACATGGAAAAAATGCCGCACATGGCTGTTATTACAACTTCCGGCTATGATTCTCTGGTGACGGACTCTGCCAACAGCGCATCTGCTTATGCAACTGGCCATAAATCCGTTAACAACGCTATGGGCGTATATGCCAACAGCACCAAAGACCCGTTTGACGACCCGAAAGTAGAAAACATTATCGAGCTTGTTAAACGTACCAAAGGCATGGCAACCGGCATTGTTTCCACCGCAAACATTACCGATGCCACTCCGGCCGCAATGCTGAGCCATACCCGCCGCCGTGCTGAACAGAACTTTATTGCCGAAACCATGACCGAAGATTATCACCGTCCGGACGTTATTATGGGCGGCGGTTCCCGTCACTTCATTCCGATGAATGTGCCCGGTTCCAAACGCAAAGATAATGTTAACGTTGTAGAACAGTTTAAAGATTTGGGCTATACTTTTTCCGGCAACAGAAGCGAACTTTTGAATACTCCGGCAGACGAAGATAAAATTCTTGGCCTGTACCAGCTGGATAACATGAACGTATATATCGATCGCGCCATGCTGAAAAACCCGAAGGTTCTGGGCGGCTTTAATGACCAGCCGGGCCTTGTGGAAATGACTCAGCGCGCTATTGATACTTTAAGCAAAAATGAAAACGGCTTCTTCCTGATGGTTGAAGGCGCCTGCGTTGATAAACAGCTGCACGTTATGGACTGGCAGCGTGCCGCTTACGACAACATTGAACTTGACCAGGCTGTTGGCGTAGCCAAGAAATTTGCTGCCGAAAACGGGAATGACACTTTGATTATTGTAGTTGCCGACCATGCACACGGCGCAAGCATTACCGGTACTTACCATGAACTGGACGGCAAAACCGGCCGCGAAGCAGTACGCACTTATGCAGCAGCAGGCTGGCCGACTTTTGAAGACCGTGACGGCGACGGCTACCCCGACAACCCGAACCCGGACGTAACCCTTGCAGTTCAGTTTGCTAACCATCCGGATACCAACATCAACTATAAATTTAAAGAAGTTCCGACTTCCCCGGCTATTATGGCAGGCGACAAAGCCATCGCCAACCCGAAACTGGAAGGCGAATTCTACAAAGGCAACATTCCTTACAAAGAATCCCAGGAAGTTCACTCCGCTGACGATATTCTGCTGAATGCCATGGGCCCCGGCAGCGAATACTTCAACGGCGTAATGGACAACACCGAGGTATTCTTCGGTATGGTTAGAGCCCTTGGCCTTGACGGAACCAAAAACTATAAAAAATAATTAAATTACGGAGGCAGGAATATGCTCAGAAACTTTTTGAAAAGTTTTCTGCTTTCGCTCCTGCTGCTGGCAGGCGGTGCTTTTACCGACGCAGACTTGCCGTTAAAGGCGGTTCACTTTGAACCGCCTTTTTTGTGCAGCAGGGCAGAAGCAGCAATAAGCATGACTTTTGATGAAATGTATGCCGGTGTTTCTTCGCTTGGCATTACGTTTTCCGATAAACTGAAAAACAGCGAAGGGCAGACGGTGCAGATGACAGGCTTTATGGCGCCGCCCTTAACGCCTACCATTAACTTTTTTGTGCTGACGCGTGAGCCGATGAGTATTTGCCCGTTTTGCAGCACGGACGCCGACTGGCCTGCGGATATTGTTGTTGTGCAGCTCAGCGAGGCTGTTGTGGCATTGCCGTTTGACCGCCCGATAAGCGTTACCGGCACACTGGAATTAGGCACGGAAGTTGACGCCGAAACAGGCTTTGTAAGCCTTGTGCGCATACAGGCGCAGTCACTGGAGGCTTTATAATGCTTTTGGAGATTAAAAACGTATTTAAACAGGTTACGGAACCTTCAGGTGAAATTATTACCGTCAGCCACGCAGAACATTTAATGCTCGATAAAGGTGGGCAAATGCTTTTAACCGGTCCCTCCGGCAGCGGCAAAACAACCCTTCTGCATATGATTGCAGGGCTTCTTTCGCCAAGCGGCGGCGAAATTTATTTTGACGGCGCGCGCATTGACAATATGCCGGAAAAAGAACGCGATTTATGGCGTGCGCGCAATATCGGCTATGTGTTTCAAAAGCTGAACCTTATAGAAGCGCTGACGGCGGAAGAAAACATTTTGCTGGCCGGTTATTTTGCAGGCGGAAATATGGCTGAACTAAAAAAACGGGCAGCCATGCTTTTGGAGCGCGTGGGGCTGGCAAATAAAAAAGACACATTGCCCGGGAAATTAAGCATCGGCGAACAGCAGCGCATAGCCGTTGTGCGCGCCGTTATCAACAAACCGGTACTGCTTTTGGCAGATGAACCCACGGCAAGCCTTGATGCGGAAAACAGCCGTATTGTGCTGGGGCTTCTGCGCGGTTTGTGCAGCGAAAACGGCACGGCGCTTATCCTCTCCACGCATGACGAAAGCGTTAAAGAACAGTTTGACGAATGGTTTGACATTAAAGGCGGGAGGTTCATAACTCATGAGCATCATTAAAATAGTACGCCGCAATATTATGTTTAAACCTTTGCAAAGCCTTGTTGCCTGCTGCGTTGTTATGGCAAGCATTGCCATGGCGGTGCTGGTGCTGCTTTTGGCAGACGGCGTACACAGCGGGCTTACGGCAGCGGCAGAACCTTTCCCGATAGTTGCGGGCAGCAAGGGCAGCCCTAATCAGCTGGTGCTGAATACGGTATTTTTAAAAGACACACCCATGAGCAACATCAGTTATACGGAAGTGGAAAAGCTGCGCGCCAATAAAAATGTGGCAATGGCAGTGCCTTTCGGTTACGGCGATAATTACCGCGGCTTCCGTATGGCGGGAACGGAAAAGGAAATTTTTAATTATGTAATTAACCCGCAGCGCGGCAAGTGGCTGCAAATAAACGAAGGGCGTGCGTTTGAAGCGCCTTTTGAAGCTGTACTTGGTGCAAGAATGGCCGCCATGACAGGCTTAAAAGTTGGCGATACTTTTAAAACTTCGCACGGCATGGTAGAAATTCCGGGCAGTAAAGGGCATGCGCAGGAATATAAAGTAGTTGGTATTTTAAAGCCGGTTAACGGGCCGTATGACCAAAGCATTTTAACCGATATTAAAAGCATTTGGGCTGCCCATGCAGGGCACGGCACGGCGGTGCAGGGAGTAACCGGGGTGCTGATTAAGCCTGCCGGCTATGCGCAGGCACTGGCAGTGCTTTCCCAATACCGCAACAATAAGGAAATGCAGGTGGTATTTCCTTCGCAGACAATAATAGAACTGTTTTCGGTAATGGGCGATGCGGAAAAAGTGCTGCAAATTATAAGCTATGCCGTAATTTTGCTGTCGCTGATTATTATTGCTTTTACAACGTACTGGGCAGCAGCCATGCGCAGGCACGACAATGCTGTTATGCGTGCCATTGGCGCTGGGCAGAAGGCAATTATTAAAATTAACTTTTTGCAGGGCATGCTGCTTTCCTGCATAGGCACGGCGGCAGGAGCGGCGCTTGGGCACGGTGCTTTTGCGGCGCTGGCATATCTGCTGCGCGAAAAAACTGCCGTTAACCTTACCGCGGGCTTTACTTTGCAGGAAGGCATTATGATTGCCGTTGTAGTGGCAGCGGCGGCGGTGTTCAGCTTTATTCCGGCAGCGGCGGCATGCCGCAGGCAGGCTGCGGACGATTTGTGAAATTTTTGGGTCCTGCTTTTGCTGAAAGGTATTTATGCTATAATTAACCTAACAACAAACCAAAAGGAGGGTTTTTATGAAAATCGCAAAAACTCTGGCAGCAGCGGCATTGTGCCTGTCGGTATGCTCGGCGGCATTTGCGGCACCGGCTGTAAAAACATTTGATGTACACGAAGGCAGCGTAAAGATTGATGTTCCGCAAATTAAAGGCGCAGCAGGCGGCAAATTTGCCGATAATAAAATTAACAACACTTTAAATTTTTATGTTTTAAAGCAGCTGTATACAGCCCTGCCTTTAAGCATGAGAAACGATGACGTTATGCGCACCGCTTATGATAAAACCTTTAAAGCCAAAGACGGCAGCGAGGAGGCACGTGAATTTGTTGAAGACGTGGCCGGTTTTGTTAATTTTAAACTGCGCTGTGACCTTGAAGATGTAAAACAGTACGGCGGCACCAGCGTGCCCAGCTACGACTTGCAGGGGCAGTATACCGTGCATTTTAAAGGCGATAATTATTTAAGCGTTGAGCAGCGCGGTTACATTTATACCGGCGGCGCTCATGGCATGACGCTTTTTAATGCGGCAACATTTGATTTAAACACCGGCAGGGAGCTTGAACTGGCCGATTTATTTAAAAACGGCAGCAACTATCTGGAACGCATCAATAAAGTTGTTGCAGCCAAGGTAGCCGAAGACTCCAGAATGTTCTTCGGGCCGGTAGAAGTAAAAGACGGCGACCGTTTTTATATTCAGTACGGCAAAAATCTTGTAATTGCCTACCCGCCTTATGAAGTTGCTCCTTATGCGGCTGGCATTGTAACCTTTGCCATTCCGCTGGACGGCTTGAGCGATATTTTGGCAGTTGATATAAAATAACGCCTCCGAACGTTAAAAATAAAATTAAAATCTATTTATTTTAGCAGGCTGAAATGTTATAATAAATTTAGTCAACGGGGACTTCACAAATTGGTGGAGTCCCTTCTTTTTTAATTATTTTTATTTGAAAGGTGAGGAAGTGATTGTATGGAAAAAACAGATGAAAGACAAAAAGGTTTTTTCGATAAGGCGATGGACTTTATCGAAAAAATCGGCAACGCCATGCCGGACCCGGTCAGCTTGTTTATTATCCTGGCTATCGTGGTAGTAGTGCTTTCGGCAATTTTGGGCAGTATGGGTTACAGTGCTGTGCATCCCGGCACGGGCAAAACCATTCAGGTAGTAAATCTTTTAACTAAAGATGGTTTCCGCGATATGTACAGCAAGGCCGTTGCCAACTATTCCGGCTTTGCGCCGCTGGGAATGGTGCTGGTGTGCATTATTGGTGCGGCAGTTGCCGAAAAGAGCGGCTTTTTGGTAACGATGATGAAACATGTCATGGGTGACGCCAAATCGTGGATGGTTACCTTTGCCATTATTTTTGTGGCAATTAATGCTAACCTTGCGGGTGATGCCGGCTTTATCGTTATGCCGCCGCTGGCTGCCGTTATTTACATGGGCATGGGGCGCAGCCCGGTTTTGGGCATGATTGTAGCTTATGCCGGCGTAGCGGGCGGTTTTAGTGCCAATATTATGCTGGGCATGACGGACGCTTTGGCGTACGGCTTTACCGAAAGCGCAGCACGCATGATTGACCCTAACTACCAGGCAACGATGGCCATTAACTGGTACTTTTTAATTGCTTCGTGCTTTGTGCTTTCTATTTTTGGCACGCTGCTGACGGAAAAATTTATGGTTAAACGCTTTGCCGTTACCAGAGAAGAACTTGCCAAATATAATTTTGATGAATCTGAAAGCAAAGTTACCGATGAACAAAAACGCGGCTTAAAATGGGCTGCCATCGGTTTTATAATTTTTGTTATAGCACTTGTTGCGGCATGCATTGGCGATGACCCGCTGCTTGCAGACCCCAAAACCCATTCTGTTATGACAAACGGCTCTCCTTTTATGAACGGCATTATTTTAACAGTTACCGTTGCGCTGTTTGTTGTGGGTGCATGCTATGGCTTTGGCTGCGGCAAATACAAAAATGACCGTGATTTGTTTGCCGATATTACTCAAGGCTTTAAAGATATGGCAAGCTATATCTTTATGTGCTTCTTTATTGCGCAGTTTACCAGTTATTTTGCGTGGAGCAACCTGGGCATTGTTATGGCTATTAAAGGGGCGGAAGCTTTACAGGCAATGCAGTTTACCGGTGCGCCGCTGTTAATCGGGCTTATCTTTGTATCGTGCATCGTTAACATTCTTATCGGTTCTGCTTCTGCCAAATGGGCAATTCTGGCGCCGATTTTTGTGCCGATGCTGATGCTGATGGGCTTTGACCCTGCCGTTACGCAGGTTGCTTACCGTATCGGCGACTCTATCACCAACCCGCTGTCGCCGCTGTTCCCGTACTGCCCGGTTATTTTGGGCTTTGTACGCAGGTACGCGCCGGAGATGGGCTTGGGCTCCGTTATTGCCAACATGGTGCCGTTTTCCGTTACCTATGCGGTTATCTGGATTATTCAGCTTTTGGTGTGGATTTTCCTCGATATTCCTCTTGGCCCGGGCGGCGGTATTTTCCTTAACTGATAATTTAAACGTAAATACAGCGGCTGCTTAACGGGCAGCCGCTTTTATAAGGAGTATGGCTATGTACTATTCTAAAATTAATATTTCCGTTCATGGCAGTTCCGCGCATGGTTCTACGCCGCATTTAGGCAAAGACGCTATTGTGGCGGCATCGTCTTTTATTTTAAACGCGCAGGCTCTTGTAAGCCGCTTAAACAATCCGCTTAAGCCGCTGGTGTTTACGGTAAACGGCGTTAACGGCGGCACGCAGTTTAATATTATTACCGATTTGGTAAAAATGACGGCTTATTTATATGCCGGGGACGAAGAAAACCTTAAAGCAGCACAGCCCGGCCTTACGGCAATTGCCCAAAGCACAGCCGCAGCATTTGGCTGTACGGCAGAACTTGAATTCGGCCAAGTGCAGAAAAACGGAGGTGAGGCATGATGAACTTTAAAGAACTTGCCTTAAAAGAAGAAAGCTATATTTTAGAGCAGCGCCGCTGGCTGCATGCCCATCCGGAACTTGGCACCAAAGAATATAAAACAACGGAACATATTGTAAACGAACTGAAATCCTTCGGCATTGAAGTGCAGGTGTTTGATGATATTACCGGCTGCGTCGGCATTATCCGCGGAAAGCAGCCCGGACGCACGGTAATGCTGCGCGCCGATATCGACGCACTGCCGATACAGGAAGAAAACGACTGCGGCTTCTGCTCGCAGAACGATGGCGTTATGCATGCCTGCGGGCATGACTGCCATACAGCAATGCTGCTGGCTGCCGGTAAAATGCTGGCGGCGAATAAAAATCAGCTGCACGGAACGGTAAAACTTTTATTCCAGATGGCGGAAGAAATCGGGACGGAATCGCGCCATTATGTTGAAAAAGGCTGCCTTGACGATGTGGATGCTGTTTTTGGGCAGCATGTATGGGCTTTAATGGACAGCGGAACTGTTAATTTTGAAGACGGCGAGCGCATGGCCTGCAGCGACCGCTTTACAATTACCGTAACCGGTAAAACCGCACCGGCGGATAAGCCGCAGCAGGGCAGTGATGCCGTACTTGCGGCGGCAGCCGTTGTTATGGCACTGCAAAGCCTTGTAAGCCGTATTAACAACCCGGAAAACACGCTTGTAGTAACAACCGGCATGATGAACGGCGGCAGCGCAGATGCCGTTATTGCCGGTAAGACAGAACTTGTGGGCACAGTAAGAACTTTTAATAAAGAATTCCGCAGGGGCATGCCGCAGCTTATTGACGATATTGCCAAAAAAGCAGCGCTTACCTACGGCTGCGCAGTTAGCAGCACCTATTTCTTCGGGCCTGCGCCGCTTATTAACGAACACCATGATTTAAACGAAATTGCCCGTAAGGCAGCCGTAAAAATTATGGGCGAAGGCTGCCTGAGCCATTTGGATAAAATGACTGGTGCGGAAGATTTTTCCGTATTTATGGAAAAAACCAAAGGCGTATATGGCTTTATCGGCGTGCGAAACCTTGCCAAAGGGCTGAACTGCGTGCATCACCACCCCAAATTTGCGGTAGATGAGGACCAGTTAAAATACGGCGCCGGTATTTATGCGCAGTTTGCTTACGATTATTTAAACAGTGATGCCAAATGAACAAGCTGATGAAAATAATACTGCTGCTGGTGCTGGCTGCGTTTTGCAGCCTGGCATCGGCGCAGGAACCAGATTATGCGGACACGGGCAGCTGGGCGTACTGGCGTGTTGGCGAAAGCAAGCCGGCCGATTTATTTATTGTGTGCCCTACCGTTGACCTTGGTACGGGCGGCAATAAAAATATGAGCCTTACTGATAACGAAGCGAAAAAGAATTTTTACGGCGCACTTAATATGGAGCGCGGCATTTATGAGCAGCATTGCCGTATGTATGCGCCGTATT
>ENA-OWRJ01002270-OWRJ01002270.1-human-gut-metagenome-genome-assembly--contig:-NODE-2270-length-16983-cov-3.429348_pt1 | contig 16983 bp, 21 predicted proteins | sample MGYA00248269_ERZ651897 | MGnify/ENA primary metagenome ERZ651897 (study PRJEB26924, sample SAMEA4378252) | human gut metagenome | biome: human gut; feature: human-associated habitat; material: faeces...
ATTAAAAAAGATGTTATAGAATGTTACTATAAATCTGTGATATAGTTATAATAGCGAAAGCGATAAAAAGTTTTCGTAAACATCATAACACTATAAATAAAAGCTGTCTGGATAATTTCAGACAGCTTTTATTTTGCAGGAAATTTTTATATGAGTATAGAATATTATACTGGATATTGTTTTAAGTTCTGAAGAATTGCCAACATTTAAATAGGGTAGTATAAAATTTACCAAGTTTCAATTGATTCTATTTGGAGGTTGAGATATGTGTGATTGGGATATTATTAATAAGATATCAATGTTTTGTAGTATATTGAGTATTCCATTATCGTATTATATTTATAAAAAGACAGAATCTATAGATGATAAATTGAATGCTATTGATCACATAGATCTTATTAAATTTGCATATAGAAAAAAAGATATAATTCTATGGTGCAAAAGATACAGTTCGTTATTAACTGGAGATGATATTGAGTTTGATGATCAAAATATTTATGCCAGTATTGAAAGTAGTTATTTTAGAGATTTGATAAGTTCGATTGAGACATTAAAAATATATAAAAGATTTTTGGATGATGAGACAATAAAATTGATAAAAGAAATTACTACGGATATTGAAAATGAGAAGTATAGTAAACACTGTTTAGAAAAGATAGGTCGTAACTTAGAAAAACTTATAGCACATTTAGATGATGATATTGAAATAAAACATATAGTAAAGAAATAAAGGAGATAAGGAAATGTTAGGAATAGGCAATCAAGGATTAGAATTAATTCAACAATTAATAAAAGAAACTAAGAAAAATAAAATAAAATGGAGAGAGCTATCATTAAATACCAAAAATAGATTACGAGAAAACAGTTTTGGCAGAATAATTAACGGTTATGAGTCCAAATATAAAGATGTTTCTATTGGTGTATATTTAAGGGAATATGAAAGATTTAATAATGAATATGGAATCTATGTAGAAAATAAAGTTGTTGAGTTTTTCTTGTCGGAACAAGAAAATATAATGCATATTTTTAATAATGAAGTTTATGGATATAATGAAGATATGGATTTAGAAATATATAGATTATATAAATTAGCTGAAGCTAATGCTGGTAATATAAATGCCATAATGAATAAGCTATTATCTTAAACTAAAGCACTTACTTAACTGTAAGTGCTTTTTCTATGTCCATTTACAGAAGATTTTTCATAGGTTCTTCCAGTAGATAAATCTTGTTGAGGGTCTTCCGAGCCCCAAAAATGATTTAGATATTAAAAATTTTTAATTGATTTCTTTCTTTTGTGAGAGGACACGAAAAGAGGTGAGGCAGTTTGGCAGGTAAAAACAAGCCGCAAAAACGCGGCAGCACAGCAGATTTGGCGGAATTATTGATGATTACCACAAGGCGTGTAAACCAACTTGTTGCAGAGGAAGTCATAAACCGTGAACCGGAAGGGGATTTTGTCCTGCCGGCTGCTATTGCCGCATATTACGAGTACAAAAATTCTGATTCAGACGAAACCAAATACTTGGAGGAAAAAGCCTGGCATGAAAAGGCAAAACGCCAGTTGGCAGAGCTTGAACTACAAAAACATAAAAATGAAGTCCACGATGCTGCCGATGTTGAACTTGTAATGACAGATATGCTTACCAATCTGCGCAGTCAGCTTTTGGGGCTGCCTGCAAAAATGGCGCCGCAGCTTGCCAATAGGGATAAAGACTTTATCGACCAGACTTTGGCTGACGAAATACACGCAAGGCTGACGGAATTAAGCGATTACAGCCCGGGCATGTTTACAGGAGGCAGCAATGGAACAGAAAACGATTAAGTTGTTTCAGCGCATCGCCCAAATAGCACTGCGGCCGCTGCCAAATTTATCGGTATCAGACTGGGCAGACAGATATATGATGCTGTCGAGTGAAGCATCGTCCGAACCTGGGCGCTGGCGTACCGACCGCGCGCCGTATCAGCGAGAGATTATGAATGCTTTTACGCAGCCAAAGGTTTGGAAAGTAGTAGTAATGTCAGCGGCACAAACAGGAAAATCAAGCATATTAAATGCAGTTATAGCGCGTTATGCTCATTTGGCACCTGCGCCAATAATGATGATACAGCCTACTATCGACATGGCGCAGGATTACAGCAAAAGCCGTATCGCGCCGATGATTAGAGATACCAAAGTTTTGCGCGAAATATTCCGTGATGTTAAAACCCGTGAAAGCGGCAACACTATCCTGTCAAAACTTTTTCCCGGCGGCCGCTTGATAATGGGTGGTGCAAACAGCCCGGCAGGGCTTGCCAGCCGCCCGATTAAAATACTGCTGGCGGACGAAGTGGACCGTTTTCCGGACAGCGCCGGTACAGAAGGCGACCCGGTTGACCTTGCCGCCAAGCGTATGACGACCTTTTGGGACCGGCGCATGGGCATATTCAGCACGCCGACAATATCCGGCGAAAGCCGCATTGAGGAAGAATACCACGAAGGTACGCAAGAAGAATGGCAGCATGAGTGCCCAAACTGCCACGAATACCACTTAATTACGCACCGGCAGATGGTGACGGAACACGAAACGGTGGAGGATAAAAAGGGCAGGAAGCACGTTAAAGTGCACAGCGTTAAATGGCGCTGCCCAGACTGCGGCTTTAGTTTTACAGAAGAACAGATGCGGCGTGCGCCGCAGAAATATGTTGCGCAAAATGCTTCGGCGCTTGCAAAAGGCGTGCGGAGCTTTTTTGTTAACTGCTGGGCATCGCCGTGGCTTAGTTGGGCGGCGGTGATGCAGGAATGGCTGGAAGCTAAAGGCGACCCGGAACGAGAAAAAGTTATTGTCAACACGCGCTTCGGCGAAGCATACGAGCGCAAAGGCGCATTTGACAGCACAGATAAATTTTTACAGCGCCGCGAACCATACGGCGCGGAACTGCCGGATGGCGTTTTGATTTTGACGGCGGCGGTAGACGTACAGGACAACCGACTTGAATACGAAATCTGCGGTTGGGGAGAAAATGAGGAATGCTGGGGAATTAAAAAAGGCATCATCCTCGGTGCACCGGATACGCCGGAAGTATGGGCGGCACTGGATGAGCAGCTTGACAGAGAATACCGTTTTAAAAACGGCACCGGGCTGATTGTGCCGCGCACTTTTATCGACAGCGGCGGCCATTACAGCAAAGAAGTTTACGCATACAGCCTGCGGCACCTTGCACGCCAACGCTTTGCGGTAAAAGGCGCATCCACGCCAGGTGTGCCAATAATCCATAAATACGCAAAAGTAACAGCGGCAGGCCGCCGTACAATACCGCTTGTGCTAATTGGCACCGACAGCGGCAAACAGTATGTTATGGACAGGTTTGCTATTGATGTGCCGGGCCCGAAATACTTCCATTTTCCGCTGGACCGGCAGGAAAACGAAGCTATCAGCGAAATTTTGTGGAACCGCGGTTATGATGATATTTATTTTCGCGGTTTAATCGCTGAACAGCGCGTTGCCCGTAAGAAAAATGGGCGTATTGTATGGCAGTGGGAAAATATTGCCAAAGATAAACGCAACGAGCCGCTTGACCTGCGTGTATATAACCTTGCCTGTCTTGCCAGCATGAATGTTGACTGGCAGCAGCTAAAAACACTGGTTGGCAGTGCTAAAACAGACGAAAAAGCAGTAAAAACCGCGCAAAAACCGTCAGAAAATAACGGAAAACGCCGTTTTGGCTGCATAAAACGCGGGTTAAAGGGCGATTTTTAGCGGCAAACGCAACTTAAAACTTGCGATTGGTGCTTAATAGTTGCGGTTGAAAGGGTGATTAAGATTGGTAAATGATGCTTTAAACCTTAGATTAAAGCAGTATTTAGAGGCTGAAAAAGCTATTTTGGTTGCGGGGCAGAGTTACAAAATAGGTAACCGCACGCTTACAAGGGCGAATTTATCCGAAATCCGCGAGGCAATCAGCAGCCTTATTGCCGCAGGTGCAACCGTGGACGGCAGCGGGAAGGGGCATGCGCGCCGCGCGATGCAGGTAATTATGCGTGATTAGGAGGCAAGACCATGAAAAAACGTAAAAAAACATACCCGGCACGGGCGCGGCATCCTACCAGACAGGCATCCGCGCCCTTTGTTATTAACAGCGGTTACAGCGAAGGCGGGGCAAGCAGGACCAGGACGGCTTTGAAAGGATATTACCCCCTAAAATCCAGTACAAAAGCAGATGTTGATGTTAACTTGCCCCTCTTGCGCAGCCGCAGTACGGATTTATTTTATAATTCCGCAGTTGGTGCAGGCGCTATTAACAGCAGCCGCAACAACGTTATCGGCGCAGGCCTTCGCGTATCGCCAAAGATTGATTATAAGCTTTTGGGATTGACGGCAGACCAGGCAAAAGAATGGCAGCGCCACGCCGTCCGCGAGTTTAACCTGTGGGCGGAAAGTAACGCCTGCGATTTGTACCGTAAAAACAATTTTTACGACATGCAGGATATGGTTTACCTGTCTTACTTAATAGATGGCGATGCCTGGGCGGCGATTAAATACCGTAAGCCGCTGGCTGGCTGCCCGTACTGTACGCGCATTCAGCTGTTTGAAGCAAGCCGTGTTTGCAATCCGGACGCCGCAACGGCTTTCGGGCCGGTGTCGCCGTGGGCGGTAGAAACAATTAACCCCATCACCGGCAACCGCATTATCAGCGGCGTGGAAATTGACGCTGACGGCGCCGTTGTTGCTTACTGGATTGCCAACCGTGTGCCGTTTGATTTAACAAACCCTGCCGGAAAACTCGATTGGGTACGTGTAGAAGCATTCGGACGGCGCAGCGGGCGCAGAAACGTGCTGCAAATAAGCCATGAAGAACGCCCGGAACAATACCGCGGCGTGCCGTACATTGCACCGGCAATCGAAGTATTGAAGCAGGTAAGCCGCTATACTTCGGCAGAGCTGACGGCGGCGATTGTAAAAAGCTACTTTACCCTGTTTTTTACCAGCGGCACCGGCAGCACAAACAACATCGGCGATGTGCTGGCAAGCACTTACGGCCCACATGAACGTGTCGCGCCGGAAGATTTGGACGGCATTGAAGTCGGCGCCGGTACGCTTAATCTTTTGCCGGAAGGCATTGACGTTAAAGCCATTGACGGCAGCCGCAACCTGTCCACGTTTGAACCGTTTGTAAATAACCTTATCTGCCAGATTGGCGCATCGCTGGGCATACCGTCAGAGGTTTTGCTAAGCCGTTTCCAGTCGTCCTATTCAGCGGCGCGTGCTGCGCTTTTGCAGGCAGCGGCGGTATTCAGAACGCGGCGTACCTGGTTTGCCCGTGACTTTTGCCAGCCAATCTATGAAAGCTGGCTTGCGGAAGCGGTTGCTATCGGTCGCATAAAAGCGCCGGGCTTTGGTTCGGACCCTGTTATTACAAAAGCATGGAGTAACGCTGACTGGTTCGGACCGGTAATGGGCTTGCTTGACCCGGTTAAGGAAGTACAGGGTGCTGCATTACGCCGTAAATACGGTTTTTCGACGGGGGAGCGAGAGGCAGCGGAGCTTACCGGCACTGATTACGATAACAATATTGACCAGATTGCCATTGAGAACAGCACATGGCAAAGCAAAGGGCTTGAAGTGCCGCGGGCAGATAATACCGGCGGCGACAGCGGGGGAGGTGAAATAAATAATGCCGAGTAAATTTTGGCAGGTTAAAAATGAAGTTAACGGAAACAGCGAGATTTTACTGTATGGACCGATTGCAGGCGAAAGCAGCTGGTGGGGCGATGAAGTAACGCCCCGGTCTTTTGCGGAAGATCTGGAGAGCCTGGGCGGCAGGGACGTAACCGTACGCATTAACAGCGGCGGCGGTGATGTATTTGCTGCGCACGCTATCCATAACCAGCTTGTAGCCTATAAAGGCAGGGTGACGGTAGTAATTGACGGACTTGCCGCATCGGCGGCTACCATTATTGCTGTTGCCGGCGACAGAATTATTATGCCTGCAAATGCGCTGTTTATGATACATAACCCTGCTATCGGGTTAAGCGATTATTACGGCGCTGATGAGCTGTTAAAAGCAGCAGAGGCGCTGAACACGATTAAAGGCAGCATTGTGGCGGCGTACCGTAAACGCTGTAAGGCAAGCGCCGAGGAATTGGCGGCAATGATGGACGCGGAAACGTGGATGGGCGCAGCAGAATGCCTTGAAAAAGGGTTTGTTGATGAAATTCAGGGCAGCGTCAGCCCGGTTTTAAATGGCAGCAGCCTTGTAGTTAACAGTGTTGATTTTGACTTGAAAAAATTTAAAAATCAGGATGCGCTGAAAGCGTGCCTTAATAAAAAATTGGAGGTAAAAACTATGAATAAACTGGAGGCGTTTTTAAATAGCCTTGGCTTGAAACTTGCTGACGAAAATCAGCCTACGGCATCGGCACCGGTGCAGAATGCTTTGCCTGCCGTGCAGAACCAGCAGCCGGCAGTGGATGCAGAACAGATTGCTAAAAATGCGGTGGACGCTGAACGCCAGCGCGTAGCGGCGCTGGAAGCACTGGACGGCGGCGATAATCAGGCGGTAACGGCTATTATTGCTGAAGCTAAGAAAAACGGAAAAACTGCTGACGATGTAAAACCGTATATCAATGCGGTAAAAACTATCCCGCCGGTACAGAATGCTGCACAGCAGCTTGTGGCCAATATGATTGGTGATAATAAAGCAAGTGGTGTCGAAGGTATCGGTACTGGTGCAGTTGATGATGCTGCTGTTGAAAAAGCGGCAGACGCCAAAGCCATGGACGCCATGGCGCAGGTAATGAACAAAAAATTCGGAGGTGCAAAATAATGGCAAACTTGGTAGAAGAATTGCAGGGCGTACATTATGACGAACTTATTGGCGGCACGGCTGTAAGCCCGATTATTAAAAACGTAACCTTGACCGGTGTTACAAAAGACACAGACCTTGCCCGTGGAACGCTGTTAGCATTGGCGCCGACAACCGGCAAATATTCTGTGCTGGTAAAACCGACTGGAACTGCAAACGATACAATGATTGCCAAAGCTGTTTTGGCAAAAGATGTACACCAGGACGGCAGCGGCGACTTGGTAGTGCCGGTATACATTGCCGGTATGTTTAACCGCGAAAAACTGATTGTACCGGCAGAAGATACTGCCGAAGTACACGAAGAAGAACTGCGTGATGTTGGTATTTATCTGACCAGCGTTAAAGAATAAGGAGGATTAACAGATGATTAACCTTGACGATACCAGAACCCTTTTAGGCGTGGTGGAACGCAGTTTTAAACCTACTACTACGCTTATTGATACCTTCTTTCCGGAAGAAAAAACGTTTATTACAGAATATGTAGAAATGGAATATCGCAAAGGCGCACGTAGAATGGCACCTTTTGTAGTGCCAGGGACTAAAGGCGTAAACCTTGCTCGTACAGGCACTAATGTCCGCACTTACAAAGCGCCTCTGATGAAACCGAAGCGCGTGACTGAAGCATCTGATATTATGCGCCGCGGTTTTGGCGAAACCGTGTATAGCCAGCGTACTCCGGCGGAACGTGCTCAGGAAATGCGCGCTAGAGATATGGCCGAGCTTATTGAAAGCTGCGTACGTAGACAGGAATGGATGGCTGCGCAGGTATTGATTAATGGCAGCTGCCAGATTAAAGGTTTTGCCGACGATGGTAAAACAGAAATCGTTGATACCATATCTTTTGATTTTGATAACAAAATTACCATCAGCGGTTCGACTAATACATGGGATGCAGTTGCTACGGCTGACCCGTTTAGCGATATTAGTGACGCCTCTAAAACTATCCGCCGCAACGCTGGGCTTAATCCTACTGTTGCCATTTGTTCTATGAACGTTGTTGATTATTTGATTAACAATCAGAAGTTACTTAACTATATGATGGTGCCTAACCGCGATAACTTGGCTCTGCTGTCTATCCAGCCGCGCCTTGTAAGGCCTGACTTGATGCGTGTAGGATATATTTCGGCACTTTCGTTGGATGTATACGCTTATGACGGCGGCTATGAAGACGAGGATGGCACATTTACGCCGTATATTCCGGATGATCATATGATTATTGGTGTTCCTGGGCGCGGCAAACGTCTTTTTGGCGCAGTAACCCAGCTGGAACCCGATGGAGAGTATCATACTTTTGAGGGCGCATATGTACCGAAAGTTACTTTAGACCTTGAAAGTGACACCAGTAGCCTTGCTATGAGCAGCCGCTGTGTTGTTTGTCCTGAATTTATGGACGACTGGGCAGTGCTGAAGGTTAAATAAGGGGGGCTAAACAATGAAAATCCGTATTAAAAAATTTAAACTGCGCTATGAAGGGTATACCTTCGGCGCAGGCGCGGAAATTGATATTCCGGAGGCAGAAGCTAAAAAGCTGGTAGACGAAAGCCCGGAACAGTTTGAATATGTGCCGGATACGCTGGAAGAAGCTGCCGAAAAAGCTAAAATCATCGTTACCGATAACGAAACCGGCGAGGAAAGCTTTAATCTTGACGGTATGACGGTAGCGCAGCTGAAAGAATTTGCCAAGGAAAATGGCATCGACATCGGCGAAGCGACCAAAAAACAGGACATAATCGATGCTATTGCTGCCGCAGCTGAACCGCAGGAGCCGGAAGGCTTGCCGCAGGTTGACCTTAAAGGCACCGTAAAATGACCGAGTTTGAAAAACAGATTGCCGCGGATAACGCGGCAGTCTTTATCAATGCTTTGGAATTTGCCGGTGAGCATGACCTTAATGGCACGGTATGTAAAGCTATTTTGCAGGATATATCCGTAGCAGATGCCGACATTGACGCCCGCAACCGCATTGCCTACGGCGGTATCTACGGCAGCAGGCTTTTGGTAAACTGCTTAAAAGCTGACTTGCCGGAAGTACCGGCGCCGGGAAGCGGCTTTAATGTTGACGGCAAGTTCTACTTTGTGGAAAGCTGTGCGGATGACATGGGTATATTAACTATACAGTTGGCGGCGAACGAAAGATGATTAGCATAAGCATTGATGAAAAACTTGTAAAAGAGGCTTATGACCTTTTTGCTGATAATCATAAAGTTATCCGTATTGCGGCGGCGAAGGCTATTAATCGTGCAAATAGCGCAGTGCAGAAAGAAGTTTCTAAGGCAATCCGTAAAAACTATGAGATTTCTGCAAAGAACATCAAAAAAGGTTTCAAATTAAAGCGTGCTACTGCCGGGCAGCCAATGGGCGCGGTAATTAGCCGCGGTACGCCTACACTGATTACGCATTTTAAATTAAAGCCTGACCCCACAAAAATGATGGCTGCGCTGCGCAATGGCGCAATAGCCGGTAAAAGCGTTGGGCCTATAAGCGTAAAAGTAAAAAAAGGCAGCAGTTTTGTGCCGGTAAGAGGTTTATTCATTCAAAAATCATCGCGCTCCGGTTATGCTGGTGCTATGCAAAGATATGTTAAATCCGCATACCCTTTGCATATTCCTTACGGGCCTAGCGTACCGCAGATGTTTGGAAATGAAGAAACACTTGCAGAATTAATACCCGTTGCAGAAGAAGTTTTAAATGACCGTTTTCTGCATGAAATTACGGTCCGCTATATGAAAGGAATCAAATAATGACATCTGTTGAACTTATGGATAATCTGGCGGAATTTATCCGTGAGGTTGTAAAAGATTACAGCAGCCAGCAAAAAGCAGGCGATGTGCCTGTTACTGTATACAGCGGTTGGCCGCCCATCAGAATGGCATCGGCGGAAAAAGAAAGCTTTATTTACGCCTTGGCATTGGAATGGGATGATAAAGCAGATAATACTTTTTCTACCTGCAAAGCTGAAATCGGTTTTAGCATTTACGATGATGATAAAGAACAGGGCTGTTTCAGCCTTTACAATATCATGGAACATGTGCGTCAGGCGCTATTGAAGCACCGCACGCTGAACGGACGCAACAGGTTGGAGCTGCCGCTGAAAAGCGTGGTCAGTGATGACCAGAGGTATCCGCATTGGTTAGGCGCAATGACTGTAACCTATACAATAGGGCAACCAGAGGAGGAGGAATTTCCGTATGGCTACGAAGACGACATCCAAAAGCGCTGCGGCAACTAAGCCCCAGCGCTTAATTTACGTTGGCCCGACTTTAAAGGGCTATAAACTTATTAAATATCAGGTATTTATTGGCGGCTATCCTACACACCTTGATGAAGAATTTACAAAGTGCCCGCAGCTGAAAAGGCTCTTTGTGCCTGTAAAAGATTTAGTGCAGGCAGAAAAAGAAATTAATACCGCAGGCACACCGCTTAATAAATATTTTAATATGGCGAAGGAGGTATAAATACATGGCTGATTATAAACATGGTGTCTATACCGGTGAAACACCAACGTCTATAATTCCTGCTGTCAACACTACGGCAGGACTGCCGGTGATATTCGGTACTGCGCCTGTACATTTAGCAACTGATAGGGCACAGGCGAACAGGCCAATGCTTGCTTACAGTTATGCTGAAGCTGTTGCAGGCATGGGGTATTGTAAAAACTGGAAAAATTACACTCTTTGTGAAGCCATTTACAGTCAGTTCGCGTTATACAATGTAGCTCCGGTTGTACTGGTAAATGTACTTGACCCGGAGGTGCATAAAGAAGCAGTTTCCGACAGTGAAGTTACTTTTACCAACAAAGTTGCGAGTGTATCTGAACCGGTACTTTTAGAAACCTTGAAGGTGAAAAAAGCCAGTGCAGGCCAGGCGCTTACAGAAGGCACTGATTATGAAGCTGCCTACAACGATGACGGCGTGCTTGTTATTACCGCGCTGGATGACGGGCAGTTGGCAGAAGCTTCGAGTGCGTTTTTGGACTATGATAAACTTGACCCGTCTGCGGTGGATGCTGATGATATTATCGGCGGTGTATCCGTCAGCGATGGCAGTTTGAAAGGACTGGAAACGCTGGACCAGGTATTTCCGCTTTATGGACTTGTGCCTGGAACTGTTGCTGCACCAGGGTGGTCTGATGACCCGGAAGTGGCAGCTGTAATGCGTAGCAAAGCAAGCAATATTAACAGCCATTTTAAAGCTATTGTTTTATTGGATATTCCAGCAAATTCTACAGGCGTGAAAAAGTATACTGATGCACCATCATGGAAAAATCAAAACAACTATATTGGCACTAACGATATAGTTTGCTGGCCGTGCACTAAACTTGGCGATGATATTTACCACATGTCCATGACAGTGCTTGGTACGATGGGGCAGACAGATGCCGCAAATGGTGACGTACCGGTAAACAGCCCAAGTAATAAAACTGCGCAGATGACGGGTATGTGCCTTGATGATGGCACAGAAGTTATCCTTGGAAACAATGAAGCAAATTATCTTAACGGTCAGGGAATTGTTACCAGCCTTAACTTCATTGGTGGCTGGCGCGTCTGGGGCAACAGAACAGGGTGCTATCCGTCTAATACTGACGCTAAAGACGCCTTTATTCCTATCAGGCGTATGTTTAACTGGCAGGCTTCAACTTTTATTCAGACTTACTGGCAAAAGGTTGATGACCCGACAAATAAGCGGCTTATTCAAACTGTTGTAGATAGCGAAAATATTCGCTTAAATGGTCTTGTTGCCGAAGGTTCCATTTTGGGCGGAAAGATTGCCTTCCGGACAGAAGATAATCCTACTACGGATTTACTGGATGGTATTATTAAATTCCACACCTATTTCAGCCCGCCGCCGCCGGCACGTGTAATTGAAAATACTTTTGAATACGACCCATCGTATTTTGAAACGTTATTTGCATAAAGGAGGGTAATGCATGAAAGTACCTGAGAAGTTGATTAACTTTAGGGTTTATAAAGACAGTACAGATTATATTGGCTTGGCCGATGTGACGCTGCCGAGTCTTGAAGCAATGACAGAAACCGTGAGCGGTGCAGGTATTGCTGGTGAAATTGACAGCCCGACTTTAGGACATTACGGTAGTATGGAAACCGTACTGAACTGGCGGACCCTTGAAAAGAATAATCTGGCACTTGCTGCGCCAACAGGCGTACAGCTTGATTTACGCGGTGCGCAGCAGGTGTATGATAGTGGTACCGGAAAGTATGTTGTGCGTCCGGTAAAAATTGCTATTATGGGTGTACCTAAAAACACTGAACTTGGCAAATTAGAACCGGGAACTACGACTGATACTGCAAATACCATCGAAACTACATACCTTAAAGTAGATGTTGATGGCGAAACGGTTTTGGAAGTTGATAAATATAACTCAATTTGCAATATAGACGGAGAAGATTTTATGGCTGATGTGCGCGAGGCGCTTGGCTTAAATTAAAAAAATACCCCGCTGAAAAGCGGGGTATTTGACTGTATGGAGGTATAAAAATGGCAAAAATTATTAAATTATCTAAGCCTTTAAAAATTAACGGACAGGCTGTAAACGAAGTAGAACTTGATTTTAACAAAATTACAGGCACCACTTTATTGGCGGCAGAACGTGAAGTGCGTATGCTTGGCGAAGAAAGCATGAGTGTATTTGTATCTATGCAGTACCAGGCAATTGTAGCGTCAAAAATTATCGGTGTGCCGGTGGAAGATATTACAGAATTGCCAGGAAATGATTTTAAAAACATTGTGCTGTCGGTGGCAAATTTTTTATTAACACCGGCTTGAAAAATGGCCGAGAAATAAAAAAGGCGGTCATCTGCCTAAGCAGAGCCACCTTTACACCTGTAAATTATTATCTTGAATTACCTTTTACCGATTTTGACGATTACTGCGGCATCGTTGCAGAAATGAATAAAAATAGCTGATTTATACCTTGCCTAATTCTTTTGCTATTTTTGAATTGCAGTTAAGCGACCAGATAAGCGCTGCGGCAATTAAAAGCAGAACGTAAACAGGTGCATTTACAACAAATACTGCCAGCAAAAGGAAAAATAAAATGCCGATTAAACGGTTAAAACCGTTATAGGTATAATTTAGCTTTTCTTCACGTGGCAGATTTTGCGAAAAAGCTTTAAATTCTGCGGACGTGATGTATTTATACTGTTTGTATAAGGCAAACATGCCTTTTATACCGGCCGTAGCTAATACTGCAATAACAGCAAGCATTGCGATTATGGCGATGGAAAAAGTAAGCATAAGAAACACCTCTTTATAAAATTATACCATAAATTTTAAGAAAGGAGGGCATTATGGCAGGGAAAGAGTTTGAATTTGGTTTTAAAATTGCCGCTTTTATCCAGGGCAATTTTAAGTCATCCTTCGGAAGTGCAAATAAAGAAATATCCGAGCTGAACGATAAGATAAAAGAAAACCGTAGCTTGCTGAAAACTTTAAAGCAGGCACAAAAAGATGGGGTTATAACGGCTACCAGTTATAAGAATGCGGTGGCCCAAATTAACCCGGAAATTGAACGGCTTACAAAAGCGCAGCAAAAGTATATTAACCAGCAAAGTAAATTAAATGGTTTGCAGGAAGGGATGCGCAGCCACGGGGCCAATGCATTACAATATGCCGGCATGGCGTACAGCGTTGCGCAGGTTGCTGATGCTGCCGTAAAATTTGAAAGCAGCATGGCTGACGTGCGTAAAGTAGTGGATTTTGATAGCCCTGAACAGTTTAAACAAATGGGCAAGGATATACTGGACTTATCTACCCGCATACCTATGGCCGCGGAAGGGTTGGCGCAGATTGTTGCCGCTGGCGGCCAGTCCGGTATTGCCCGTGATGAACTTTTGGGCTTTGCAGAAAGCGCCGCAAAGATGGGCGTTGCTTTTGATATAACAGCGGAGCAGGCCGGCGATATGATGGCAAAATGGCGCACGGCCTTTAAAATGGGTCAGAGTGATGTGGTTAAATTAGCCGATAAAATTAACTTTTTAGGCAATACAACAGCTGCATCAGCGCCATTAATTTCTGATGTAGTGACGCGCATCGGCCCATTGGGAAGTGTTGGCGGCGTTGCGTCCGGTGAAATTGCCGCGCTTGGCGCAAGCCTTGTCGGGTCCGGCGTAACATCAGAAATTGCTGCAACTGGCATTAAGAATCTTATTTTGGCTTTGGTATCGGGCGAAAGCGCGACAAAGTCCCAAAATGAAGCCTTTGCTGCTTTGGGGCTTAATGCCGTAGATATGGCAAAATATATGCAGAAAGATGCACGCGGGGCAATATTAAGCGTGCTTGAAGCAGTGCAGCGCTTAGATAAGGAACAGCAGGCCAGTGTTATGGCCGAGTTATTCGGGAAAGAAAGCATTAGCGCCATAGCACCGTTGTTGTCTAATCTTGATGCATTGAAAACTAATTTTGATGCTGTTTCAGATGCAAGTAAATACGCAGGCAGTATGGAAAAAGAATTCCAGACGCGTGCGGAAACGACTGCAAATGCGATGGAACTAATGAATAACAGCATCTACCGTACGAAAGTAGCAATCGGGCAGGGACTTCTGCCGGCAATAGTGCCTGTTGCAAGTGTTGTCGCTGACGCGGCAACAGCCGTAGGAAATTTTGCTACGGAATACCCAAACCTGACGGGAGCGGTGCTGGGTGGAACCGGTGCTTTATTTGGTGTGGCCGCTGCTGCATCCGCATTTATGTGGGCACTTAACGGTGCGCGTCTTGCCTTGTTCGGTGCAAAAACAGCTTTTGGAATTGCCGGTGCGGCCCTTGGCAAATACAACATACTGATTAAAACTGGTACGGCATTAACCTATGGGTGGAATTTAGCCGGCAGGCTTTTTAACTCCGGGCTTGCTATAACCGGCAGCATGTTTAAAGGGCTTGGCGTTGGTGCCATGAAACTTTGGGGTATATTGCTTGCGAATCCATGGATTGCACTTGCTACGGTAGCGGTAGGTGCTGCATGGATGATTTATAAAAACTGGGATACAGTAAAAGAATGGTTTACTACACTTTGGGACAATCCTACGCTGGCACTACAGCAATTTTGTGATGGTGTAAAAAGTAAGCTGGGGGAAGCCTACGACTGGATACATAATAAGCGGGAAAGCATAAGCAATTTTTTATCATCGCCGATTTTCGGCAGTGTGAACATAACTGCATCGGGGCAGAATGGCCAAAAGGTTGCACAAAACGCCTACGGTGGCATTTATGGTAAAGGTGCTTTTTTGACAACCTTTGCAGAACGTGACGGCGAAAGTGCTATCCCGCACACACCGAATAAGCGCAACGTTGGTCTTTTGGCAGCCACCAATGCCATTATGGGCAATCCTTTGGGCGGCGTTAATATAAATGCTACCTTTAACCCGCAAATCGCCGTACAGGGCGGTACAAGCGACACAGCGGCGCAGATTGATAACCTTATGACACAAAAAATGCGGGAATTTGAAGAAATGCTGAAACGTGTTGCGGCGCAGCAGCGGAGGTTAAGCTATGCTTAAAACTTATACAACGGTACAGGGCGATATGTGGGACAGCATTGCGTATAAATGTTATGGTGACGAAAGCGGCATCAATGTATTAATGGCAGGCAATGAAAATTATGTTGATACCGTTGTTTTTCCTGCCGGTATTGTGCTTACAGTGCCGGAATACGAAAAGCCGGTGACAAATATGCTGCCGCCATGGAGGAGATAGTATGGCGCAGGCAAGGCGTGTAAGTGCAATAATTAAATACGACAATAAAGACATATCGGCAAGCCTTATGCCGTATGTAAAAAGTATAAGCTATCGGGACGCAATGAGCGGGCAGGCAGATGACTTGCAGATAACGCTGGAAGACCGTGCAGGCCTTTGGCAATCGGCATGGATGCCGGAACTCGGGGCGACGCTTGACGTGTCTTTGGTAACAGAAAACTGGCAGGATGCCGGAATGCTGCCGCAGGCATTAAGGCTTGGAACTTTTGAACTGGACGAAATAACCAGTACCGGCTGCCCGTCAGAAGCGCAGCTTAAAGCGGTGTCAGTGCCGTTTAACAACACTTTGCGCGGCGAAGAACACACCCGCAGCTGGGAAAAAGCAGAGCTTAAAACCATTGCCAATGATATCGCCACGGCGGCGGAACTGGAGCTGTTTTTTGATACTGATTATAATCCGACAATTGAAAGGGCAGAGCAGACGGAACAGTCTGACCTGTCTTTTTTATCGGCATTATGCGGAGATTATGGGCTTGCGCTTAAAATCAGCAGCGGCCAGCTGATAATTTTTGACGAAGCAATGTATGAAGCAGCAGAAGCCGTTATTACTATCGTTAAACCAGGTACGCTTTACACGGCGATAGGAAATGTTATTTACCTGCCTGCGATGCTTGGCTACAGCTTTACACGTAAGCTGCGCGATGTTTATGCGGCTTGCCACGTAAAATATCAGCAGGGGCAGAATAAAGCGCTTATCGAAGCAACCTTTACCGCGCCGGGCAAAACCGGCAAGACATTGCAGGTGCAGGAACAGGTGGAAAATACTGCCGACGCGGAACGCCTGGCCAAAAAGCGCCTGCGCGAAAAGAACTGTGATGAAGTAACGGGCAGTCTGTCACTACCGGGCAGTTTTTATCTTGTTGCCGGCGTTACGGTAAATATGCTGGGCTTTGGCGCTTATGACGGCAAGTACATTATTACCGAAGCACAGCACAACATTGGCAGCGGTTATACTACCGGCATCAGCGTAAGGCGGTGTTTAGATGGATATTAAAAGGCTTATCCGTGTTGGAACAGTATCAAGCGTTAATGCGGCGGCGGGAACGGTTCGTGTGGCGTTTGCGGCACAGGACGATATGGTAACTTATGAATTGCCGGTAATAACGCGCGGCAGTAAAAACAATAAAGATTACTGGCTGCCGGATGTCGATGAACAGGTATTATGTTTGTTTTTGCCAAACACCAGCGGCCGTGGTGTGTGCGATGGCTTTGTGCTTGGCACATTTTACAGCAGCGTTGATGCGCCGATGGAAAGCAGCGGCGATGTACATGCCGTAAAATATGGTGATGGCACAATCATTAAACATGACCGCAGAACCGGTAAGCTGACAATAAACGCCACCGGCGACATTGATATTATTGCCGGCG
>ENA-OWRJ01002272-OWRJ01002272.1-human-gut-metagenome-genome-assembly--contig:-NODE-2272-length-16967-cov-6.844667_pt1 | contig 16967 bp, 10 predicted proteins | sample MGYA00248269_ERZ651897 | MGnify/ENA primary metagenome ERZ651897 (study PRJEB26924, sample SAMEA4378252) | human gut metagenome | biome: human gut; feature: human-associated habitat; material: faeces...
TTTCAATTATGTACGATGACTCAATAATAAAAAGAGGAGGAGAAATAATGAGAAAACAGACAAAAAAAGTTTTGTCATGGATTCTTGCCGGAGCAATGGCGTTAAGTCTTATTCCTAGCGTCGGCCTTGTGTCTGAAAAAGCAGATGCTGCGGTATCTACTGTGGACAAGGTTGTATTTGATAAGGCAGTTGAATCTAAGTTAGTAGGCGGAGATTCTGGAGAAGCTCGTTTGTTAGTATTTAACAACTGGGGCAAGTATGATCCAAATGCACTTGAAGGAATCAGCATGAAAGATGCATCTATTACTTTTAATGTTGAAGGTGTAGCTGATGTGTTGGCGAAGACAGGTGCTAAGTCTATTAAAGCATTCCTTGGATTGAATTCAAGTGATTGGTCAGTGAATACTCTTGGTAACACTGCACCTGCAGATGGAGTAACAGAAATTGAGAAAGATGGAACCTATACAGTAACATATACTGGTTCCTCAACAATTACACTTGGAAATCAGATGGGTGTAATGTTTACTGACATCGACTCTGCTTTAGAGAAAGATGATGACAAGAATGTAACAGCAGGTTTGAAAGTTTCTGATACAAAGCTTCAGATTAAAGCTCCTGCTTTAATGAAAGATGTTACATCTTTCGATAAAGCGGTAGAATCTAAGTTAGTAGGCGGAGATTCCGGAGAAGCTCGTTTGTTAGTATTTAACAACTGGGGCAAGTATGACCCGAGTGAGCTTGAAGGTATTGATGTAAAGAATGCATCTATTACTTTCAAGGTTGCAGGTGTTGCTGATGTATTGGCAAAGACCGGTGCTAAGTCTATTAAAGCATTTCTTGGCTTAAATTCAAGTGACTGGTCTGTAAATACTCTTGGAAACACAGTTCCTGCAGACGGAGTAACAGAAATTGAGAAAGATGGAACTTATACTGTAACATATACTGGTTCTTCTACGGTTAAATTAGGAAACCAGATGGGTGTAATGTTCGCTGATATCGATTCTGCATTAGAGAAAGATGATGACAAGAATGTAACAGCTGGTTTAACAGTATCTGATGCATCTCTCAAAGTTGAGGTGGCAAAGGAAGTTAAGAGCGTTGCAAAATTCGATGGTGCTACAGAAAGCAAATTCGTAGGTGGCGACAGTGGAGAAGCAAGACTTCTTGTATTCAACAACTGGGGCAAGTTTGATCCAAATACAATGGAGGGTCAGACACTTAGAGACATCTCTATTTCTTTCAAGGCAGCAGGCGTTGCAGATGTATTAGCAAAGACAGGCGCTAAGTCTATCAAGGCATTCATCGGTGTGAACTCAAGTGACTGGTCTGTAAATACATTAGGTAACACAGTACCATCAGCTGGTGTTGTTGAAATCGAAAAAGACGGAACATATACAGTATCTTATACTGCAGCAGGAGAAATTACTCTTGGAAATCAGTTAGGTGTAATGTTCGCTGACATCGATTCTGCATTAGAGAAGGATGATGACAAGAACGTAACAGCTGGTTTAACAATTTCTGATGTAACTATGAAGACAACAGAATTGAAATTCACAGACGATACAGAAGGACCGGAAGTAACACCTACTCCAGAAGCAACAGAGGCTCCTAAGGCTTATGACGAGGCTCTTTGGGCTACAAAGGGTATCCATGCTTACATCGCATATCAGATGGATGGAACTTGGGATTATCGTAATGGTTACAAGCCAAATGATCTTGGAAAACAGGATACTTACGATTACATCAAAGCAAGCGGTGACGCTGCAAACTTTAAGGCTACTGACGTATTACTTACAAGAGATGGTGAGTATACAGTAGCTATTAGCGGTATCGATTTAACAGCAGCTACGAAGTACAACTTGTTGTCTATCGCAACAGATCTTTCTGCTAAGACAGAAGAAAACCCAGATGGTGCATATGCAGATGTTAAGTTATCTGTTACATCTATGAAGGTTGATGGTGCTGAAGTTGCTAAAGATCTGAGCCTTGTTCAGAAAGCAGATGAGTTGTATTACTACTATCCACTGATCAACAAGTGGAATGCTGATGATAAGGGACCTTTGTTTGACAAGACAGATGCTGAAGAGTTAGCAATTCCAGAGAACAGCATTGAGATTACATTTAAGGTTACAGGACTTAAGGCTGCATTGAATGACCTTAAGGAAGGTACTTATAAAGATCCTGAGACAGGTGAGAATGTAAAGAACGATACTATTACAAAGGACGATATTGATGCGTCTGAGGGTGTTCTTCCTACACCGAGTGAAAAGCCAACTGTTAAACCAACTGTTAAACCAAGCGAGAAGCCAAATGTAACATCTGCGCCACTGAAAGACAAACCTACTAAGGCGCCACAGGCTCCTAAGAAGGGAAAGAAGGTTGAGAGCGGCAAGGTTGTTTACAAGGTAACAAAGGCTGCTACAGCTAAGAAAGCTGGTACATTATCAATCGTTGGTCTTTCTAAGGCAGGTAAGAAGGCATCCAGCCTCTCTGCACCAGCTACAGCTAAGATCAATGGCTACAGCTACAAAGTAACAAGTATTGGCAAGAACGCATTCAAGGGCGCTAATGCTAAGACAATCTCTCTTGGCAAGAACATTAAGTCCATTTCTGCAGGAGCATTTGCTAACTGCAAGAAGTTATCTACTTTGAAGGTAAAAGCTAAATTAACAAAGGTTGCTAAGAAAGCATTCAAGGGATGCAAGAAGACAATCAAGGTTAAGGGCGCTTCTAAGAAAGTAACTAAGGCTAATGTTAAGAAGTTAAAGAAGAGCGGTTACAAGAAATTCAAATAATTAAAGAAATTAGCATTAAATTTTGATAATTATTGAGTCATTTAAAATATGGTGAAAACCGGAAAACAGTCGTGCCGAAAGGTGCGGCTGTTTTTTAATTATCGGAAATATTTTATCGAAAATTGCTGTTGTGTGGAGTAATGCTATCAAGAATTGCTTTAGCAATTCTTGCAAAGCAAAGCGCTGGCTTTGCTTTTGTTGAGTGGTTTTAGATCGTAGAAGCCTCTGCATCAAGAGGATTCTCTATTTTTGTAGGTAAAACAAGCCTTTTTTTCAAAGGAAAAAGGGCTGGAAATTTTAAAGGAAATCTTGTATAATAGTACATGATTTGGGGGACATCAGCATTTAAGTATGATATCCTGACCAGAATGTTCAAGAACATGTCAATGTTTGACCAAAACATTGCAAAATGAAAAGGAGGAAAATATTCATGAGAAAACAGTCAAAGAGTTTACTCTCTATGATTCTCACAGCAGCTATGGTTGTTTCTTTAGGTGCTGGTGTGACTGGTGAGAAGTCTAAAGCTGCAGATGCAACTAAGATCGCACCAGAATTTACTGCATATCTTGTGCAGAATAACAGTAAGATTTTCAATGGAACAGGCAGAGTTGTAAAGGACAGCACAGGTGCTCTTAAGCAGGTTGATGATACTTACAAGCTTGCAACAGGCGAGACAGAAGAGGTTAATGGTGGTTTTGTAGCATCTTCAGGAGCCATCTCTACGACAGGCACATATACAGTATCTGCAGTAGCAGAGGATGACGCAGATGACCTTTTGACAGAGGCAAAATATCTTGGAATTGAGTTTGGTACTTTGGGTGCAAAGGATGTATCCGGCAAGAAGAATTATGTTGTACCTAGCACATTTTCTGTAAAGCCTAAGACGATCACAATCACTGGCGCTGACGGTAAAGTTAAGCAGACACTTGATTGGTCTAAGGCAAGCGTTTATAACGATGGTAATAAAGTAACAGGAAAGCTTCGTGCTGGTATTGTTAATAACTACTGCAGCACATCCGCAAGTAAGGCAGACGAGTTCCAGAAAGCAAATCCATTTATGACAAATGCTAATGGTACATGGACAAACGCAGGCGATCCGGTTGAGGTTGTCGCAGGTGATACATTCGCAGTTACATTTGAAGTATCTGCTGAGGCACCTGTAGTAACACCTACTCCAAAGCCAACCGCTGCTCCTACAAAGGCACCGGCATTGAAGACATATGATGCATACCTTGGATTCCAGACGGATAACTACATCTTCCGTAACGCTTGGAATGACAGCACACTTGGTCTGAAGAGCAAGGATATTAAGTATAATTCTCAGGTATCACTTAGCACAGGTGATAAGTACAAAGCTTATCCTGCTAAGATTGCTAATGCTACAATGAAAGCAAATGGAACGAACTATACAGTATCTATCTCCGGTGTGAACTTTAAGACGATCAAGGGCGCTGAGAAAGATGCTAAGACAGCTAAGGGCTTCAACATGCTCTATGTTACAACTCAGATTCCTTTGACACAGAAGGGTGTAACTGCTGTTAATGCTACATTAAAGATTGATGGCAAGGTTGTTAAGAGTGGTTTCTCACTCCCTAACAAGCCAGACGCTGACGAGTATTATCAGTTCATGGTAGCTGACGGATATTCTGAGGATGATGGAATCAAGAATGTAGCTTATCCTAAGGGAAAAGATGCAAGTTCTGCATTGAGTACTTTGACAACACTTCCTACAAGCAGCATGGAGATTACATTCCAGCTCAAAGGTGCTAACTTCGAAGCAGCTAAGACAATTGGCTACAAGAAGGGTGCTAAGTTCGAGTCTGGCAACTTCAAATATCAGGTAACAAAGGTTGCAACAGCTACAAGCTCTAAGAAGACAAAGGGTGTTGTAACAGTAGTTGGCTTGTCCAAGAAGGGTAAGAAAGCTTCTAAACTTAGCGTAGGTACTAGTGTATCTAAGACTGTAAGCAAGGTTAAGGCTACTTACAAGATCAACAAGCTTGGCAAGAATGCATTCAAGGGTGCTAAGGCTAAGAAAGTTACTCTTGGTAAGACGATCAAGTCTATCCCGGCAGGTGCGTTCAAGAACTGCAAGAAGCTTTCTAAACTTACATTGAAAGCTAAAGTTTCTGTAAAGAAGGGCGCATTCAAGGGATGCAAGAAGACAATCAAAGTTACTGCTGCATCTAAGTCTAAGAAGGCAAAGAAAGCTCAGATTAAGAAACTTAAAAAGAGTGGATACAAGAAATTCAAATAATTTTCGATAGAAAATTAGAAGGAATTGAGTCAAACAAATTCTTGAACACAAAACATTGGTTTTAAGGGAGACCGTGATTCGATCATAGATCGGATCACGGTCTTTTTATGGAGTAGGAAAATGCTGTTATGCAGCGTGACATCACCAAGAATTGCTTTAGTAATTCTTGCATAGCAAAGCACTGGCTTTGCTCTTTTTTATGTCATGAGCGAACTTCTCACCGAAATTAGCATGAAATATCAAAATAATGTTATAAATTGCCCTAATAATTATAGACGAAACAAATGCATGCAAGTATAATAGAACTATCAAGTCGCAAGATATGCGCAAGCAGATGATCTCATCTTACTGATCTGACAGGTGAGGATAAAATCATCAAAATTAGAGAAAAGGTATTTTGAAAGGAGACGAAACATGAAAGTAGCAGACGGATTTTGGTTAAGCAAACAGGGTTACAATGTGAACTACGCTTCTCAAGCTTACAAGGTGGAGACAACAGAGAATTCCATCAAAGTATTAGCTACACCATATACGGTTTTGAATCGTGGTATGACATTGGGCGGACCAAACCTTGAGATTACATATTCTTCTACATCAGAGAATATCATCAAGGTACACATTGATCATTACAGAGGAGGATTGGACAACATTCCTCGTTATGAGTTGAACGAGGATACAGGATATACTCCTGAGATCACTCGCACAGAGGACAAGGTAACATTGAAGTCTGGCGATACTCGTGTAGAGATCAAGATCGCAGATGATTGGGAAGTACAGTATTACTACAAAGATAAGCTTTTGACAGGCGGTGCATGGAGATCTACATCCATCATCAACGAGAGCCAGTATACAGCAAATGCGCGCATGAACACACAGGAGGACGATCAGTTCTTCAACTACCCACAGGATCCTCACACAACATATTTGCGTGAGCAGTTAAAGACAGACATCGGTGAGTGCATTTATGGTTTCGGTGAGAAATTCACTCCATTCGTAAAGAATGGTCAGACAGTAGAGACATGGAACTGTGATGGTGGTACATGTTCTGATCAGAGTTACAAGACAGTACCTTTCTATATCTCATCTAAGAGCTATGGTGTATTGGTCAACAGCTCTGACAAAGTATCTTTCGAGGTAATGAGCGATACAGTTTCCAAGGTAACATTTACGGTACCGGGTGAAGAGTTAGAGTACTTCATTATCGGTGGTGAGAACTTAGAGCATGTATTAGAGAACTACACAACATTGACAGGTAAGCCTGCATTGCCACCGGCATATTCCTTCGGTCTGTGGTTGTCTACTTCTTTCACAACAAGCTATGATGAGAAGACAGTAAACAGCTTTATCGATGGTATGGCAGAGCGCAAGATCCCATTGCAGGTATTCCACTTTGACTGTTTCTGGATGAAGGGTTACGAGTGGTGTAACTTTGAGTGGGATGATGAGATGTTCCCGGATCCTGAGGGAATGTTAAAGAGACTACACGACAAGGGCTTAGAGATCTGTGTATGGATCAACTCATACATTGCACAGCAGTCCAAGTTGTTTGATATTGGTAAAGAAAAAGGCTATTTCATCAAGAATCTGGACGGAAGCGTATTCCAGTGTGATATGTGGCAGCCTGGTATGGCAATTGTCGATTTCACAAACCCAGAGGCTTGTGCTTGGTTCAAGGGTCTTTTGAAGAAGCTGTTTGACATGGGTGTTAATAACATCAAGACAGACTTTGGTGAGAGAATCCCTACTAAGGTAAAATATTACGATGGATCTGATCCGATCAAGATGCACAACTACTACACATACCTTTATAACAAGTGTGTATTTGAAGCATTAGAGGAGTATTATGGTAAGGACAAGGCTTGTCTCTTTGCTCGTAGTGCGACTGTTGGTGGACAGAAGTTCCCGGTACACTGGGGTGGTGACTGCTACGCAGAGTATTCTGCAATGTCAGAGACACTTCGTGGTGGACTTTCTCTCTGCTCATCTGGTTTCGGTTTCTTCTCCCATGATATGGGCGGATTCGAGGCTACAGCTCCTGCTGATGTATATAAGAGATGGTGTGCATTCGGTCTGTTGTCTACACACAGCCGTCTGCATGGATCTACTTCTTACCGTGTGCCTTGGGCTTATGATAAGGATGGCGATACAGAGGCATGTGATGTACTTCGTCACTACACTGTATTAAAGGGTAAGATGATGCCTTACCTTTGGGCACAGGCTAACAAGACTCATCAGGTTGGTGTACCAATGATGCGTTCTATGATCATTGCGTTTTCCAATGATACTGCTTGTAAGTATCTGGATCAGCAGTACATGCTCGGCGACAACTTGTGCATCGTTCCGGTTATGAACGAAGAAGGCGTTGCAGAGTTCTATGTACCGGATTGCGGAACATGGACAGACATCCAGAGTGGAGAGACATATGAAGGTGGTAAGTATTACACAAGAAAATGTGATTACTTCCAGACACCAATTCTTGCTCGTCCAAACAGCATTGTTACTTATGGTAACTTTGATGCAGAGGGCGCAATGAATGTATTGTATGATTATCTGCAGGATGCAGAGGCAGTAGTATATGGATTAGAAGATGGTAAGACTGCAACAGCAACTATTTACGATCAGGAATCCAACAAGCTTACTGATATCGCAGCAACAAGATATGGTGATAAGGTTACTGTTTCTTACACTGCAACAGACAAGAGCTTTAAGATTACTGTAGCAGGCAAGACTGTTGAGGCAGCAGCAGGTACAACAAGTGTTGACATTACTCTGTAATAACAAAAGAGCATATTAAAGTGTTTCCCCTTAAGCGGACAGGGCAAATATCCCGGTCTCGCTTAAGGGGTTTTTATTTTGCCAAAGAATGGAAAGAGCCGGTCTGGCAAGCTGTTTGACAAAGAATGGAAAGAGCCGGTCTGGCAAGTTGTGTGCTTAAGAATGGAAAGAGCCGGTCTGGCAAGCTGTTTGACAAAGAAATGAAACTACGGTATTCTGATGTTTAAAAGAAATGGAATTCTTTCTGTGCATGGAGATAATGGGATTGCCTTGCTTTTTGGCTGTCTTGGCGCAGAGTGATGAATAGTGATTAAAGTGAGGATGAGTATAAAGTATGTTTGATGGAAATGGAGTGACAGGGGCAGTTTTGGCGGTAGGTTATTATGCGTTGTTTCTGGGCAGTGGAATGTATATTGGCAGAAAACTTTTGTGCAAAGAACGATATAGTATTGTGATGCAGTATCTGGTGGGAAGTGTCGCCGGTGTCTTGGCATTACAATGGTTTCCTTTGCTTTTTGCCTTTGCGTTTGATTTTTCGATGACAGCACATGTATTGGCTCTGCTATTACAGATAGTTCTATGTGTGCTGGTTGGTTGGAGATGCCATTGTTCAGAATCTTCACTACAGCAGCATCCATATCGGAAGGTGAACGAATGGAAACGTTTGTTCCGGGAAAATCCGGTTTGGATCTTGATGGCAGTTACTTTTGTCTTTTTTTGCTATTGTCTGTATACACATACAATCGTAGGAAATGCTGATGGCAGTATGCACACGGGGCAGTCCACCTACGGCGATATGAATATGCATTTTAGCTTTATTACCAGTATTGCAAATCAGCAGACGTTTCCGCCGGAGTATTCTTTGCTGCCGGGGCATAAATTATCCTATCCGTTTCTGTGCGACAGTGTTAGTTCCAGTTTGTATCTGATGGGCGCAAGTCTACGGCTGGCGTACGTTTTGCCGATGCTCGGGGCAATTTTGCAGGTGTTTGTGGGATTTTACTGCTTGATCAAATATTGGCTTGGCAGATCAGCGACAGCGTTGATCGCTTGGATACTATTCTTTTGGAATGGTGGACTAGGCTTTGTGTATTTTGACAATGCAGAAAAGATACATAAAATCTTTACGGAATTTTATATGACACCAACGAATTATTTGGATAAAAATCTGCGCTGGGTACAGGTTATGGTTGACATGCTGATCCCGCAGCGTGCGACATTATTTGGCTGGTCTATATTGTTTCCACTGTTGGCGTTTTTGTTCCGGGCGATAGCGGAGCGCAAAAAGAAATTGTTTGTTATGGCGGGCGTGGCGGCTGGTGCGCTTCCAATGATCCATACACATTCGTTTTTGGCGCTGGGGATGATATGTGCGGTATGGCTGCTGTTGGATTTGACAGAAAATAGTCTTTTTGAATCAGAAAGAATTGCACTTGGGCGAAAAGCGTCAGCGAGCAGGGGATCTGGCCGAAGAAATGGCAAAGCGACATCTTCTGGACGTAGAAATAGCAAAGCGACATCTTCCAGCCGAAGAAATGGCAAAGCGATATCTTTTGCCCATAGAAATGGCAAAGCGACGTCTTCTGGACGTAGAAGTGCAAACGTGTCAGCGTCAACCAGAAATCGCATGGGAAGCTCAAGTGCTGATGCAGCGGCAACGGTATCAGACAGCTGGATTCGATATGCTCTTTATATTGGACTGGCGTTCTTTAGCGTGATGCAGATGATCAACCGTTCGAATGAGTTTGTAGACAAACATGGATTAGCGATAATGCTCATTGGGGTTGCACTGTTTGTCCTGTTTTTGGGATACAAGTTGGTGCGTTATCTGCAAAATAGATTGTGGAAACGTTTGGCATTTACGTGGGGCATTTTTTTGATCTTAGTATTGATATTTGCACTTCCACAGTTATTTATGTGGACATTTTCACAGGCCTCCGGCGATAATTTTGTGCGCAGTCATTTCAATTGGTCCAATAATGGTGATCAGTATATCGTATTTTATCTTAAAAATCTTGGATTGCCATTTGTGCTGCTTTTGCTGTCCTCCTTTGTGGTCAGTGCGAGAAATTTAAAAATAGGTGCACCATATTTGCTGATTTGGTTTGTGGCTGAGCTTGCGGCTTTTCAGCCGAATGACTATGATAACAATAAATTGCTGTTTGTTGGAGCGGTCTTTATATGCGGATTGGCGGCAGATGCGTTAGTTCAGCTTTATGAACGGTATGGCGCAGTGTATTGGCGCAGTGCTATCGGAAAGACTGGTGTAGTGCTTTTGGGTGCCTGCCTGTTATTTGTTAGTGCAATATCCGGCTTTTTGACGATGGGTCGTGAATGGGTATCTGATTATGAATTATATACCGCATCAGCGGTAAAAGCGTGTCGATATATTGAGGACGAAACTACGCCGTGGGATGTGATCTTGACATCAACGGCTCATAACAGTCCGGTCCCGGCGTTGACAGGACGCAGTATCGTGTGTGGTTCCTCTTCGTTTTTGTATTATCATGGTTTGAACTATCAGCAAAATGAACAGGACGTCGAAACGATGTATACGAGTCCGGCGAGTGCTAAGGAGTTGTTCCGTAAGTATGATGTCAATTATATTTATTTGAGCAATCAAGAGTATGGCACGTATAATGTTGACGTGAATGGATTGTATGAAGTGGCAGATGTAGTCTGGCAAAAAGATGATGTATCTGTATGGAAGGTGAAAGACGAGATATTTGAGTGACGAGTAGACGGTGATAAGGCAGGAGCTTTGCACGGTAAGTCACAGTTGGAAAGTGAAAAGCCGAGTAGCGAGTAGACGGTGATAAGGTAAGAGCTTTGCACGGTAAGTGACAGTTGGAAAGTGAAAAGCCGAGTAACGAGTAGACGGTGATAAAGCAGGAGCTTTGCACGGTAAGTGACAGTTAGAAAGTGAAAAATCCAGAAGCAGATAACGGTAGGAAGGTGAAAGATGAGGTTATTAAGAAACAAGTGGGATGTACTAAAATGCGGACGTATGAACTATTGGAAAGAAAGTGTCTTCGTTGTATTGCTGGCGGTAGTTGTGGTCGTGGGACTTGCTCTGCGTGTGACAGCTTCTCAGACAGATAAGGGAAAGTCCGCACAGAAAATAACGGCAAGTGGCGGGAAGCAGACCGGGACTGTTAAAAATGTCGGGGACAAAAACAGCACGGGAGATATGCCGCAAACAGCAGGAAAATCTATCCAAACAGCAGGACAGAACAACGTGGTAAAACCGGAGGATGCAGTGTATACGTTTTTGCAGGGGCCGAAGTCTTGGGGTAAACGTTTGACTTGGTCCGGGAAATGGGCAGAGACGTATTATGACGGTGGCAAATTTGGTGCGTTCGGCTGTGGATTTTGTTGTATGGCCAATATCTATTCAACGCAGACAACCTATGAGGCTTCTCCGGTAGATATTTATAAGTATACCAAGAGGAATACGATTTACGGTGGTGGCGGTGCAGTTGCCTGGGAGTATATGGAAAGTGCTATGCAGAGTCTTGGTTTTGAGGTATCCCTGCGACGCAAACCGACATCGTATCGCCAATTTCAAAAGATGATCGCGTCCAATGACTCGGCGATTGTACTTGTCAGCAGCAGTAACTCAACTTGCTATTGGAAAAATACACCGGGGCATTATGTTACCGTCTTTTTATATGACAAACAGAAAGATGCAGTATTTTTGGGAGATTCCGGTGATCCTAAGCATAATCGCCAGTGGGTTGCACTCAAAAAGATTTATCGCTCGCTGAAGACGGAGAGTGATTATCAGGTAATGACGGTGACAGGATATCAGGCATCCAAAGACTCGTGGAAACATAAGAAAGCGAGCGGGACTTGGATACGGCCGGAACAGAAGTAGAGAGCTGTTTTAGGATTTGTTCGTCAATGAGCGCGATGTCATGGTTAGCAAGTATCTATGCAGTCTATGCAGTGGAATATCAAAAAGTGTGGACTTCTGCCGAGAAAACAGGTATAATGCTACAGGGATGAAACGTTGTCAGGCGTGTAGCTGCGTGGACGAGTAATCGCACAAGAAGAAAATTCGCTGTCTTTTCGGTGGAAACCAGAGCAGGCAGCAGTAGAAATCGGAGGAAATTATGGGATTATTACAGGAATGGAGAGAGTACGCATATGGCGTAGAATTGAACTCCAAAGAGGGAAAAGCAATTTGGGATAAGTATTTCGAGCAGGAAAAAGCCATTTATCAGCAGTTACTTGCGGCTCCGGAGGAAGTGGTATCCGGTACTGTTCAGGAATTAGCAGATAAATACGGCATGGAATTGAATTATATGGTAGGTTTCTTAGATGGAATCAATGAAAGCTTGAAAGAACCGAACCCAATCGAGGAAATGGAAGCTGACACGGTTGTAAAATTGCCGATTGATTTGGAAAGCTTATATTATCATATGGTAGAAGCGGGTGCTGATTGGTTATATGAACTGCCGGAGTGGGATGAGCTGTTGACACCGGAGCGACGCAAGGAGCTTTATCGTGAGCAGAAAAAGTCCGGTACAATTGTTAAGGAGCGCAAGGTTGGGCGTAATGAGCCATGTCCATGCGGATCCGGGAAGAAATACAAATATTGCTGTGGCCGTGCAAAATAATAGTTTGCCGGCAATGATCGCAATACGTAAGTATTGCAAACGGTAATATAGGATAAGACAAAGGGGCTGTCGCACTAAGCAATTAGTGCGCAGCCCCTTTTTAATTGATAGGATTAGGGTGTTATGTAGCGTGATAAAAGCAAAACGCTGGTTTTGCTCTTTTTAGTGAAAGTAGTGTTCGAAAGAAGGAAGCACATCAAGGGTTTGAATACTATTGTTAGATCGTGCCGGAAGCACATCAAAAGCTTGAAGGCTATCGCTAGATCGTGCCTGTGACAACTAATGTGCTAACACCGGGTGTTGTAATCCAAGCCCCCGTTTCCGGATCCTGCGTAAAGGTGGCAGCAGGCACCGTGATCTGACCAGCGGCAGTGGCAAACAAACCGGTTGTTTCGTTGTACGTGTAATTAGTCGGCGCAGTCCATGCGGTTCCGTTGAAGGTTACGGTCAGACCGGATAAGATCGGATTGAACGTATCCGTGATCGTGGCACCTGTTGTGACGGTAGCAGGTGCACTTCCCATATTCTGGATCAGGAAAGTGTAAGTTAAAATGCCGTTTTCGGTAACAGGGACCGGGCTGACAGATTTGGTAATGTTAAGGATAGGCGTGCTTTCTGCAGCAATCGTTTCGGAAATCGTGATCGGTGTAATGCCGCCACCGGTAATTCTTGCGGTGTTTACAACATCAGAACCGGTTGCAAACGGCGCAAATTCATTTACGGCTGTTTCGTAAATAATTGTTGCATTGCCGTTTGCAGGAACGCTAATACCGGATACGGTCAGTGGCGGTCCGGCTTCAACTGTAGGAGCAGTCTGAAGCGTTCCATTGATATAATAATTTATGGTTCCCGGAATATAGGTAAGAGGTGTAACTGTACCGGTACCAAATGTGTAAGCACCAAGATCATCCGTTAAAGTAAGTCCGTTGAATGCTGTTGCACCGGAATTGACAATGCTGATAATATAGGTGACAGTGTCATTTTGTCCGTAAGTGGTTTTTACAGCGGTCTTGGTAGCAGATAAAACTTCCAAAATTTCACCAACTGCAACGTTGGAATTGGTCACAGCATTACCGTAGCGAAGCTGTGCCTGATTTGTAAAACGTGCCATAGTAACCTCCGTTCTGCCGCTTGTTGCAGCGGCATAATCGATAATTGTAAAAAGATGGTTTCATGTGTCTTACCTTACTGTATGAATAATCTTGCAAAATGTGCCAATCCCACGTATTATATAATTAAAACTTTTGCGCAGAAGAAGTATCATTATACAACGATAAAGCGGCAAGGCAATTACTATAGTTCTCTGTTGGCAGAAGCCGCTATATTGTGGCTGCAAAACACTTAGCATGCTTTGACATAATAAGCAATATGTGGTTGCGTGAGATAATGAGGTGTGGGAAGTTTCAGTAAATTATATGTCATAGAGAGGAGTGATTGTATGTGTACTGCAATATCGTATAAAGCAAAGGATTTCTATTTTGGAAGAACATTAGATTATGAGAGTTCATATGGTGAAGAAGTGGTTATCACGCCGCGGCATTATCAGTTTTCGTATGCATATATGGGAGAATGCACAACGCATTATGCCATGATAGGAATGGCACACGTCGCGGAGGAATATCCATTATATTATGAAGCAGTAAATGAAAAAGGTCTGGGAATGGCAGGATTGAATTTTGTTGGGAATGCCTGCTATGGAGAATATGAGGAAAATGCCAAAAATGTGGCGACATATGAGTTTATTCCGTGGGTATTGGGGGCTTGTGAGAGTGTGGAACAGGTGAGAGACTATCTGATCGGTCTTAATCTGATCGGGGAGACATTTGCCGGCAAATATCCCGCATCTTCCCTGCATTGGCTTATTGCGGATGAAAAGCAGTCGATCACCGTGGAGATGGTGGAAGAAGGTCTGCGTATTTATGACAACCCGGTTGGGGTACTTACCAACAATCCGCCTTTTGACAAGCAGATGTTTTTGCTGAACAATTATATGCAATTATCACCAAAACAGCCTGAAAATCATTTGGCACCCGGCGTTCTTGGCACCTACAGCCGAGGAATGGGAGCACTCGGTCTGCCGGGAGATCTATCGTCGACATCCCGTTTTGTCAGAGCAGCATTTACAAAGTTAAATGCGATCAGTGGTGAGACAGAGGAATCACAGGTGGGTCAATATTTTCACATAATGGAAACAATTTCGCAGCAAAAAGGATGCTGTGAGGTGAGGGATGGTGAATATGAGTATACCATCTATACGTCCTGCTGTAATGCATCTCAGGGAATCTTTTATTACACAACATATGAAAATCGTCAGATTACAGCAGTTCGTATGAGACCTGATATGTTAGAACGGGATCAACTGATTCGTTATCCGATGCAGCATCAGGAAAAGATTGCATATGAAAATTAAGCGGATCCAATTGTAGTATTTATTTGTGCAGGTTTACCAATTGACAGTCCTTTGGGTTGCTACGTATAATAAAATAAATAGTGGCAGACTCTCAGGAGTACTGCGGAGTAAGATGTTTGGCCGATGCAGAGGCAAGGATGTCTCATTGTAAGATTCCAGGGAAAGGAGAGATGCGGTATGGCGATGGATTTAAATGTATATAATTATCTCATGACCGGATATAACACGAAACCGGCAGCTTCGAAGTATGGTGCGCATAAGACATCAGAACTTCGTTCCATTGTGCGCGACATTGCGAAACGTACAAAGTCCTCACCAATCTATCTCGTAAAACTTTCTGATGACAAACAGGCATATGCCTTGAATGTGAAAGAGTCCTCCATTGCTTTGCATGATGCATTTGAGGATTTGATGACAGAAGATGAAAGTTCAGTCTTTGGTGGACGGAAGGCAGTCTCTTCGCAGACTGGGGATGTATCGGTGAATATTGATACGGAAGATTATGAGAAGCTGCCGTCACCGTTTTCGATGGAAGTGCACGGTTTAGCGAAGCAGCAGGTCAATGTGAGCAAAGAGTTTTATGATTCCAGCAGGAGCCTGGAAGAGGGATTGTACCGCTTTCGGATCCGAGTGAATGATGATTCCTATGATTTTCAATATAATATTAAGAAAGATGCCAGACACGGAGAGGTGATCGGTGGACTGGCGGATTTCATTACGAAAGCGAGAATAGGCATTCAGGCACAGCCGGTTTCGAGAGAAGCCGGTAAGATCGCAATGAGGATTTCAACGGATATGACAGGAAGCCCGGATGGGGAGCCGATATTATCGTTTGAAGATCGACCTGACGGACAGCATTCCGAGGGAATTACTTCATACTATGGGTTAAATCGGATTGTTCAGAATCCGGAAAATGCATCATTTGAGATCAATGGTGTGGAGAAACATTCCATGTCCAATCAATTTAAGCTTGCGGGAAGTTTACAGATACAGATGAAACGCATTTCGGAACAACCGGCACAGATCACATACACACCGGATAGTGATAAGATTATCAATGGTGTGAGAAACGTTTTGGATCATTATAACCAGATGATTGACAGCTCTTGGAATTATGCAGAGAAGAGCGGACATACACCGAAACTTGTGCGTGAAATGCAAAGTGTGTTGATGCCGTTCCAGTCAGACTTGGAATCCTGTGGTCTGACCTTTAATGATCAGGGATATTTGGAAATGGATGATTATCTGGCAGAACAGTCGGCAATGGACGGTTCCTTTCAAGAGTTGTTTGGGGCAGGATCACGATTGAGCAGCAGAATGCTTGCAAAGATGAATTATGTTAAACTGGATCCTATGGAATATGTTGACAAAACATTAGTGAGCTATCCTAATACGAGCAAGCCGGCAGTGGGATATGCCTATACAACATCCCTCTACAGCGGTATGCTGTTTAACTATTATTGCTAGTATGGCGAGCTCATGGAGAAGTAGTGTGAAGAAAGCAGATTATATGATAGTAGGTATTGCGCTAATGCTTGCGTTGGTGAGTTTTGGCGTGTATCGGCTCTATTTTGCATCGACAGGCAGAGCAGCGATTGTGGAGATTACCGTTGATCGTAATGTATATAAGACACTTTCGCTGAAGGAAGATGCGACGGTGGATGTACCGTCGGATGGGGGCCACACGAATACAGTGCAGATAAAAGATGGGAAAGTTTTCATGAAAAAGGCAGATTGTCCGGACAAGATCTGTGTACATCATAAAGGGATCCGGAGCAATGGAGAAACGATTATTTGTCTGCCGCATAAAGTAATAGTAACAATTCAATCTTCCGAAACAGGAGATTTGGATGGTGTTGCTCAATAGCACTTACAAGGACTTCGCAATTTTGCGAAGTCCTTTTTGTTTCTAACTCTAACTTCCCATACCGGAGGTTATTATCAAACCACATATTACTTATTATGTCAAAGAATACTAAGTATTTTGCAGCCGCTAGATAGTGAGTCCTGCCATCAAGAAACTATAGCAATTGCTTTGCCGCAATTAGTTTTCACAGTGATTTCTAGATTTTGTTGTCTCTGATGATTGATTTACATGCCCTTCGGAA
>ENA-OWRJ01002277-OWRJ01002277.1-human-gut-metagenome-genome-assembly--contig:-NODE-2277-length-16939-cov-3.695570_pt1 | contig 16939 bp, 14 predicted proteins | sample MGYA00248269_ERZ651897 | MGnify/ENA primary metagenome ERZ651897 (study PRJEB26924, sample SAMEA4378252) | human gut metagenome | biome: human gut; feature: human-associated habitat; material: faeces...
CCATGACCGGGATCGGAACGCCGCGCTCGGCGCGCAGCCGCTCGATCGCAAACAGGGCCGCCTTCGCGTTCAGCGTGTCGAACACGGTCTCGACGAGCAGGACGTCGGCCCCGCCGTCGACGAGGCCCCGCGCCTGCTCGTAATAGGCTTCGGCGAGCTCCTCGAAAGTCACCGCCCGGTAGCCCGGATCGTTCACGTCGGGCGAGATGGAGGCCGTCCGGTTCGTCGGGCCCATCGAGCCGGCGACGAAGCGGGGCTTCGACGGATTGCGCAGCGTGAAGCGGTCGGCCTCGCTGCGGGCCAGCGCGGCGGCGGCCCGGTTGATCTCGTACACATACTCCTGCAACGCGTAATCGGCCATCGACACGGCGTTCGCATTGAACGAATCGGTCGATATGATGTCGGCCCCCGCCTGCAAATAGGCCTCATGGATGCTGCGGATCGCCTCGGGCTTGGTCAGCACGAGCAAGTCGTTACACCCCTTGAGCAGCACCTCCGAGCCGGCGAAGCGCTCGCCCCGATAATCCTCCTCTCCGAGGCCGTAGCCCTGTATCATCGTCCCCAGCCCGCCGTCCAGCACCAGGATGCGGCGCGAGAGCTGATCGTATATAGAAAATTTCAACATGCGCGGTAAATAAGGTTCTGATCGTTCCCGAACGGCCCCGAAGCGTTCCCCGGTCCGGCGCTACTGTCTGACGGGCACGATCTCGAAAAGCTTGTTCCAGTTCTTGCCCGTCACGAAGATGCGTCCGGTCTTCGCGTCGTAGGCGATCCCGTTCAGCACGTCGGTCTGCGCCGTCACGTCGGCGGGAGAGAGCAGCCCCGCCAGATCGATTACCCCGACGACGGCCCCGGTACGCGGATCGATCCGGATCACCGTATCGGTCGTATAGACGTTAGCCCAAAGTTCTCCGTCAATCCACTCCAGTTCGTTGATATAGGGGACTCTGCTCCGGTCGGTGCAGACTTCGATCGTGCGAACCGTACGGAACGTCTCGGGATCGATCACGCGGATCTTCTCCGTGCCGTCGCTCTGGTAGAGAGAGGTCCCGTCCGTAGCGAGTCCCCAGCCCTCGCCCCCGTAACCGAACTCGCCGACGCGTTCGAACGTCTTCAGGTCGTAGACGAATCCCTTGTTGCTGCGCCACGTCAGCTGATAGAGCTTGCCGCCGAGCAGCGCGAGCCCCTCGCCGAAATAGCTGTCGTCGAGCGGGACGCCCCGTACGACCCGCCCGTCCGTAAGATCGACCTGACGAAGCGTCGATCCTCCCTCAAGTCCCGTGCTTTCGTACAGGTATCCGTCGTGCCAAAGCAAGCCTTGCGTATAGGCGGTCCGGTCGTGCGGGTAGACATTCCTCACGCGATGTCCGTACAGCACGGGCGCCTTGCCGGCCAGCACGGCGAACTCCCCGCTACGCGAGTCGCTCCGCCCTTCCCGGTACGCGACCACCTTGTACAAGACCTTTCCGGTAGGATGCGCCGCAGAGACTTCGTACGGGTATCCCGCCGTGTCGAGAGCGGCCACGCGCCGCTCGCCCATGTAGAGCACGACGCTGTCGGCCTCGGCTCCGGCACGGAGCCGGAAACCGATCCGCTGGACGCTTCCCTGCGGCACGGTCGCGCCATACAGAGGCGAGACGCCTTCGATAAGCGAGATATTTTTCCGCGTCGCCCTCTCCGCGGGGGCGCTGCGTTCTCCGGCACTCGAACCGCCGCAGCCGCACAACAGGCCGCAAAGCGTCGCGGCAACGGTCAACACGCTTTTGCTCACGTTCATAAAATAGGCATTCCTTTAGGTTACAAAGGTACGAAAAATTAGTATCTTTGCCTCACCGGCGGCGAAAACGGCGGTGAGGAGACAAGTTCCCGCCCGCTGCGCGAAACTCGAACAACCGACAGATTGTCAGAACAATGGGTTCGAGCGAAAAGACGCGAAAACGAAACAACACGATAAAATTTTAACGAATAATGCTGACGATAAAGCAAATCCGGGAAAACAGGGCCTACACGATCGAGCGTCTGGCCGTCAAGGGCGTAGACGCCGCCGAGGCCGTCGACCGAATCGAGAAGCTGGACGACGAACGCAAGTCGATTCAAGCGCGGCTGGACGGCAATTTGGCCGAACAGAACGCCATAGCGAAAGAAATAGGCATGCTTTTCAAGCAAGGCAAAAAGGACGAAGCCGAAGCGGCCAAGGCACGCACGGCCGCGCTGAAAGAAGCATCCAAAGAGCTCGACGGGCGGCTGCGCGACGTGGAGGCGGAGCTAAACGCCGAAATCGTCAAGTTGCCCAACTTTCCGAACAAGGACGTGCCGCACGGCCTGACCGCCGCCGACAACGTCGTCGTGCGGACGGGAGGAGCGACGCCCGAGCTGCCCTCCGACGCGCTCCCGCACTGGGAGCTGGCCCGCAAATACGACATCATCGATTTCGAGCTGGGCGTGAAGCTGACCGGAGCGGGCTTCCCCGTGTACAAGGGACAGGGATCGGCCCTGCAGCGCGCGCTGATCTCGTTCTTTCTCGACTGCAACACGGCGGCGGGATATACCGAAATCATGCCCCCGCTGATGGTCAACGAAGCCTCGGGCTTCGGAACCGGCCAACTCCCCGACAAGGAAGGCCAGATGTACCACGTGACAGCGGACAATTTCTACCTGATCCCGACGGCCGAAGTTCCCGTGACGAACATTTACCGCGACATGATTCTCAGCGAGTCGGACTTTCCGGTCAAGATGACCGCCTATACCCCCTGCTTCCGGCGCGAGGCCGGCTCCTACGGCAAGGACGTGCGGGGATTGAACCGCCTGCACCAGTTCGACAAGGTCGAAATCGTGCAGCTGAGCCTGCCCGAAGCGTCGTACGAAGCGCTGGACGGCATGGTGGCGCACGTGGAGTCGATCGTCAGGTCGCTGGGGCTGCCCTACCGCATCCTGCGCCTGTGCGGCGGCGACATGTCGTTCACCTCGGCGCTGACCTACGATTTCGAAGTCTACTCCGAGGCCCAGAAACGCTGGCTCGAAGTGTCGTCGGTATCGAATTTCGAGTCGTTCCAGGCCAACCGCCTCAAACTCCGCTACCGCGACGAGGAGAAGAAAATCCAGCTGGCGCACACCCTCAACGGCTCGTCGCTGGCCCTGCCGCGCATCGTGGCCGCGCTGCTGGAGAACTATCAGACCCCCGAAGGCATCCGCATCCCCGAGGCGCTGATTCCCTACACGGGTTTTGATATTATCAAATAAGTTTTTATATTTGCACACACACATTTAACAATAAACACTCAACACAATGGCTTACAAAATTACCGACTCGTGCGTTGCATGCGGCAGCTGCATCGGCGAGTGCCCCGTAGAGGCTATTTCGGCCGGCGACATCTATGTGATCGACGCCGACAAATGTATCGACTGCGGCACCTGCGCAGGCGTATGCCCGAGCGAGGCGATCGTTTCGGAGTAACACGGAATATCCGAAAGAGAAGCACACCTCGGCAACGGGGTGTGCTTTTTGCGGTTTGAAAAGCCGCTTCCCCCACCCAACAACCAACGAATCATGGGCGATCTCGAAAAAATGAAAGCCGGGCTTTGGCTCCACGCCATCTGTCCTGAAATCGGCGGCGCGCTGCTGCGGACCGAGGAGCTGGTGTTCCGGCTCAACCAGCTGCCCCCGAGCCGCCGGGAGGAGCGGGAGGCGATCATTCGGCAGCTGTTCGGACACGTCGGCAAGTCGGTCTGCATCCACAGCCCGTTCCACTGCGATTTCGGAGCGCAGATTTCGGTCGGCGACCATTTCGTCGGCAATTTCAACCTGACGATCCTCGACGAAGCGCCCGTCACCATCGGCGACCACGTCTTCATCGGGCCGAACGTCGGCATCTACACCGTCAACCACGCCCTGCTGCCCGACCAGCGCAACGCGGGCATCATGCGTTCGCTGCCCATTGCCATCGGCAACAACGTCTGGATCGGAGGCCACACGGTCGTGATGCAGGGCGTGACGATCGGCGACAACACGGTGATCGGGGCCGGGAGCGTCGTCACGCACGACATCCCGGCGGGAGTCGTGGCCGTCGGCTCGCCCTGCCGCGTCCTGCGGGAGATCACCGAGGCGGATCGGGTAACGCCCGTATGAAAAAGAAAAAGCGCTCCGATCCGGGGCGCTTTTACGTCATTGCGAGGAGCCGCAGGCGACGCGGCAATCCGATTGCTGCGCTGTGGCATTACGGCCCAGATCAAGAATCAGACGAACCCGTCCGATAAGTCCTTCCACAATGAATTTTGAGAGTCTATTAACCCGATTTTCCGTTTCCGGCTCCAACTCTTGATTTGTTTCTCCCGGGCGATTGCATCCCGAACGTCCCGATACTCCTCGACGTAAATCAACTTATGGACGTTATAGCGGCGCGTAAATGCAGACTGACCGGCGGCATGTTCTTTCATACGCCGGGATAACGAGGTCGTAACGCCGACATACAGCACCGTATGCAGTTTATTGGTCAATATATATACATAGCTGCTCTCCATGGCCGACTCTGCGTTTTTTTCGGATTGCCACGTCGCCTGCGGCTCCTCGCAATGACCTAAAACCCCATCATTCTATTCGTAAAGCAAGTACTGCACCCGCTTTTCGCGGTAGCGTTCCACATCGGGAACCCAGCGGGCGCGGATCGCCTCCTCCGAAGCCCCGGCCACGATCATCCCGCGCACCCATCCCGCACCGACCAGCTTTTCGAACATCGGGGTGAAGAACCTGTCCCCCAGCCCCAGATCGCGGTAGGCGTCGATCACGTAGCGCAGCGAGAATCCCACTTCGCGGGCCTCGGAGAGCGGCATGCCGCGCAGGTCGACGCCGTGGCACAGCCGGCCTTCGAGCGGCGGATGTTTGGCCCCGGCCGTGGGGCGCGGCGTAAAGGAAAAGGCGCGTCCGGTCATATCGGGATGTCCGTAGATTTCGAACGGGCAGTCCGTTCCGCGTCCGAGGCTCACTACCGTGCCCTCGAAGGGGCACAGCGCGGCATAGAGATAGACGGCGCGCGCAGTCGGAAGGTTGGGCGACGGAGCGACGGGCAAGAGGTATTCGGTGGCATGGGTGTAGTTGCGGCACTTCACGACCGTCAGGTCGCACGGCTTCGCCCACCCTTCGCCGACGGCCATGCGGGCGATTTCGCCCATCGTCAGTCCGTGGAGCACGGGGACCGGAATCGCCCCGACGCCCGATTTGTACTTCATGTCGAGAACGGGTCCGTCGACAAGATGCCCGTTGGGATTGGGGCGGTCGAGCACCACGACCAGGCGGCCGAAATCGGCGCAGGCGTCCATCATCCGCAGCATCGAGATATAATAGGTATAGAAGCGCAGACCCACGTCCTGCATGTCGACGACCAGCACGTCGAACGAGCGCATCGCCTCGTCCGAAGGCCGTTTCGCGTTGCCGTCGTAGAGCGAGCGGATGGGAATGCCCGTCCGGGCGTCGACCGAACTTGCGACCTGCTCCCCGGCATCGGCCGTGCCGCGGAATCCGTGCTCGGGCGAGAAGATCGCCGCGACGGCAAACCCTTCGCCGTGGAGCAGGTCGACCAGATGCACCCGCCCGGAGGCATCGGCCCCCGGCGCGCCGGGCAGCTCCGCCACGGAGGTCTGGTTGGCCAGCACGGCCACGCGCCGCCCCCGCAGCAGCGGGTAATAGGACGCCGTGTCGGTCATGCCGACGTTCACCTGCGCCGGAGCGGCGAAGGCTGCAAAAATGGTGAATACAAGGATAAAAACAGATCGCTTCATAGAGCAAAGATAATATTTTGCACCGAAAAATGCTATCTTTGCGGAAAAGCGCCTCTGCCATGAACCTTCGTAAAACGGATCGCTCCGAGCTGAACCTTTTCCCGGCCCTGTCTTTTCTGGTTGTCTGTTTCATCGGAGGCTATTTCCTTTGGGCAACGAAAGATGCGCTGCCCTCGGAGGCGGACAATACGGATTTTCGCTACGCTCCATCCCGGGCAAAAGAGTTAGCCCAGGAACTCGACTCAATCTATTCCTGCAAATCGGGACCGGGGATGGAGGAGTTTCTGGAGACATGGCATCGGAAATATACGTCCAACGCATCGGCTCCGGACAACCAGAACGACACGCTGCGTAACGTTTACAATCTCTTTACCACCCTCTTCAATCCCGACCCGACGCTTCGTCCGAGGGGTTTCCGGAGCGATTCGGCCTACCGCTACGTCGTTATCCAATCGCAATTGACGTTCTGTGTCGCAGAGGACAGCATGTTCGATTATTATTACGAAAGCTCCCCTCCTCCCACATTTCCGACCGACGGATTTTACCTTCTCCGCAAAGCGGGAGCCTATTACAGGGTTTTGGACGATTTCCGACCGCAAATCCGGCAAGCGGGGTTAAAACAGCTCTATCTCACCGATGAATACAAGGATGCTCTCGAACTGTTTCTGGAGAAAAACGGATACTGGCCCGACGAAGAGCGGACATCCGCAGAATCGGGCCGGAAGCGGATGCGTTTCCTGCAAAACTACTGGTACGTCATCAACGGGCATTGGGAAGGATGGCATCTCGGAATCCCCGCAATCGGATACATCGTCCTGAACAAATCACTCGACAAGGCCGTTGCCGAGGTAGTGGAAGAGTACAACGGCAGCGGCGTCCTTCTACATAAGACGCATTCGGGCTGGAAAGAAGTGGGCGGACTTTATCATTGGGAGGAATAATCCCTACGCCTGCGCGCCGTATTCCATCAGATAGGCCTTGATGAAGGCGTCCAGGTCGCCGTCCATCACCGACTCCACGGCCGAAGTCTGCACGCCCGTGCGGTGATCCTTCACGCGGCGGTCGTCGAAGACGTACGAGCGGATCTGCGAACCCCACTCGATCTTCTTCTTCGAAGCCTCCAGCGCCTGCTGCGTCGCCATACGCTTGTCCAGCTCGCGCTGGTAGAGTTTCGAGCGGAGGATGCGCATGGCGTTCTCGCGGTTCATCAGCTGCGAGCGCGTCTCCATGTTCTCGATCAGGTACTCGATCGCCTCGCCCGTGTCGGGGTCTTTCGCGTGGTAGCGCAGGCGCACGGCCGTCTCCACCTTGTTGACGTTCTGCCCTCCGGCGCCCGACGAACGGAACGTGTCCCACTCGATGTCGGCGGCATTGACCGTGATCTCGATCGTGTCGTCGACGGCCGGCGATACGAACACCGACGCAAACGTGGTCTGACGCTTGTTGTTGGCGTTGAACGGCGACAGGCGCACCATGCGGTGCACGCCGTTCTCGCTCTTGAGGTAGCCGTAGGCGTATTCCCCCTCGAACTCCAGCGTGCAGGATTTCACCCCGACTTCGTCGCCGGCCTGGAAGTCCAGCACCTTGACCTTATAGCCGTGGGCCTCGCCCCAGCGGGTGTACATGCGCATGAGCATCGACGCCCAGTCGAGCGCCTCCGTGCCGCCCGCCCCGGCGTTGATGTCGAGAATGGCCCCGAGTTTGTCCTCGTCGCGGCGCAGCATGTTGCGCATTTCGAGTTTTTCGATCTTTTCGAGCGTCGCGGCGTAGTGGGCGTCCATCTCCTCCTCGCTGACCACGCCCTCCTTCACGAAGTCGGGCATCAGCTGAAGGTCCTCGGCATCCTTGCGAATGGCGTCGTAATCCTCGACCCATGCCTTGATCCCCGCCACCTTGCGCAGCTGCTCGCGCGCCTTGTCGGGGTTGTCCCAGAAGTTCGGCTCCTGGGTTTTCTCCTCTTCGTTGCGCAGGTCGATGCGCTTCTGGTCGATGTCCAAACAGCGTTCCAGCGCTTCCCGGCGCTGTTCGATCTCCTTGATCTGTTCCGCAAGTACCATAATATGCTCAAAATTTCATGTTCAGTTTCCGTGCGGCGAACTCCAGGATGAAATCCGCCGTGCCCTCGTCGCCCAGCGGCGAGGTGCTGACGCAGAGGTGGTAGGTCGCCGCCTCGCCCCACGTCCGCGAGCTGTAATAGTTGTAATACGAGGCGCGCCGGGCGTCGACGCGCTCCATCATCGCGCGGGCCTCCTCCGCAGTGCATCCCTGCCGGCTGCGGATGCGGCCGATGCGGTCGGCATCGTCGGCCGTGAGGAAGACATTGACGCAGCGCGGATTCTCGCGCAGGATGTAATCGGCACAGCGGCCCACAAAAACCGCCGATTCACGCGCCGCGACGGCGCGGATCACGTCGCTCTGAATCTTGAACAGCGCGTCGTTCGACAGCACGTTCGTCACGCCCCCGTCGTCGCCCACGAACGGCGCCCGCAGGTAGCCGACCACGGTCGAAATCACGCCGCGCGACTCCTTCTCGTCGGCCTTCTCGAAAAACTCGGAGCAGATGCCGCTCTCGCGCGCCGCCAGGTTGATCAGCTCCTTGTCGTAGAGCTTCACGCCCAGCCTGCGGGCGATAATCTCCCCGACGGTCCTGCCGCCGCTGCCCAACTGGCGGCCGATGTTGATGACGAATTGTTCCATAGTCCTATCCCTCTTTGGCGGCGTTTTCCGCACCGATGGCCCGGAATTTCCGCAGTTGGTAAGTCAGCATGAAGAAAGCAACCAGCGAAGCCAGGAAGTCCGACAGCGGCATCGAGCACCACACGCCCCAGCTGCCGTTCCACTCGGTGCAGACGTCGAAAATGTGCGGCAGGAAGATCAGTCCGGGCATCAGAAACAGCAGCTGGCGCGACAGCGACAGGAAGATCGCCTTGCCGGCCATGCCGATGCTCATAAAGAAGTTGGTGGCCACCATCTGGAAACCGATGATCGGGAAGCAGAAGAAGACGATGCGCATGCCTTCGACCGCCAGGCGGATCAGCTCCTCGTCGGAGGTGAACATTCCCACGGCCAGGCGCGGCATGAACTCGCCGAGGAGGAATCCCGCGGTGGTGACGCACGTCGCGCCGATCATCGTCAGCCTCAGCACGTGCATCACGCGGTCGTACTGCTTCGCGCCGAAGTTGTAACCCGCAATGGGCTGCATGCCCTGGTTGACGCCCAGCACGATCATCACGAAGAAGAACGCCAGGCGGTTGACGATGCCGTAGGCGCCGATCATCAGGTCGCCGCCGTACTCCTTCAGCCCCTTGTTGATGAGGATGACGATGAAGCACGCCGCGAGGTTCATCAGGAAGGGCGACATGCCGATGGCCAGCATGTCGCGCACGATCTTCTTCCGCAGGCGGTAGATGCCGCGGCGGAAGTGGAGAAGCTCCTGTTTGTTCGAAAGGATGCGCAGCTGCCACACGAGCGAGATGACCTGCGCCAGCACCGTGGCGATAGCCGCTCCGCGGATGCCCCAGCCGAAACCGAAAATGAACAGCGGGTCGAGGATCGTATTGATGACCACGGTGTTGATCGTGGCGTACATCGACTTGCGGGGATGCCCCGAGGCGCGCAGCACGGAGTTCAGACCCAGATACATGTGCGTGACCACGTTGCCCAGCAGAATGACGGTCATGTATTCGCGGGCATAGCCGATCGTGGCCTCGCTGGCCCCGAAGAAATAGAGGATCGGATCGAGGAACAGAAGCGCCGCGAGGCCGAACGCTATGCCGATGATCAGATTGAGCACCAGCACGTTGCCCAGCACCCGCTGGGCCGTTTCGTAGTCGCGCTGGCCCAGGCGCATCGAAATCAGCGTCGCGGCGCCCACGCCTACCAGCGAACCGAACGCCGCGGCGAGGTTCATCAGCGGGAAGGTCAGCGCAAGGCCCGAGATGGCCAGCGGCCCGACCCCGTGGCCGATGAAGATGCTGTCGACCATGTTGTAGAGCGACGAGGCCGTCATGGCGATGATCGCCGGCACGGCATATTGCACGAGCAGCTTCCGGATTCGCTCGGTTCCAAGCTCCAAAGCCGCCGATTTTATCTCCGTCATAAGTTATATTTCCTTAAAAATTCCATTACCGGCCCGCACGTACGACGCGCACGCCCGGGGCTGCCTCACAGCACGCTATGCGCCAGCAGTTCGCGGCTGAATCGCGCGGGGTAATAAATATCGCAAATGTAATGCTTGGGGCAAGTGAAGCTCCACCCTTCGGCGCTCCGGTATTCGTAGTCATTCCCCCGGCTGATCCGCTCGGCCGGGTAGCAGCGGCGCTCGATGAGCGGAATGTCGACCTGCGAGAAGAACCGCCGCATCGCCACGTCGATGTACAGCCCCGTTCCTTTCAGCGCGACGCCGAGCCGCAATTCGCTGCCCGCACGCGAGGTCTCCCGTACGACGCACCACTCCAAAGGCATCCGGGCGGGCAGGCCGAACTGCACCCTGAAAAACCGCAAGGTATTGTACCGGTATGTCTCCATGTCTCTGTCCTTATCAGATAAAACGTTACAAATTCCCTGAAAATTCCGTTTTCGCCGCGGCCGGGTACTCCGGCGTGGCGCCCGCGCACGAACAGACGAAAGCCGCGACCTTCGACGCGAACGCCTGGGCCGGCCAGATGTCGTACCCGGCGGCCAGCATCGCGCAAAACGCTGCCGTGAACGAATCGCCCGCACCGACCGTGTCGACAGGGCGGACACGTTCCCCGCGGGGAATCACATAGGCCGAAATCCGGTTCCGGGTGAACACGCGGCTGCCCTCGGCGCCCTCGGTGAGGATGACCATTTCGAGGTTCTCCCGGCGGTCGAGCAACTCCCGGCACAGCCCGCCCGGATCGGCGGCGGGACATCCGGTCAGGCATCCGGCCACGCGCGGAGCCTCCTCGTCGCTGATCTTCAAAATATTGCAGCGAGCCATCGACTCCTCCAGCACCTCCCGCGAGAAGAAATCCTGCCGCAGGTTGACGTCGAACACGCGCAGCGTCGGCCGCTCCCGGCGAATCACCCCGTCGAGAAACCGGACGACGGTAGCGTGCGACGCCGCGCTGCGCTGCGCCAGCGAACCGAAGCAGACCACATCGGTCCGGGCGGCCAGCCGGGCCAGCGCATCCGACCACGTCATTGCATCCCATGCGCCGGGCAGAATCTCGTAGGCGTTGACCCCGGCGGCATCCCGGCGTTTGTCGACGACGCCGGTAGGCAGCTCCCCGACGCGGCAAAGCCCGTCGCAAAGCCCGCGGGCCTCCAGTTCGGCCGACACCGCGCGGCCGCGCTCATCGTCCCCGACCGCGCTGACCACATGCACCTCCGCCGCATCCGGGCCGGAAATCAGCCGGGAGCACTTGAGGAAATGGTCGGCGAAATTGGCCGGCGCGCCGCCGAAGGTATATTCGTCCGTCACGACATCGTGGTCGTAAAGCACCTCGCCCAGTCCGACGGCTACGATCTTGTCCGGATTCCCCATACCAGCAGGCGTTTTATTCCAGTTCCCAGTCCGTGCCGTCCTTGCGGTCCTTGACGCGGATGCCGGCGGCCGTGAGTCCGTCGCGGATGCGGTCCGAGGCGGCCCAGTCCTTCGCCGCGCGGGCTTTCAGGCGTTCGTCCAAAAGCATCTCGACCAGCGGCGTCACGTAGTCGCGCCCCGAAGCCGTCCCGGCGGCCTTCTCGTCGCGCAGGCCCAGGATGTCGAAAGCGTAGCGACGCACGGTAGCCGTCAGCGCCGCGAGGTCGGCGGCCGTGATCGTCTGCGAGCCGTCGGCCAGCTGGTTGATCGTACGCACCCAGTCGAACAGCGCCGAAATGACCATCGGCGAGTTCAGGTCGTCGTCCATCGCCTCGGCGCAGCGCGTCTCCAGCTCGGCGGGATCGACCGTCGAGACCTCCGCGGGTTTGATCTTCCCGAGCGTCTCGATGCCCTTCATCAGGCGGTCCAGCCCCTTCTCGGCGGCTTGCAAGGCCTCGTTCGAGAAATCGAGCGTCGAGCGGTAGTGGGCCTGGAGCACGAAGAAACGGATCGTCATGGGCGAATAGGCCTGCGCCAGCAGCTTGTGGCTGCCGGTGAAGAGCTCTTCGAGGGTGATGAAGTTGCCCAGCGACTTGCCCATCTTCTGTCCGTTGATCGTAATCATGTTGTTGTGCACCCAGTACTTCGCCGAATCGTGTCCCAGCGCGGCGGTCGACTGCGCGATCTCGCACTCGTGGTGCGGGAACATCAGGTCCATGCCGCCGCCGTGGATGTCGAAACGCTCCCCGAGGTAGCGCGTGGACATCGCCGAGCACTCCATGTGCCAGCCCGGGAAACCGTCGCCCCAGGGCGACGGCCACCGCATGATATGCTCGGGCGACGCCTTCTTCCACAGCGCGAAGTCGTAGGAGTGGCGTTTGTCCGACTGCCCGTCCAGCTCGCGCGTGTTGGCGACGATGTCGTCGAGGTTGCGCCCCGACAGCCTGCCGTAGTTGTATTTGGCGTTGTACTTCTCCACGTCGAAGTAGACCGACCCGTTCGCCTCGTAGGCATAGCCGTCGGCCAAAATCCTCTTCACGAACTCGATCTGCTCGATGATGTGTCCCGAGGCATAGGGTTCGATCGAGGGGGTCTCGACGTTGAGCGCGTCCATCGCCCGGTGGTAACGCTCCGTGTAGTAGTGCGCCACCTCCATCGGCTCCAGCTGTTCGAGCCGGGCCTTCTTGGCGATCTTGTCCTCGCCCTCGTCGGCGTCGTGCTCCAGATGACCCACGTCGGTGATGTTGCGCACGTAGCGCACCTTGTAGCCCGAAGCCTTGAGGTAACGGAACAGCAGGTCGAACGTCACGGCGGGCCGGGCGTGGCCCAGATGCGGATCGCCGTAGACCGTGGGACCGCAGACATACATGCCCACGCGGCCCGGAACGAGCGGCTCGAAGACCTCCTTGCGGCGGGTGAGCGTATTGTAAAGTACGAGTTTGGAATCCATAATCGCAAATTAACGTTTTGAACGGGTAAAGGTACGAATTTTTACACGGAAACCGAAAAATAAATCGTACCTTTACGCCGATTATTATGAAATTTCAAGACTTACGACTCTCCGAGCCGCTGTTGCGCGCCATCGGAGAAAAGGGGTACACAGATCCCACCCCCATTCAGCAACAAGCCATTCCTCCCGTACTCGAAGGCCGCGACCTCCAGGGCTGCGCCCAGACCGGAACGGGCAAAACCGCAGCTTTCACGCTGCCGATGCTCCAACTTTTAGCCGCCGAACCGGCCCCCAAGGGACGCCGCCCGATCCGCGCCCTGGTGCTCACCCCGACGCGCGAACTGGCCATCCAGATCGACGAGTGCTGCCGCGACTACGCCCGCTACACCCCCATCCGCCACTGCGTGATCTTCGGCGGCGTCAACCAGCGTCCGCAGGTCGACGCGCTCCAGAAGGGCGTGGACCTGCTGGTGGCCACCCCGGGCCGCCTGCTCGACCTGATCGGGCAGGGTTACGTGACGCTCGACACGATCCGTTTCTTCGTGCTCGACGAGGCCGACCGCATGCTGGACATGGGCTTCATCCACGACATCCGCCGCATCCTGCCGCTGCTGCCCGCACAGCGGCAAACGCTCTTCTTCTCGGCCACGATGCCCGAGTCGATCGCCGCGCTGGCCGCGAAAATCCTCCGCAACCCGGTGCTGGTCACCGTCACGCCCCCGGCGTCGGTGGTCGAGACCATCGCGCAGACGGTCCATTTCGCCGAAAAAGCCGAAAAAAGCCAGCTGCTGATCGACCTGCTCTCGGCATCCGACGCCCAGCAGGTGCTCGTATTCTCGCGCACGAAGCACGGCGCCGACAAGCTGGCCAAAATCCTGAACCGGGCCGGCATCCGGTCGTGCGCCATCCACGGCAACAAGTCGCAGAACGCCCGCGTGAAGGCCATGAACGATTTCAAGTCGGGCGAGTGCCGGGTGATGATCGCCACCGACATCGCCGCCCGCGGCATCGACATCGACCAGCTGCCGCTGGTGATCAACTACGAACTGCCGGAGGTGGCCGAAACCTACGTCCACCGCATCGGCCGCACGGGCCGCGCGGGACACGAGGGCGCGGCGTGGTCGTTCTGCTCGGAGGACGAGTTCGAGTATCTCTGCGACATCCAGAAACTCACCGGACTTACGATCCCCACCGAGGGACCGGTTCCGGAATATGCCCTGCGCAAGGCCGCCCCGGCGCGGAAACCCGCGCAGAAGGCCGCACAGCGTCCCGCCCGCACCCAGGAGCCGAAACCGGCCCGGAACGCCGGAGCCAAATCCGCACAGCGTCCCGCCCGGGATGCGGACGCCGGACAGCAGCCTGCGCAGCGGCCGGCCCGCAACACGGAGCAGAAGGCCGCCCGCAATGCCGCGAAGACGCCGCAGTCTGCGCAAAATCCGGCGCAGCCCGAGGCCGGGGCGACTTCCCGCCCGTCGCGCCCGCGTCGCAGACGGGGCACGCGTCCCGCACCGGGAACGCCCATCGAGCCGGCCGGAAAAACCGCCTCCCGCCCCGCCGACGCGACGCGCGGGCAAGCCCCGAAGCAAGGCCCCGGCAACGCCGCGAAAGCCGCCGGGAACAAATCCGCCGCCACCGCAGCGCCGAAAAACGCCCCCAACCCGGCTCCGGCCCCTTCGGCAAAGCCGTCCCGCCGCCGCAAACGCAGAGGGTCGGGGAACGCCGCCGGGTCCGCGGCTACCGCCATCGCCGCACCGGCGGCAACGGCCGAGGCCCCGCAGAAAAAATGGTGGAAAAGGTGGCTGTAAACGCATTTCGCGTAATAAGGTTGGAAAAAACGCGTTAAATCATTACTTTTGCACGATAAGTAGTTACGAAAAAAGTTTTCTCGGATATGCACTTTTACAAACGCTGGAACAACATCACGGGCTGGGCCGTATTCGCCGTCGCGGCGATGGTCTATCTGATGACGATGGAACCCGTCTCAAGCCTCTGGGACTGCTCGGAGTTCATCGCGACGTCCTACAAACTCGAAGTGGGACACCCGCCCGGAGCACCGCTGTTCATGATGCTGGCGCGCCTGGCCACGCTCTTCGCCTTCGGAAACCCCGACTACGTGGGCATCGCCGTCAACGCCATGAACTCGCTGGCCAGCGCCTTCTGCATCCTGTTCCTGTTCTGGACCATCACCCACCTGGCACGGCGTCTGGTGACGCGCGACGGCGCGCAGCTCACCGCCGCCAACACATGGGCCGTCCTGGGCGCCGGAGCCGTCGGGGCCCTGGCCTACACCTTCACCGACACGTTCTGGTTCTCGGCCGTCGAGGGCGAGGTCTACGCGCTCTCGTCGATGTTCACGGCGCTGGTCGTGTGGCTGATGCTCAAATGGGAGGAGCAGGCCGACGAACCCCACTCCTCGCGCTGGATCGTGCTGATCGCCTACCTGATGGGCCTCTCGATCGGCGTGCACATCCTCAACCTGCTCTGCATCCCCGCGCTGGTCTTCATCTACTACTTCCGCAAGACCGCCACGGTGACCTGGCGAGGCATCGCCCTCTCGACGCTCGTGTCCGGGGCGATGATCGTCTTCGTCAACAACATCATCATCCCCTACACCGTCTGGATCGGGGCGCAGATCGACACACTGTTCGTCAACACGTTCGGCCTGCCGGTCAACTCGGGCATCACGCTCTTCGCGCTGGCGCTGATCATCGGCCTGGGATGGGCCGCATGGGCCGCCCACAGACGGGGCCGCGTGCTGCTCAACATCATCCTGCTCTCGACGACCATGATTCTCGTCGGCTACTCTTCCTACGCCTCGGTGACCATCCGCGCCGCGGCGAACCCGCCGATGAACTCCAACAACCCCAACAACCCCCACGCCCTGCTGTCGCTCCTGAACCGCGACCAGTACGGCGACCGCCCGCTGCTGTACGGCGCGCAGTATTCGGCTCCCCCCGAGGGCGTGAAGGAGAAGAAGGTGTGGTATCTGGACGAGGACGGCAAGTACAAGACCGCCACGGTGCTCACGGGCTACACCCACGCTCCGGAGTTCATGCAGCTCTTCCCCCGCATGTGGAACTACTCGAAGGGTGAAAAGGCCTACAAGGAGTGGGCCGCCTACCGCACCAAGACCGAGACGCTGCGCGACGACAAGGGCGAGGTCCTGCGCGACGCACAGGGGCGTCCCATGCGCGGCGAGACGCTCGACTTCGGACGCAAACGGGCCTACACCGACTCCTACGGCGAAACCCGCACGGTCACCGAACCGACGTTCTGGGAAAACGTCCATTTCTTCTTCAACTACCAGCTTTCGTACATGTACTGGCGCTATTTCATGTGGAACTTCGTGGGACGCCAGAGCGACATACAGCCTTCGCGCACGACGATCACCGACGGCAACTGGCTCTCGGGTATCCGCTGGATCGACGAGAAATACGTCGGCCCGCAGGACAACCTGCCGCGCGAAATCGCCGAAAACAAGGGCCGGAACACCTATTATTTCCTCCCCTTCCTGCTGGGACTCATCGGACTCGTCTACCAGTTGAACCGCGACCAGCGCAACTTCTCGATCGTGCTGTGGCTGTTCGTGATGATGGGCATCGCGCTGGTCTTCTACTTCAACACCTCGCCCGGCGAGCCGCGCGAACGCGACTACGTCTATGCGGGATCGTTCTACGCCTTCTCGATCTGGATCGGATTCGGCGTGCTGGCCCTGCGCGACCTGATCGCCCGGCTCTCGAAGCGCGACAACGTGGCGACGGCAGCCGCGGCAACGGTCGTCGCAATGAGCGTCCCGGCCATCCTCGCGGCCCAGAACTGGGACGACCACGACCGTTCGCACCGCACGATGGCCCGCGACATCGGCTGGAACTACCTCCAGTCGACGCTCCCCAACTCGATCATCCTCAACTACGGCGACAACGACACCTTCCCGCTGTGGAACAATCAGGAGGTCTACGGCGTGCGCCCCGACGTGCGGATTATGAACACCTCCTACCTCGGCGGCGAGTGGTACATCGACGAGATGAAGACCAAGGCCAACGACGCCCCCGGCGTCCCCTTCTCGCTGCCCAAGCACAAGTACACCTTCAACAACGACATGATCTACGTCACCAACAGCATCGACCGCCCGGTGGAGATCAAGGAGGTGATCGACTTCGTGCGCAGCG
>ENA-OWRJ01002294-OWRJ01002294.1-human-gut-metagenome-genome-assembly--contig:-NODE-2294-length-16846-cov-3.884164_pt1 | contig 16846 bp, 16 predicted proteins | sample MGYA00248269_ERZ651897 | MGnify/ENA primary metagenome ERZ651897 (study PRJEB26924, sample SAMEA4378252) | human gut metagenome | biome: human gut; feature: human-associated habitat; material: faeces...
GATAACTGCAAATAACAGTTTGTAGGGGAGTTCTGATACTCCCCTATAAAAATGGCTATTTATCAACTGTTTGTTGTGACATAGCCAAATAGAAATATAACATAAACTTTGGCGTTTAAGAGGTGAGTAGCCAGAGATGTAGAAATATTGGAGGTTTTATGCGTAAACTGCTTGAAAAACAACAGCACAAGTTAAAAAAAGTCACCTAATTCCTCCAATATATTGTGTCGATAATTGCGAAAAATGTTGGAATATACAGAATAATATTGAAAATTGCGCCTGTGTGTCGTGCTGTCACACAGGCGCTTTTGCATTTGTGTGGGAAAAATCAAATCAAGACTGGCCTGAAACTATCCCACGCTGTCGTTCTCCCCCTCGTTTCGGCTCACCTGGCAATTGACCCCGTGAACCGAAATGGAGGTACATAATGCAGAAGATTAATCTTCGGGAGCTTTATCCCGATGTTTATAAAACAGACACTTTTTTGGATGTGACCGATGAAGTACAAGCGGTATTACTGGCCGATAAACGAGCCGAAGCACTCTACCTGCGGCAGATGTATAATTACAAAGCGCAATACTCTCTGGACTGTGACAACGGCATTGAGAAGGCTATTGTGCAGCGCCCGCCGACCCCGGAAGAAATCCTGGAGAACCAACAGCTCCGCGATCAGCTCTATGCTGCGGTGATGGAGCTACCGGACAAGCAGGCCAAGTGGATCTACGCCCGGTTCTACCTGGGTATGACCGTCAAGGAAATTGCACAAGCCGAAAGTATTGATCCGAGCTGGGTCTATAAGAGCCTTAAGCGCGGCTTAAAGCATCTGGCAAAAAAAATTGAGAAAGTTTAATTTACATGGCCAAAAAAACGCCGTTTTCTTCACTACTATTAGAAGGACAATCTTCACCTTCGTTAGCACATTGACAACCGAATAGACGGCATTTCTGGTACATAACCCATGTATGAGCGAATCAGGCGCGCCGCCAAGAAGGACAAGCCAAGGAGGTGATGAACAGGCTGTCCTGAGCGATCAACGCAAGCCTGAAACCTGGAGTTGGCACTTTGGGGCGCGATGACTGCATGGGGGCTTAAAGATACTTCCTCACGGCCTCCTAAAGACTTGGGGGGAACCCTGCGGCGCACGAGAAAAACGACGCTGCGGAGTTATGACAGCCGCGCCAGCGGAGACCAGGAATGTTCCCATCGTCAGGGGTGCGTGGCAAATGTGACGAATTGAAATCAAATTATAATACAGCAGCCGTACCGACTTGTAGGTTAGCATATACCCTCTACTTTATCGGTGCGGCTGCTTTTCTATTTTGACATTCTCCACGCTGAGGAGGTGTTGATTATGAGTATGTCAATATCTCAAAAAGACGCTTACAGCATGGTTTTTTCAAACTATCCCGATATTGTCAGCGTCGCGCAAATGAGTAAAATGCTGGGGATCAGCGAGAAGTCCGCCTACCGATTGTTGCAGGAAAACAGCATTGAACATTTCCGCGTGGGCCGAACCTACAAGATTCCCAAACTTCACATATTGAATTACTTGCACATCATCAGACGAAGCTAATTCACATCCTTGCTACATTTACAGGGCGATGGTACGATGATACTGTCAACAGCGGGTGAATATAGCTGCTGCAAAAAGGAGGAATGATGATGGTAGCAGGCCACCTGAGAGAACAAAATGGATATTTCCAGATGATATTAAGCTGGAAAGGTGCTGACGGTAAACGAAAAAGCAAATCTATCAGCACAGGACTTGCCGTAAAGGGCAATAAAAAGCGGGCTGAAGCAATGCTGCTCAAGACCCGAAAAGAATTTAACCCCGAAAACCTGCTAGAAAACGCAGATGTGCCGTTTCATGTTTTTTTGAATAAGTGGCTGAAAGAAAACGCTTTTTCCTTTAGCCCAAGTACATACGCGGAATATGCCTACGATGTTAGAAGTCAGATTGAGCCATTCTTTGAGAAACATCCTATTGGTTTGCTCAAAATGTCTGGACGCGATCTGGAGGCATTTTATCGCTATGAAAGACAGGAACACGAGGCTTCTTCGCAGGAATTGCTGCAATACCACGAGATAATCGTGGCAGCATTTCAATACGCCGTTGAGTTGACATGGCTGAAGGAAAACCCTGTGGCTCATATCAACCCGTGTGCAGATGAAGCTCCCATACTCTTTACCGATTTTATTCTGGAATGGCTGGAAATGATGAAAAGCAGCGTCGAGCTGACCACATATTCATCCTACGCCAATTCCATCAAGGGAAGCATTGTCCCGTACTTCAAAGACAAAATGCTCACCTTGCAGGACCTGGAGAAGCACCCCAAGCACATCCAGGACTACTATCAATTTGAGCTTGGTAAAGGGCTTACGGCTAATACCGTAATCCATCGCCACGCCAACATCCGTAAATGCTTGCAGTATGCGTTCCAGATCGGACTAATCAAGTCGAACCCCGCTGACCGTGTAGAGCGACCCCGGAAAGACAAATATCTTGCGACGATTTACAACCAGCAAGAGCTGGAAATCCTTTTCAAGACGGTAAAGGGCGACCCCATTGAGCTGGGTGTTATTCTTGCCGCATTTTACGGATTGCGGCGGAGCGAGGTAGTCGGACTGAAATGGGATGCGATTGACTTTGAAAAAAAGACAATCAGCATAAAGCACACCGTTACGCAAGTCAATGTGGATGGCAAGAACATCACCGTACAGAAGGACCGAACGAAAACGAAGTCCAGTTACCGGACCTTGCCTTTGGTCCCACCCTTTGAAGAACTGCTGCGGCGCTTGAAACAAGAGCAGCTTGTCAATCAAAAGGTATGCGGTGCAGCCTACTGCAAAAAATATCTGGATTATATCTATGTAAATGCAATGGGCGAACTTGTCAAACCAAACTTCATCACACAGCATTTCGAGATTGTATTGAAAAACCACGGATTGAAAAAAATCCGTTTCCACGATCTCCGCCATAGCTGTGCCAGCCTTCTTTACGCCAACGGTGTCAGTCTGAGGGACATCCAGGAGTGGCTGGGACATAGCGACATCGGAACGACATCGAATATTTACACCCACCTTGATTATAGCAGCAAGGTTTCGTCGGCAAATGCGATTCTCGCATTTTACCCGCAAAACACCAGAGTACAGACTATCGGGCAATAAAAAAGCCCTGAACTCTGTAAGTTCAGGGCTGAAAATTCTGGTGCCGGTGGCCGGACTCGAACCGGCACGGATTGCTCCGCCGCATTTTGAGTGCGGTGCGTCTGCCAATTCCGCCACACCGGCATTTATATTTTAATTCCCTGTGTCCCGCATATCTCTGATTTTGGAGGGATATGCGGGAGGGATATTAAAACCAAATGCTGTTATTCAGTTGAAAATATGCTGTAATACCAAGGGTCCTACAAAAACGCCTGTGAATGGACGAACAAGATTTTGAGTCAAGTGCGTCTGCCAATTCCGCCACTTCGGCACGTTTTTAATGTCCGTGGTGTCACGGAACAATAGTAATAATACCATGGCAGGTTGTTTTTGTCAATAGTTTTTAATTTTAAGTAAAATAATATTTAAAGTGCCGGGTTTGTAAACTATTTTTAATATTTTATTGTTTTATATTTTTTGTTGGTTTTGATATAATATAAGCATAACCATATAAAAGAAGGATTGTATAATGAGAGTTAAATTTGATGAATCTTTAAAAATCAGCGGCCCATATGGAGATATGGACGCTAAGTTTCAGCCGTGCCAGGATGATGAGGCACCGAACGACCTTTTAATAATGGCGCACGGTTTCCGCGGCAGTATGGAAGGCGGTGGCAGGGCGGCGTATCTTTCGCAGATGGCTTCGCTGTTTGTGAACGTTCTACGTTTTAATTTTACTGGCAGCCAGATTCTTTCGCATCAGATTGAAGAACTGAATGCTGTGCTTGATTTTGCAATGAAAGAATATAAAAATCCACGTGTTTTTTTACTGGGGCGCAGCATGGGCGGAGCGGCTTCGTTGGTTACTGCTTCGCGCCGCAGCGAAATTGCAGGGCTTGCTTTATGGGCAACGCCGAATGATTTGCACACTACTTTTAAAAATGCGCTGGGCAGCGAGAATTACAACCGTTTAAAAAACGGAGAAACGCTTAATTTGGAAGATGAACGCGGCAGCATTACGCTGACGCCGGATTTTGTAAGTGACCTTGATAATTACGATTTGCAGGCAATGCTTAAAGCGTGGCAGAAACGCCCGCTGCTTGTAATTCACGGCAGTGAGGATGAAACGGTGAATGTAGAGCAGGCGCAGCGCAGCTTTGCTCTTGCGGGGCGGCCGAAAAAACTGGTTATTGTAAACGGGGCCGACCATAGTTTTACCAATCACAGTAATAAAGCGGCGGAAGAAGTTATCGGCTGGCTGCGTTCACGCCTGTAATTTTTGACGCGCGAGTCTTTTAAGAGGTATAATATACTTATAACTATTTTTTAATTTTGGGAGGAATGGTTTTGAAAAAACTGTTACTGTTAATAATGCTTATGTGCAGTGTGGCTGTAAGTGCCTGCGGCAGCGAACCGCAGAAAGAAGCAATGCCTCCGGCAACGGCGGTGTTTGAAACCAATATGGGCAATTTTGAAGTGGTTCTGGCAACCGATTTGGCGCCGAATACCTGCAAAAATTTTATTGACCTTGCCAACAAAGGTTTTTACAACGGCGTAATTTTTCACCGCGTTATCGATAATTTCATGATTCAGGGCGGCGACCCGACTGGAACCGGTATGGGAGGCCCCGGCTACACCATTAAAGATGAGTTCAGCAGCAAGCTGCTTCACGACGGGCCGGGCGTACTTTCCATGGCAAATGCAGGCCCTGATACCGGCGGCAGCCAGTTTTTCATCACGCTGCGCGACTGCCCGTGGCTTGACGGCAAACATGCAGTGTTTGGCAAAGTAACAAAAGGCATGGAAGTTGTTTACCGCATTGGCAAAGTGGCAACCGATGCTAACGACAAACCTTTAAAAGATGTTGTAATTAACAAAATAACCATTAAGCAGTAACGAAAGGAGCGCGGACTTGACTTTAATGCAAAGCGAAGGCTTGATTGAAGTACAGGACCAGCAGGAGATGCTGGCCATTCTGGGGCGTAATGACGAACTTTTGCGCGTTATTCAGGAGTGCTATGACGCTAAAATCGTAGCGCGCGGCAATGTAATCAGTTTCAGCGGCAGCGAAGAGGAAGTAAAACAGCTGGAGAACCTTTTTAAGGAACTGCTGTTTTTGGAGCGTCAGGGTGCTGCCATTACCACGCACGATGTGCGTTACAGCATACGCATGATTGCCGAAGCGCAGCTTGACGCACTGCACCGCATGTATGCCGATACCATTATCGTAACTAGGCGCGGCAGGCAGGTCAAGGCAAAAACGCTGGGGCAGTGGAATTATATTGACGCAATCCGCCGCAATGCGATTACCATTGGTATAGGGCCTGCCGGTACAGGCAAAACTTACCTGGCTGTGGCGCTTGCGGTTAAGGCACTGAAAAACAAAGAAGTTGAGCGTATTATTTTAACGCGCCCTGCCGTTGAAGCAGGTGAAAAATTAGGCTTTTTGCCCGGCGATATGCAGGATAAAGTTGACCCTTACCTGCGCCCTTTGTATGATGCGCTTTATGACATGCTTGGCAATGAAACCTTTCAGAAATATATTACCCGCGGCACGATTGAGGTTGCGCCGCTGGCGTATATGCGCGGACGCACACTGAACGAAGCGTTTATCATTCTGGACGAGGCGCAGAATACTACGCCGGAGCAGATGAAGATGTTTTTAACCCGTTTCGGCTTCGGCTCTAAAATGGTTATAACGGGCGACGTTACCCAGATAGACCTGCCGGGCGGCAAAAAGAGCGGTTTAAAGCAGGCTGCCTATATTTTGCGCAATACTCCCGGTATTGGCGTGGTAAATTTTGGCGAAACGGATGTTGTGCGCCACGAAATTGTCGGTGCTGTTATCCGCGCTTACGAAGAATACGAAAAAGAAAAGCATAAACGGGAGAAAAAACATGCTGATAACATTAGAAAATGACCAGGACAAAATAGTAATAGATGATGCTTTAAAGAGCAGGCTTGTTGCCGGGCTGAACGCTGCTGCACGCCTGCACGGGCTTACAGAACAGACGGAAGTTGACATTACCATTGTTGACGACGAAGAAATACACCGCCTGAACCGTGAATACAGGGATGTTGACCGCCCGACTGACGTTTTAAGCTTTGCGCTTGACGAAGGCGGCGAAGATGAGCCGGAACTGTTAGACGCGCCGGAAGAACACCTTTTGGGCGATATTATAATTTCTGCTGAAACTGCGCAGCGCCAGGGTGAAGAATTTGGGCACGGGCTGACGCGCGAAGTGGTTTACCTTGCCGTACACGGGCTTTTGCATCTGCTCGGTTATGACCACATGACGGAAGAAGACAAGGTAATTATGCGTGCCAAAGAAGAAGAAGCCCTGCGCGAGATTGAACTGAGCGAGGAATTTTTAGAAGGCGGCAGATAATGGACGCAAAAGAACTGATGAAAATAGCGCGCAAAGCGCGCCAAAATGCCTATGCACCATATTCGCACTTTGCCGTTGGCGCGGCGCTGCTGGCCGAATGTGGCAGGGTTTATACAGGCTGCAATATAGAAAACGCCAGTTACGGCTTAACCTGCTGTGCGGAGCGCAACGCCATATTTGCGGCAGTTGGCGCCGGTGAGCGCAGGTTTAAAATGCTTGCAGTGGCGGCGGACAGCCCCGAACCGGTAGCACCCTGCGGAGCATGCCGGCAGGTAATTGCCGAGTTTGGCATACCGCTTGTTGTTATGGGCAATTTAAAGGAAGAAACCAAAACCATGACGGCAGAAGAACTGCTGCCTTACGGTTTTGGGCAGGAAAGCATGAATAACAAAGGAGAGAAATAAAATAGAAAAGAACAAACATTACACAGGCTTTGCCGCTATGGTTGGCAGGCCTAACGTTGGCAAAAGCACATTAACAAACGCGCTTATCGGCGAGAAAATTGCCATTATGAGCGACCGTCCGCAAACAACGCGCAATAAAATTATGTGTATTTTAAATACGGATAACGCGCAGATTATGTTTCTTGACACGCCGGGCATTCACAAACCGCACCACAAACTTGGGCAGTACATGGTGCGCGCGGCAGAAAGCACGTTAAAAGAGGTAGACGTAATTCTTTTTGTTGTTGACGTGAGCGAAAAGCGCGGCGCAGGCGAAGATTACATTATTGAACAGCTTAAAAAAGTTAAAACTCCGGTAATACTTGTTGCCAATAAGGTTGACAAGCTGGAGGACAAATCAAAGCTTTTCGGCATTATTGCCAATTACGTAAATGATTATAATTTTGCGGCTGTGGTGCCGGTATCTGCCTTGCAGGATACTGATTTTAAAGCGCTGGTGGATGAAATTACCAAACATCTGCCGGAAGGGCCTGCATATTATGATGAGGACATGATAACCGACCAGCCGGAACGCGTAATTGCTGCCGAAATGATACGCGAAAAAGTTTTGACAAACACGCGCGATGAAATTCCTCATTCCGTTGCTGTTGAGGTTGAAGAATTTAAAGTGCGTACCAACAACGATATTTATATCCGCGCTACTATTTTTGTGGAGCGCGAATCGCAGAAGGGCATTGTTATAGGCGCAAAGGGCAGCCTGCTTAAAAAGATAGGCCTGGAAGCCCGCAGCGACATTGAAGCGCTTTTGGGCGACAAGGTATTTTTGGATTTGTGGGTTAAAGTTAAGCCCGACTGGCGCAACAAGGACAAAGCCTTAAAACAGTTTGGCTACAGCAGCTAATTTATTTATGTGGGGAGAGATGACTTATTGACAGTCACGTGGCGGATTTATTAAAAATTTTGGCCGCCCTTTTAATTACAGGCTTAAACGCATTTTTTGTTGTATCTGAATACGCTTTGGTAAGCATTCGCCCGGCAAGGCTTGAAGAACTTATTGCACAGGGCAACAGCCGTGCGGAGCTGGTGCTTAAAATGACGCAGAAGCGCGATACTTATATCAGCGCAGTTCAGCTTGGCATAACGGCGTCATCGCTGATTCTGGGCTGGTTCTGTGGCCCGCTTCTGGCAGGCATTATAGCCGACGGCTTTGACTTAATCGGCGAGCACTGGTATGATGACGGCGTGGTTGTTTTATGTGCATTTTTGCTGATTGTGTTTGTGCATGTTGTGTTCGGCGAGCTTGTGCCGAGGGTTATCAGCCTTGCGCATGTGGAGCATGCGGCAATGGCAATAGCTTATCCGCTGATATTTTTCCATTATTTAATGTACCCGCTGGTTGTGTTTTTTAATAAAGCAGCCAAAGCGGTGCTTAAAGCATTAAAAATGGATAAGGTGCCGACGGAAGATATTTCGCGCAGTGAGGAAGAGCTGCGTATGATTGTTAGCGCCAGTGAGCAGGGCGGCAAGCTTGACCATATGGAAAGCCGCCTGCTTGATAATGTTTTTGATTTTGCCGACCGCGTGGCGCGTGAAGTTATGGTGCCGCGTCAGGATATGGTGTGCCTGTACGTTGAAGACAGTTTTGAAAAAAACATCGCCAAGGTAATGGCTACAAGGCATACGCGCTACCCGCTGGTGCATGAGGATAAGGACCATGTGCTTGGCGTTGTGCATGTTCGCAGCCTTATTAACATTAAAGACAGCGAAAAGGAAAATTTTGACATGCGTTCGCGCATGAGCCCGATTATGGTAGTGCCGGAGAGCATGGATATAAGCAAGGTTTTGCAGACCATGCAGCAAAAACGCGTGCAGCTTGTTGTTGTGGCCGATGAATACGGCGGCACGGCAGGGCTTGTAACCATGGAAGATTTGCTTGAGGAAATTGTCGGTGACATTCAGGACGAGCATGACGCCGATAAGGAAGAAGAAGTTGTACACCGCGCCGACGGCACTTATGAGTTTGACGGCATGGTGCTGCTTGACGATATTACCGACCTTTTGCATATTAAATTTGAAGAGCCGGAAGAAGATACCATCGGCGGGCTGGTGTTCGGTTTACTGGAACGCAAGCCTGAACCCGGCGATAAAATTGAGGTAGACGGCTGGAGCTTTGAGGTGCTGCGTGCCGAAGGCTTCCGCGTAACGCGCGTGCGTGCGGCAAAACATCCGGAAATGCCTGTTTATGCGGATGAATAGCAATGACTGATAAAGGTTTTAACGACGAAGCACTAATTTTAAAGGTTAAAAACTGGCAGACTGCGGATAAGTACGCAGTCTGCTTTTCGCGCGGGCATGGCAAAATAAGTTTTCTGGCGTACGGTGCGCGGTATGCGCGCACTAACGGCGGCAGGCTTGTGCAGCCGTTTGCTGTGCTTGACATGAATTTTTTTGCCGGCAAGAAGCTGGACACTTTAAAAAGCTGCGAACTTATAAGTTACCCGTTGCAGTTTGATTTAAAGCAGATGGCTTATGCCGCTTTAATTGCGGAAGTAACGGAAAACCTGACTGAAGAACATCAGCCGCAGGAAGAAATATACGAACTGCTTTTGGCTGTGCGCAGCGTACTTACTAAGCATAACCCGCGCCTGGTGGCGCTTTCTTACATAGTAAAGCTGCTGTTTTTAACAGGCATTCTGCCCAACTGCCAGAGCTGCGTAAACTGCGGCAAACCGGCAGAGGGCGATGCGTATTTCAGCGTTGTGCAGGGCGGGCTTGTGTGCAATGACTGCCACGGCGGTGAAGAACTGCCGTTCGGCACGGAAGCGCAGGAGTTTATGGCGCAGCTTTTAACGCTTGATTTTAGCAACCCGCAGCCTTTTAAAGTGCGCGGTGGAGCCTTGATGGAGCTTGAAAAAATTTTGCAGCGCTTTATCGTTTTCCAGACCGACAAACCTTTAAAAAGCCTCGGCTTTTTAAGCCAGACCGGTTTTTAAGCATTGACAAAACAGCAGTTATTTGGTATATTTTCTGTTAAGCAATGATAAGGAGTAGTAACCGCACATTCAGCGAGCCGGGGCGGTGTAAGCCGGCAACAGCGGCGAAGGCGTCTTGGAGCCAAATTATATAAACATCGAGGCGGGCTGCAAATTGCAGCCAAGCAGGGTGGAACCGCGGAAGCATTTGTGCCTCCGTCCCTGTAACTAATATTGTTACAGAGACGGGGGCTTTCGTTTTTGTAACGCAAATACAGGAGGGATATTATGGATTTTCAGACAATTATTTTGAAGCTGCAAAAATTCTGGGGCGAACAGAAATGTATTTTAACGCAGCCCTATGATATTGAAAAAGGCGCAGGCACCATGAACCCGCGCACGTTTTTAAGGGTGCTCGGTCCTGAACCCTGGCGCGTGGCTTATGTAGAGCCTTCCCGCCGCCCGGCAGACGGACGCTACGGCGATAACCCGAACCGCCTTTTCCAGCATCATCAATTCCAGGTTATTATTAAACCTTCGCCGGATAATATTCAGGAACTGTACCTGCAAAGCCTTGCCGAACTCGGCATTCATCAGGACGAGCACGACATCCGCTTTGTAGAGGACAACTGGGAATCTCCGACTTTGGGCGCCTGGGGCCTTGGCTGGGAAGTATGGCTGGACGGTATGGAAATTACCCAGTTTACCTACTTCCAGCAGGTTGGCAGCATTGACGTTAAACCCGTCAGCGTAGAAATTACCTACGGTTTGGAACGCCTTGCCATGTACATTCAGGGCGTGGAAAATGTATTCGACATTCAGTGGGTTGACGGCGTTACCTACGGCGATGTTTTCCATACCAACGAAGTTGAGCAGTCCTACTACAACTTCCAGATTGCCGATACCGATTTACTGTTCGATTTGTTTGACAAGTACGAAGCAGAAGCGAAACGCGTAATCGAAGCAGGCTATATCCGTCCGGCTTACGACTATGTTTTGAAATGCTCGCATACTTTTAACCTGCTCGATTCCCGCGGGGCAATCAGCGTAAGCGAAAGAACGGAATTTATTGCCCGCGTGCGCGCCATGGCAAGGCTGTGTGCCGCCGCTTATGTTGAACAAAGGGAGAAGCTCGGCTTCCCGATGCTGAAAGGGGAGAATTTATAATGGAAAAATTATTGTTTGAAATTGGCACCGAAGAAATACCGGCTAAATTTATGCCCGGCATTTTAAAACAGTTAAAAGAACTTGCAGCTGCTAAAATGCAGGAGCTGCGCATTCCTTTTGAAGATATTACCGTTTACGGCACTCCCCGCCGTATGGCGTTTATTGCCGGCGGCGTTGCCGAAACACAGGCTGACGTTGTTGTTGAAGCCAAAGGCCCTTCCGTTAAAATTGCTTATGTAAGCGGCGCACCCAGCAAAGCTGCACAGGGTTTTGCGCGCGGGCAGGGCGTTGACGTAAAAGACCTTGTTGTACGCGACAACTACGTTTATGCCGTTAAGCATCTGGCAGGCCAGCCCGTTGTTGAACTTTTGCCGGGTCTTTTAATGGACATTTTAACTTCTTTAAGTTTCCCGAAAACCATGCGCTGGGCAGATTACGAATTCCGTTTTGTACGTCCTATCCGCTGGATGGTTGCCCTGTTTGGCGACCAGATTATCCCTGTTGAAATCTGCGGCGTAAAAAGCGGCAAGTTCAGCATGGGCCACCGTTTTATGCAGCAGTCGCTTAAAGCTGCGGCAGAAAGTCAGGGCTTACTCAGCGCAGCGCTCAGCAAAGTTGGCAACAAAGTTTATTCTGCTCTGGCAGGAGTTAAAGGCGCTGTGGAAATTCCTTCGGCCGGCGATTACAAAAAAGTTATGTACGACAATTTTGTTATGGTTGACCAGGATGAACGCCGTGCGCTGATTTTGCAGCAGATTAAGGATTTGGCTGCGCAGAACGGCGGCGAAGCAGAGATTAACGCAGATTTGCTTGAAGAAGTAAACTATCTTGTTGAGTGGCCGACAGCTTTGTGCGGCAAGTTTGAGGAAAAATTCCTGAGCCTGCCGAAAGAATGCATTATTACCCCGATGCGTGAGCACCAGAGATATTTCCCTGTGCTTGACGAAGACGGAAATCTGCTGAATAAATTTATTACCGTACGCAACGGCGGCAGCGAACACCTTGATATTGTAACCCACGGCAACGAACGCGTACTGCGCGCACGTTTGAGCGACGCCGAGTTCTTCTTTAACGAAGACCGTGCAACCAAACTGGAAGACCGTCTGGAAAAACTTAAAACTGTTTCCTTCCAGGAAGGCCTGGGCAACATGTACGACAAGAGCGAGCGCCTTGTTAAAATGGCGGAAATGCTGCGCTTTGCCATTAATACACCTGTTGATGAAGAAGAACTGCGCCGCTGCGCACTTTTGTGCAAAACCGACCTTGTTACCGGCATGGTAATTGAATTTACCGAGCTGCAGGGCGTAATGGGCCGCGAATATGCACTGCTGGACGGCGAAAAACCGGAGGTTGCCACCGGCATTTTTGAACACTATCTGCCGCGTTTTGCAGGCGACGCACTGCCGGCAACAACCATCGGCCGCATTGTCGGCATCGGCGATAAACTCGACAACATCTGCGCTACTTTCAGCCGCGGGCTTGCTCCTACCGGTTCTCAGGACCCGTATGCGCTGCGTCGTCAGGCTCTTGGCGTTATTAATATCCTGCTTGATGCAAACTATCATATTTCGCTGGCTAAAATTATCGCCGGTACATTGTATCTGTTGGACATCAAACCGGAAGAAACCGGCAAGCTGGTGCCGCAGATTATGGAATTCTTCAAACAGCGTCTGCGTAACCTTTTGATGGACCAGGGCATCCGTTATGATGTTATCGACGCAGTATTTGCCGATAAACGCAACGACGATATGGTAGATTTGGCAGTACGCTGCAAAGCTCTGGCTGCTTATGTTGAAGCAGGCAATGCAGAGCCTCTGGTACAGATTTCCGTGCGTGTAAGCAATCTGTGCAAAAAAATCGAAAAAGAAGTTGCAATAAGCGGCGCGCTGTTTAAAGATGAATCTGAAAACAAACTGCATGAAGTTGTTGCAGCAGTAAACAAGGAAATTATTCCGGAAATTGTACTGTACGATTATGCTGCTGTTTTAAAAGCAGGTGAAAAGGTTATTGAACCTGTTAACACCTTCTTTGACAACGTAATGGTTATGGACGAAGATGAAAACGTTAAAAATAACCGCCTGGCAATGCTTGAAGAAGTACGCGGCATAGTTAACGCCGTCGGCGATTTGAGCCTGCTGGTGCTGTGAGTAAAGGCTTAAACATATAATTTGTTGATAACGCTTAGCCTGGGTTTATTACTGGGCTAAGCGTTTTTTATGTCTTAAATTGAAAATATGTCTGATTGACAAGTTGGTACCGCCAGTGGTACTATAATTACAAGGAGAACAATGAGCCAATTAGAGAAACTTTTATTAAGAATAAAAAATAATCCTAAAACTGTAAGATTTGATGAACTTGACAAAATATTAAAACGTTTGGATTTTGAAGCCCGTCAGCCAAAGGGCGGCAGCAGCCATTATATTTATACTAAAGGTAATTTCATTTTGTGTATACCAAAGCATAATCCTTATATTAAACAGGTTTATGTGGAAAAGGTAATTGAATTTTTAGAGAAAGAAGGTATGTAGCAATGAATGAAAATAAATTAGATTATTATATGAATTTAAAATATGAAGTTGTTGTAGAACCTTCTGATGATGGTTATGTTGTTTATATACCTGAACTTCCCGGCTGCATTACGCAGACTGACGATGCATCAGAAATTATTTCAATGATAACAGATGCCAAAAGATGCTGGTTGGAGGTAGCGCTTGAAAAAGAAATGCCGGTGCCTTTGCCTAAAAAAGTTGAGGATTACAGCGGCAGGTTTAATTTAAGACTGCCAAAAACTTTACATAAAAGATTAAGTGACAGAGCCAAAAAAGAAAAAGTAAGCATTAACCAGTTAGCGACATATTATATTGCTGATGGCTTGGCAAGATAATATTTTCTCTCAAAACTCCCGTTGGCACGCAAAACCAACGGGAGTTTTTATATAACAGAATGTTTTTGTGGTATAATTAAAATAATATTACTATACTAAAAATGATGAGGTGAAATGAATGGATAATAAAAATTTTGACTGGATAAAATTTTATACTGAATTTGCAATAAAATTAATCCCTTTTGATAAAGATAGAATTTTGCTTTTGATAAAATTAAAAAAAGTTTTAGATGAAGCTAAAGTTAACTTTCCTATTATGGAAAATGATCATACTGAACTTAGAGATATATGTCCATTTACTGTATTTAGTATATTTAATAGAGGTATAACTAATGAAAATCGTCGAAAAATTTGTGCAGGTTTAAAAAGTGAATTTCAGATAGAAGCCCCAGTCCCTGAAAGTTTTGATGGAATACCCGTTTTAGATAATAGGAAATCATGGTTTTTTGCATATAAAGATAAAAGAAGAGTTGATGATATAGATAATTTGTGGAATTTATTTGCGAGAGCGATTGAATATGATGATAATCATAAACGTAAGGGAGATTTTATTGAAGCTTTTAACAGAGTCCTATTACAGAGTGGTATAAAATGGAATATAACTATAGGTCTATATTGGATTGCACCATTTTCATTTTTAAATTTAGATAGTGTAAATCAAAATTTTATTGTAAACAATTCTGAAATTGTTAATAATATTGAAGTAGATGGTCTTTTTAAAAAGATGATTAATGGAAACGAATATTTACAACTTATTAAGAGTTGTGAAGATTATTTTAAAAAAGAAAAGAGTAAATATCGTAGTTTCCCAGAGTTATCGTTAGCTGCATGGAAATATTCTCAAAATAAAGTTAATAAATGTTGGCTTGTTGGAGCAAGTTGGGGTAGAGTTAATAAAACAGATGAGTTTATAGAAAATGAAATTTGGCAAAATGGTTATGATGATAAATATTTAGATGAAGTTAAACATGTAAAAGTTGGTGATAAAATAGTTATTAAGACTACATATACGATGAAAAATAATTTACCTTTTGAATACAATAGAAGTGCTTCGGTTATGGATATTGTTGCTATTGGAACAGTAACAAAAAATTTAAAAGATGGTAAAAACTTAGAGGTGAATTGGAATAATAAGTTAGATGAACCTAAAAAATGGTACTTTGGTAGTTGGAGAGATACTATACAAGAAATTAAAAGAGACAAAAGTTGGAAAGAAGCAGATTTATTGGATTTTATATTTGAAGGTAAAGAACAAGATTATAATAAATTTTTAAATGATAAAACTGATGAAGAAAGTGAATTGAGTGATAAAATCGGACAAGAAGTAATGGAGTTAGATAAAAATAATATCAATCCTTACACCAAACAAAACTTTCTTAACGAAGTATTTATGAAAGAAACCGATTACGATAAACTTGTGGCTTTGCTTAAACATAAAAAGAATATTATTTTGCAGGGAGCACCGGGGGTTGGCAAAACTTTTACAGCAAAACGGTTGGCGTATTCTTTAATTGGTGCAGAAGATGACAGCAGAATTGAAATGGTGCAGTTTCATCAAAATTATTCATATGAAGACTTTGTTATGGGTTACCGTCCTTCTGAAAATGGTTTTGAACTGCGAAGCGGTGTATTTTATGATTTTTGCGAAACGGCTCGTAATGATATAAATAACGAATATTATTTTATTATAGATGAAATTAATCGTGCTAATTTAAGTTCTGTTTTTGGTGAACTTTTAATGCTTGTTGAAAACGATTACCGTGATAAACATGTCAACCTTGTTTATAAAAAAGATGAGCTATTTAGTGTTCCGCATAATGTTTATATAATTGGAATGATGAATACGGCAGACCGCAGTATTGCCATGATTGATTATGCGTTGCGCCGCCGTTTCAGCTTTTTCACAATGAAACCGGGATTTGAAAGTAATGGTTTTATGGTATGGCAGCATAAGGTTAGCAATGATGTTTTTGACACTTTGATTGAGAAAATTAAAAAGTTAAATGCAGATATTGCTGCTGATGGTTCTCTTGGCGAAGGGTTCTGCATAGGGCACAGTTATTTTGTTTATGATGAGAAAAATATACCGGCGAACGGTGTTGAAGCATGGCTGCGAAATGTAGTGTACTATGATATTTGTCCAATGCTTGATGAATACTGGTTTGATGATAAACAAAAAAGTGAACACTGGCAAAATGAACTGACGGGTATTTTTAGCAAATGAAAGCTGAAAACAGTGTTTTGATAAAAAATATTTATTATATGCTGGCTTATGCCTATAAAGCTTTGCGCCGTGATGGATTTGAAAAAGTTGCAGCGGAAAGTTTTGACAATATTCACGATTTGTTTGCGGCGATTCTTATAAAAGGGATTGAATACCAGATTAAGCAGGGACTAACAAAAGAGTATGTAAAAAGCTGCCGCTTGCAGAAAACTTTGCGCGGTAAAATTGACATCGCCGGTACTGTTGGGCAAATGACGAAACGAAGCAAGCAATTAAGCTGTGTTTACGGAGTTTTGACGGAAGACAATTTGTTTAACCGTATTTTAAAATCTGCTGTGATATTACTGCTGAACCATTGCGAAGTTAAACACGAAAATAAAATTGCGTTAAAAAAACTGTTGCCGTTTTTAAGTAATGTTTGTGATATTAAGCCGCTTGAAATTAATTGGTCGCTGTTAAGTTACCGCAAGGGTAATGCTTCGTATCAGATGTTGATATATTTGTGCCGTTTGTTGTTTGAAGGTATGATTATCAGCCATGATGGCAGAGTAAAGCTTGCAAAATTCTTGGACGGACAGCATTTATGCGATTTGTATGAGACGTTTGTGCGTGCTTATTATGAAAGACACTATCCTCAGCTGAATCCGAGAGCTGCTTAT
>ENA-OWRJ01002307-OWRJ01002307.1-human-gut-metagenome-genome-assembly--contig:-NODE-2307-length-16751-cov-3.159919_pt1 | contig 16751 bp, 12 predicted proteins | sample MGYA00248269_ERZ651897 | MGnify/ENA primary metagenome ERZ651897 (study PRJEB26924, sample SAMEA4378252) | human gut metagenome | biome: human gut; feature: human-associated habitat; material: faeces...
GCTATGATATTTTTCTATCCCATATTGGCGTACAGCAAACAGTTTATGCTGGGTCTTATGGACTATGGCAGTATAGTTGGACGGGCTGTATTCCAGGCATTTCTGGCGATGTGGATTTGGATTATGCTTACAAGGATTATCCAACCATGATACAGAATGCCGGATTAAACGGATTCACGAAAGCAACGCAGACGATACCAGAACTGGATGAAGAAGACTCAGCCTTACAGCAGATTTTGCGGCATGTTGCCAGCATCGACAAAAAACTACAAAATTCGACAGATAACCAGATTGACTAATCATGAAAAAACATGGTATAATCAATTCATTCAATCTGGATGTACCAGATGAAAATTTTTTTATTTTCCCAACCTACTAATTGTGGAAAAAGCCGTTCCCTGAAGTTGATCATCTCAGGAAGCGGCTTCTTTTTTATTGAAAAATTTACGAAGAAAAAAGGAGTATCTATATGAAAAGTTTTATCCCATGGATTGGCGGAAAGTCCCTGCTTGCCAAAAAGATTGTATCTCTGTTTCCAGACAACATTCAGCGATATATTGAGGTTTTCGGCGGTGGCGGTTCTGTTTTATTTTACGGAAATCAGCCACGGGCTCCGCTGGAAATTTACAATGACTGGAATCGGGATTTGGTCAATTTGTTCCGTTGTACGAAGTATCACTGCGGAGAACTTCAGAAAGAAATTGATGGCTATGTCAATGCAAGGGAATGGTTTGATGATATACAGGAACAGATGAAAATACGAGGCTTTACAGATATTCAAAGGGCTGCGATGTTCTATGTTATGATCAAAATCAGTTTTGGAGCAAATACCAGAAACTTTGGATGCAGCAAGAAAAATCTGTCAACAGATTATCTGCTTCCCATTTCAGAACGGCTGAAAAAAGTGGTTATTGAAAATAAGGATTTTGAAAGCCTAATTCGCAATTATGACCGACCAAATGCGTTCTTTTATTGTGATCCGCCTTATTTTAAGACAGAGCATTACTATGATGCTGCATTTTCAGAAGCCGATCACAGACGTTTAAAACAGTGTTTAAGCAGTATAAAAGGACGGTTTATCCTGTCTTATAACGACAGCGAATTTATCCGGGAATTGTACCGTGACTTTGAAATATGCTCCGTAGAACGACCGAATAATCTTTCCAGAGGCACTTACAAGGAACTTATTATTAAAAATTATTGATGTATTTTTTTTAGAGAAGAAATAACGAAATTCGTTATGCTGCTGTAAAAAGAACACATAGGAGGCATTTTATGATTCAGATTTATCTTTCCGAACTGCTTGCAGAACGTCAGATGACGCAAGCGGAACTATCCCGTCTTTGCGGCATTCGTCCATCTACCATCAGTATGATTTATAACGGGCTTGCAGACCGCTTGAATGTCCATCATCTGGATAAAATTTGCGAGGCGTTAGATTGCAATTTGAGTGACCTTTTGGAGTATATTCCGGAAAAGAAGCAGATTCATCTGTCTCAAAATGAGATTTCAAAAAATTATATTACATAAGAAAAACCGCTCTGGTTTCCGTAAATCGGATAAATCAGAGCGGTTTTTTGTATTTTGCGTGTCACTTTTTTGCGTTTTGCTTGGCAGGCTACAACAGATCATTAAATCCTTAAGAATTTTGCAAAAGAGCACAAAAATAATGCACCTACCATTCATATTGAGAAACAGTTGACAGCTGCTCATTTTTGTGGTATAATCCTTTCGTGCTTTTTAGGGGTAATAGCTCATTTTTACTTGATATGAAATCAATGTTATGGTAAGATATATATAACAATTTGAGGAGAGTGATGTTTTATGCCTATGAATATCAATGGCGATTTTGAAACAGTTGATTTTGTTGAAAACAGACATATAATTGTTTATGATAATATTCAAAATGATGAGTACCCTGTTCATTGGCACAACAGTATTGAAATAATTATGCCTCTTGCTGAAAAATATATTGTAAGTTGTTCAGGAGAAAAATATATTTTGAATGAAAGAGAAATATTGATTATACCTGCTGGAACACTTCATCAGATAGATGCTCAGAATGGAAGAAGAATTTTTCTGATTATGGATTATAATACAATTTCCTGTAATCCTGCTTTAAACTATATTTCAGCATTTATGCAGTCACCGATACATCTTTCTCTTGAATCTGATGAGGAAATTCTTTCAAAGCTCAATTATATAATTCAGGAGATTTACAGAGAATATTTTAATTTTAATGCAACAAGCGAAATATATATTTATATCAAATTTCTTACACTTTTATATGATGTAGTCAAATATAAAATGTTGGGAAACAGCAAAACAAAATCAAGTGAATCTGATAAAATAATTGAGATGACTATAAAATATATTTACAGTAATTATATGTACGATATAAATCTTGATATTCTTGCCAAAGTTTCGGGATATAACAAGTTTTATTTTTCAAAAATGTTTTATAAATACACAAATTCATCTGTTCCTGATTTTGTAAACAGATGCAGAATAAAAGCTGCAGAACTTCTTCTTGCAGATAACAAATATAATATTACGGATATAGCCGGATTAACAGGCTTTTCAAGTATTACAACATTTAACAGAGTTTTTAAAAAAATAAATAAATGTACGCCATCAAAATTCAGAAAATTTAATTTGGAAAACCATACTGATATTTTTTAAACATATTGTTTTACTTCCAAATGTATTATCTATATTCATGATACACAAACAAGTCATTATATTCTTTTACTACAAAATTACCTATACTATTTTTTTATGTGTATTGAAAAAATGTCGAAATATGCTATAATATTAGATATGCAATCGCTTCATCCCTTGAAAGGAGTATTACAATGAATACTTATCAGACGTTCGAAGAGTATATATATGATAAATATTATGATGCTATTTATAATAAAATTAAAAATTTTGTTTTCGGAAACGAAACACATTGCTGCTCTCGACTCAACTCATTACAGATGTCGTTACTTTTGAATTGGATGATTACTGTATAAGAGGTGTATCTTTTAATACGCCGGGCAATAATGCATTACGCTTTAGACTAAGCATAATTGCAGAAGTTAGCATTTCAGGAAAATCAAAATATGAATATGAATCGAATTCCAAATCAATCAGGCTGTCTGTATACTGTGAGAGTATTTTGAAAAACAGTCTGTGCATAATGTCAAAATTGTTCGGGTGGAAGAATACAATAAAGACTGCTTTGACAAAGAAAGTGCTCTGGATCACTATCTCGTTCCTTATCTTTACAGTGAAGATGCTGATACTGTTGCAGAGAATTTTCTGTATAAACATTGCAACTGAGCATTAAAAACAGCAATGTCGCTGCCAGTAGAAGAAGTTGTTAGAGATTTGGGAATGCAGTTGTTTTTTGCACCGCTGGATGATAACACTTTTGGAAAAATTTGTTTTGAAACTTCCACAGTAACAGTATATAGTGATACTGCTTTTTTTTAAACAGAGGAGAAAACTATAACACCAGGAACTATGATTGTAAATCCAAATATGTTTTTATATATAATGTTGGAACAATAAATAATACGATTATACATGAGTGTGTACATTTGGAACGATACAAAATGTTCTTTGAACTGATGCGGTTGCTGAGTCATGAATGCCACTTTATATCTTGCCAAATCGTTGAAATATACGGTAAGGATAAAACGAAATCCACACCTCTTGATTGGATTGAATGGCAGGCAAATACCCTTGCTCCAAAAATTCTAATGCCGGCATCTACAACCAAAAAGTTCATTCAAGACCGACTATATAATCTGTGGCAGTTTATGAACACAGGTTCTTAGAAAAACACACTTGTTTTTCCCATTTTCCCATTTTTCTCGTAAGAGAGGGGTACCCTAAAAATACGACGCATTTTAATCAGGTCACGGTCAAATTCGCTTTGAACTCCCGAAAAATCAGGAAAAATTTGCAAAAGAAAAACCACGTAACCACGCTATATAACGTGATTACGTGGGTTTCGTAACCTTTCCGATTACGTGTTTTTGTGTGCCTAAGGACTCTCATTTTGATACAAACCAAGCCCGAAAATCCCGCAATTCTGCGAGGTTTTTTGTTTTTCGGCTGAAAATCAAGAGAAATGCTATCACTCATGGATGTGAAAATCGAAAGCCAAATCGCAAACGATAAGCAAAGGTATCGTTTGGTTTTTAGGGACTGTTTTCAGACATTGTTTGTACATATATAGAGTTATCGTTTGCGAGGCACTCGATTTTGGGCTATCGTTTGCTATTTGAAGATTGGTTTAGAAAATTAAGTTGAATAGCTGATTTTATAGGAAATTCGGCAGTTATCGCTTTGCTTTCTAAAGTCCTAAAATTTTTCTTGCTTGGGATTCTTCCATGCCGCTGGCGATGAGGTTTGCGAGGGCTTGCTTTAGACCTTTCGCTATGCCTTTAGCTTCTCCTCTAGCTTCACCGATTGCTTCGCCTTCAGCTCTGCCTTCAGCTTTGCCTTCCGCAATTGCATCCTTTCGGATATCTTGAATGGCTTTACACATATCGACCGTCTCCTTTTCCTCTGGAAATTTCAATTCTGAATGCGTAATCGTGTTGATGGCGTCTGCCGTCCGTTTGGAAATGTTCTTGAACGCTGCATCTTCTGCAACAACTTCTTCTAAGCGTTTCTTGTCTTTAGAGTACTTGATGAATTTCAGCAGCTCACACAATTCCGTCTGAAACTTCTCCAGTTCCGTATCTGACAATTCTTCCGGTGCAATGAGATTGATTTTGTAATCCGGTGTGTACTGTAAAATTCGTTCGTCTCGAACGAGCATCATCTTGCGTATACTTCTCGGTGCGTCCCATTTATCCGCTCCAAAATAAATCACAAGCGTAATCACCGGCAGCAAATAATCGTCTTTATGAAAGCCGGATAGAAACTCCTCATGTGTCCCATAATTTTTCGCCTGCTTGTGTGATTTCCTTGCCGCCTCCACTTGATTGGAATACTGAATCATGTCATACAAACCATTTCGAACCGGCATGGCATAATGCACATCGGTTTGGTTCTTGATGCCAAGAATGCAGTATGCTGCGTTATCATCAGCTTTTGCAGTTAAAAGCTTCAATACATCTCGACTCTTCTGTTCCGGAACAGTTGCTCCGTCTTCGCCAAAAGGCAGAGCCAGCATGGTAGTGTCCATTTCTCGAAGCTGTTCCGGCTTTATTACCGGCTCTCCGTTATACAGCAGAAAATTAAATGCGTCAGCAAAAGTCGCTGCGTCTTTCATATAGTCTTTCGTAATGCTATCAGTATCGTGCATTGGTGTTCCTCCCTTCCGTTGGTTCTAAATATAGTATACCATACTTTCGCATGAAATGCAAGGGCGAGTTTGTGCAAATCACCGGATTATCTTTGCTTGATATAAAAATACGGAACAACCAAAGCTGCTCCGCATTTTTAAGTTCAAAATGCATGTGTAATGTAATGCTGCTAAGTTATCCCTACTCTTCCGGCAACGTATCAATCAAAAAGATTAGATACCGCATCAATGCTTTCGTATCCTCATCATTGATTTGTCCATCAGCGTAACAATCCGCATTCTTCAACTGCTGGTCGCTGAATGTTACAATCTTTGCAAGATACTTATTCAAAAGAATCGCATCCAACAGGTTGATTTGACCATTTGCATTCAAGTCGCCTGTTATTTCATCCAAAGCAACAAATGTAAAGTCATTTTCTGTCGCATAGGTTTCTGCAGTAGATCCAGTGTATCCATAGACCGTAAAATCATCACTGTTGGTATAATAGGAAGCGGTATCCCACACGGTTCGGAACATGGAACAATATGCATTCGTTTTCAAATCACTGGAGCCTGTAATTTCTTCTCCATTTGCTAGAAGTGTTGCACTGACAGAAGCTCCAAATGCTTTTTCTCCAATATCTGTCACATTTTTCGGAATGGTTACAGACAGCAATGGCTCTGAAGTGGTAATATCAGTACCATCATAATCTTTCGCACTGTATTCATCTGAAAAAGCAACTGCTCCAATCGATTCCAAGCCATCCGGAAGAACCAAATGCGAATCTTCAAATGTAACAGAAAGAAACGCCCCTTCTCCAATGGTTTTTAGATTTTTTGGAAATTTAGAAAGTTTCAGTGTACTGCGAGAACCCCAGCCCTTGCCAGCATTCATGAATGCATAATCGCCGATTCTGGTAATGCTATCCGGAAGTTCTACAATGATTCCATCGCTGCCACCCAAAATAGCTCCACAAAACGCAAAGTTTCCAATGCTGGTTACGCCATCCGCAATGATGATTTTATGAATGGTTTCATCTAGATTTTTCCACGGCGTAGTCTCCATTTCTACAAACCGGTAATCAATGGTAGTACTCTGGTCGTAAGCATCGTAGTCCTCCATATCTCCTGTGCCATCGATATAGAGCGTATATTCTGTAAGCCCCTGTGAATTCTTCTCTGGCACCAATCGCCATGTAAGATTTTCTCCACAAGTACCACTTCCGATTGCTTCTTCTGTCGTTGCAGCCTCTGTCGTAGATTCCGTAGCTGTTTCATCATCTGCAAATGCCGGCATTGCCGGAATGGCTGCCGTGAATATGCAGAGTGCTGTACAAATACAGCCGACCTTCCAATGTTGTTTTTTCATAAAAATTCCTCCTTAGTCAAGCGAACCCTCTTCTATGCTCTGATGATAGTTTGTATTCAGATACCGAATAAAAGCATTTGCACATTTCTTCCGATCTAAATCACTGAAATTATATTCTTTCTTAAATATCCCATCTATTCCATTTACAAATGTATAATCACATACGGTATCATAAGAGATAGAATCACTCACACAAAACATATCGACTCTATGATTTAAACCAAATCCATAGTAGTCATTCATCAATGATTCAATGCTAACTCCGTCAGCGTATTCTTCTGGATATGCTGCATCAAATATTGTAAACAGATTTACCGCATCTACATCTCCGTAAAAATCTTCTGTTCCAAAGTAATCTGCATTATTTCCCATTCTGCTATAAAAAGCATCAAAGATATCTGAAAAATCATGCGTAAGATAAGTTAAATTATATGCTGAATTCATAAGCTGTCTTATATCACCAGCCCATCCTGCAAGCGTTCTTGTTCTCTTGGTGTTATAGAATCCTCTAAAAATCTGTGCTGTCATAGTTGCTGCTAAATGATGTAAATCAACCAATTCTCCATCTGCATTTGCATAAATACTTTCAGTAGTGTTGAAGTAGTCAACAAGAGAAGCATACTCTTTTCTTTCTTCTAAAAATGATATGAATTTATTCTGCCATCCATCCTGTGATCCACCAACATTCAACCAATTATCGCTATTATACGAAAGTTCAAATTGTCGAATATAATAAAAGCTAAGCCACACATCTGTCATATTACTATATCCGTCATTATAATTTTCTTTAGAAGGTTCACAGTTCAAAAAGACTTGTGCTGCTTTTTGAAGTTCCCCCATTTTCTGAGCAAAATATCCATTCAACTGATAACTCAGCGGATCTGGATCGGCGTTATCAAAATCAAGGTCTCCATCTGTATCCTCCGACATTGGATTAGAAACACAGTAAAAGAAGCTGTACCCTGTCAGAGAAACATCGCTTAGCTCTCTTTCTAATAAAACAAATCTTTTTAACAGAACCAAATCAGATACATTAAGAATCCCATCTGCAATCAAATCTGCATTCTGATTATTAAAAGATTCTGTTTCCCTTTCAAGTAAAAAGCTCTGCAAAATTACAACATCATTCACATCGCAAACACCGTCTTCATTCAAATCGCCATATCCTTCTGTAAGCATTCCCAAAGCATATAAATTCACACCATCTGCCAGTTCTTTTTTGGCGTTTGTCAGGTAGTTTTTCAATAATTCCAAATCTTTTTCATCCACTGTACCATCAATGTTGCAATCTGCTTGCACCAATGCGATTTTAGATAACGTTTCTGTGCCGCCCAAGTACGCTTGTAATGCTGTTACATCATCCTCGCTAATTGTACCATTACAATTGACATCTCCTACTGTCGAGAAAAGAATTTCCTTCCCATCTGCAATGGTATCTCCATCACTGTCTGTTGTATCCTTCAGAGAATAATAGGTATCTCCATTCGCCAAGGAAAATACAGTTTCCGGTGTTTCTGAATTTGTAGATTCATAGCAATCTGGCATTCCATCTGCATCCGCATCGGTCAAATTTGCTTCTGCTTCAAAATAGAACGTGCCATTTGTTTTTGTATCCATCCATATTTTTTTATTAACAAGGCAATAAATACTGAAATGCGGTACTGTAATATGAATGGTTGAGGTCTCATCATCATAATTGCATGAAAGCAATTCAAATCGTTGATACGCTTCATTATACCATAAAACGCCGAGATTGTCAAATGTTACTTCATCCAAACAATTTGTATCCACATAAAAAGAAACTTCTGCTGTTTCAAATACAGAAGAAGATGTAAACTGAAATGGTTTTCCAATGATTCCTGCCACATTGGAAACAAATACATTGTCATCAACTGGCGTAATTTCTGTTGTAGAAGAAATATTTCCAGTTCCGCAAAAAGAAAGTGTTACTTCACGAATGGGTGTTGTCGTATCTTCTTCGGTATAAGACAGGCTCTGCTCTATTTTTTCTTCATTATCCGGGATACCGTCTCCATCTGTGTCCACCACTAATGGATTCAAACCAAGAGCAATTTCGTCACCATCAGACAAACCATCCCCATCGGTATCTGATTTCAGCGGATCTGTACCATAAGTATTTACTTCGTCACCATCGGACAGCCCATCATGATCGGAATCTGCTGTAAGTGGATCTGTTCCCAGTGTGTACTCTTCATAGTTGGACAACCCATCTTTGTCGCTGTCGTATGCACCATCATTTTGTGTAACATCTAAAGAATTTGCATTGGTTGGATCCGAATTCAGTGTTTTTACTTCATATCCATCTGGTAATTGATCTTGATCGGTATCAGCAACTGCAGCATCTGTACCAATTAGTTGTTCATAAAGATCCGGTAAACCATCTCCATCGGTATCAGGAAGATTTTCCCAATCTTCATAACAATGCAGCAGGGTTACATAATCCGCATCTACTTGTACTTCTGTCAAGGAATAACTTGAAATCTCCGGTTCGCCATCCTTCACACCAATAAAGCCAAGGGAAACGCTGGAGTTTGCTACAACTGTTCCGGTATACGTCCCTTTCAACAGATAGCTGTATGGCTCCAATTCTGTAACGCTTGCTGCCCAACTGTTGGTGATTTTCGTAATGGTGAAGTTTGTATCAATGGTCAGTTCCCATGCCTCAATCGCAGTGTCTGTGTTATTTTGGATGACGATTTCGCCGCTGAATGAATCGCCCCAAGATTGGTTTACATTCAATGAAACCGTATACCCATCCGTCTTGGTTTCTCTTTTCTGGCAGAGCGTAAAGGATTCCGGAACGGCTTCGCAATCATTCACCGCATAGCCAAAGGTAACCGAGGAATCCGGTGCGACATCGGCATTGTAACCGCTGTTCTTGAAATACGAGATTCCATCGGATGTTGTCAACTGCTGACAATCGATCGTATACTGCACTTCCCCATTTGGATCGAAATACAGCATCCAATCTTCAATTGTACTGTCACCCGTATTGGACAAAGTGATGGATACCACTTCCGTATCGCCCCACGAGTTGGTCACTTGGTATGAGACTTCGTAGTCATCATACACAAAATTCTGCACAGAATTCGTTTCTTCTGCTGATGCTGGGAAAACGCCAAACGATTGTACGAGCAACGCAGCAGAAAGTAGGCTTGCAAACATTCTTCTCTTCATACTGATACTTCCTTTCATTTTTATTTTTGCGGGACTTTGTTTTGTTCATGTCCCTAAAGCTTAAAGGTAATCAAAAAAAGACTTGCTTCCAAGGAAAATAACAAGCATCATGACATTGCGGATATCTTGAAAATATTCCAACAAAAGCAGAGAATTTTAGAGAATACCATAAATGTTTTCAGTCTCACAGTTCAATATGTCAGATAATACAGGCAAATTAAGAGCTTGTGTTCATCGGTAAAGTATGCGGACTTTCGAGCATAATTTTTATGCTGACAAGGAAAATATCCGCAGGAATACTGTCGTATTGCAAGGATATTTGACGAAGTTCAGCAGGAAAATTTGCCGAAAAGACGTGTGCTAAACCGATGAACACAAGCTCTCATATTTTCCTTTAAATAAAATTTCACATTGTCATCAACCTACTCTCTTTTTGCAACGCAGCAATTCATGATTGCCGGAAAGGCAGCTTTAAATCAATCCTTTTTCAGCATCTTCACTTCTTCCGGCTCTTCCGGCTGATGGGAAAGCCAAAGGCAAGTTGAATTTGCTGTCATGGTAGCAACAACAAGGGCCAATGCTGCCATTGTACCGCCAAAACGTGTAATGAAAGAGCAAATCTTCTTTTTCATGTGAATGCACCACCTTTCCAATTTGATATTTAGGCCTTCATTTGGTCTGCCTACATTGTAACACAAAGTCAAGAAAAAAACTGACTTATGGCACGAACTATATGATTTTTGGGTATGAAATGCACTTTTTCTCATTTTTTCGCCTGTACGCCATTCTTAATCTTTCCACCAATGAGCATGATGGACAACAGTATCCATGCACTAAAAATGCTGTAAGAGAAATTTATTAAGGCAAAATAACAGAGCATAGCAGATGCACATATTTCTACCATCAATATCATGAGTCCTTTTCTTCGATACTTTTTTCTGTCCTTTTCCGATAACTTTTTATGGATATCAGATACAGGCATCAAAACAACAAGACAGAGCAAACTCAAAGCTGTCAGCAATAAAAAGAAGGCAGTAAAATGAGAAACATACCGAACTATTAGCAATGCCGCGATTAAAAGAAAATTGGAAATAACCCAGCATCGAAATGGTGTTTTTGCATGATAGCCACCTGCGAATGACCGCAACGGAATATATGCGACTGTAAATACAGCTGTTTCCGGAAGCATTCGAAAAAGCAATCCGATTGCAGTAAAAGTTGCAATGTTGAAAAGGGTATCCAATATGTGTGTCATTCCCCATTTGCATACAACTTCTTGGTCTGAACTTATGATTTTGGTTTTGGACAGCCATACTGTAATCCGATTTGATGCTTCTTCAAACATCACATGCACCTTCTTTCTTCGCTAACTTATGATAGCACAAATAGGACTTTTAAAACCGACTTATGGCATGAACTGTATGACTTTTGGGTATGAAATGCAAAAATCGGACGCTTTAGAACGTCCGATTTCTTCATTCTGTTCCATTGAACATGGTCACTGTTGTATGATATTTGTTGTTATCTTCTACATAGTGCTTCAGATCACCATGGTATTTTTCAAGCGTATGTGAAACACTTAGGAGACCAATTCCATGTTGTTTTTGATCCGCTTTCTTTTTCTGTTTTGGGTTGTAGCTGTTTTCAATATCAATTCGTACAATTCCACGAGTCAATTTCATGGAGAGCAGAAGCCGTTTGTTTTCTGACTGACGCAAAGCTTCTATCGCATTATCCAACAAGTTTCCAAGTATCACGGTCATATCAAAGGATGAAATATTCAATTCTGCCGGTAAGTCAATTCTGCACATAATTGCTGTACCTAAATCAGACGCTAAAGCCAACTCATAATTAATCAGGCTATCCACATCACGATTGCCTGTTTTCGAGTATTCTTCCTTCACAATAATTGCGTTCTCGATTGTCGTGAGATACTCCTGCACCTCCGCATACTCCTTCTCTTGCAGCATCCTACACATGGTGTTCAAGTGCTTTTGCATATCGTGCCGCAAATACCGCATTTCTCTTTGGGAAGTCTCCATGATTTTAAGCTGATTTTGATAAGCATCATTTGATGCCTGAATCAATTCCACCATGTGTTTGTTTTTCAGTCGGTCTTGTTCCAGATGATACGTGTAAAAATTGATAAGATTAATAAGAAGCAGGATAATTGCAACGATGATGTCATGCTTGGAACTATCATTTACTGTCAGAATTCCTACTGCAATTGTTCCAAGAGAAACTAAAAGAATCAGCAAAAAATATGGAGACTTTGAAGAATACTCTATATGACGATGATATAAATGACGAAATAAGAAAGCGAGATCTAACAGAAGAACATATTGTAAAAAGCCACTCTGCACAAATTGAGAATTACCTAAAATAGAAAACGCAATCCAATCTATAAACATTCCAACCGCACAAACCCATATTGCAGAAAAAACTCTTTTCTTCCAAGTTGCACGGTATAGAATAGAAATTAAGATGATTGCTGCTGTATTGATAACAAGATTGATATTCGTATTTTGTGATATAATCCAAACCAGACTTCCGATAAAATAATAGGCTATATATGCAGCTTTCTTATAGATTGTTCTGCTTTTCACTTCCCCAAGAAAGGAATCTAAAAAGACAGCAATCGCATAAATATGAATTGCATTAGATACCAAGTATAAAGAAGTTTCCATATATACCTCCCAATTTTATAATTCAGACAATCGATCTCTTACAATGCTTTGCTGCCCTCGGCTGATAAAAAGTGATGTGCCGTCTTCCAATGTTACTTCCTTTGATGTTGCCTTAATGATGTGTTTTATGTTTACATAAACGCCTCTTGATATGCAAAGGAATTTACTACCGTTTCCCTCAATGATACTGCTGATTTTCCCATTCACGGCAAACTCTTCTGTTTTTGTGTGAAAAATCACTTTTTTCCCGTTAGATTCCAAATACAAAACTTCTTTCAATTTGATTTTATGCTCTGTATTTTCCGATATATATTCCAAAAAACTATCCGAATTACTGTAATCCAACATATAATCCTGCAAACATTTGCATAAGTCCTCATAAGTAATTGGCTTGATCAAGAAAGCAATCGGTCGAATCTTGAATAATTCCATGGCATAATCCCGAATCGTAGAAATAAAAACAATTTGCGTATCATAATTTTTCATTTGTCTCCGCAGCTGCAGCCCAAATTCTGTACCTTTCATTTCCGGAAACTCAATGTCAAGGAAAAGTAAATCATATTTTTCTCCTGCTTTGAATTTTGCATAGATATCTTCACAAGATGAAAAATATTCTACGGTAAAATCAAAATCATAAGCAATGATAAATCGATCAAATAGCTTGTGCATATCACATAACAGTGTTTTATCGTCATCAATTACAGCAATCCGAATCATAATGTTACCCCCCTTTTTCTTTTTATCATACCACACCCTTCTTCAAAAAGCAAGTAGCTATAAATGAGCATCCCAACACCGTTTTCGTGAAAATGCACAAAAGTGGTTAAGCAATATTCTCCAAAAGGGCAGACTTATCCCCACCGTTTTGAGCATAGTCAAAAACGAAAGAGATCTGCTCTCTTCGAATCATTTGGGACAGCAAATGATATCCTTCCGAGAAATTGTACCGTTTTGATTCAAAGCAAGCGATCATGTAAGCAAGAGATGCAATGAGCCAGAAGTGTTTGATTCCATTTGCGGATCGAATCTGATACTTATCAACAGCAAGCTTCATCTTGCAATCACGGAAATAGACTTCAATCTCCCAACGTACAACATACAAATCCAGAATTCTTCGGCCCTGCGAAAAACAGAACACGCTCTTATTCTATCACATTTTACTCCATTTCCCCATTCGCAATCCGTTCCGCCAGATCATTCAAATACACCCAACGCTCCATTTTCTCTGCCAGAAGCACTTCCAGTTCTTCTTTCCGGTCAGACAATTCCTGCAGCTTCACATAATCCGACACACTCGCAGTAATCTCCGTTTCTGTCAGCCGAATCTGTTCTTCCAAATCGGCAATTTCATCATCAATGGTATCGTATTCCCGCTGCTCCTTGAAAGAAAACTTCAGCTTTTTCCTGCCGTTGAAAACGCGTTCTTTCTTTTCCGTTTGCTTTTTGGGCTTTTCTGTCGCATTTTCCGGCAGAGCCTTTTCCATGTAATCCTGATAATTGCCATTATAGCGACGAACCTCGCCATTTCCCGTCAGTTCCCAGATTTCTGAAGCCATTTTGTCTAAGAAATACCGGTCATGAGAAATCGCAAGAACAGCCCCTTGAAAACTGCGGAGATAGTCCTCCAAAATAGTAAGTGTTGCAATGTCCAGATCATTGGTCGGCTCGTCCAGCAGCAACACATTTGGGGCAGTCATCAGCACTTTCAAAAGATAAAGCCGTTTCCGTTCACCGCCAGACAACTTTTCAATTCGATTCCACTGTAATTCCGAAGTAAAAAGGAAGCGCTCCAGCATTGTCGCCGCAGTAACCATGCCGTCCGGTGTTTGAATTCGCTCTGCAGTTTCCCGAATGTAATCAATGACTCGCTGGTTGGGATCCATACTTTCACACTCTTGAGAAAAATAGCCAATGCGTACTGTATCACCGAGTTCAATAGAACCATTGTCCGGCGAGATTTGTCCGCAGAGCATCTTGATCAGCGTAGACTTTCCGGCACCATTTTGCCCCACAATGCCGATTCTGGCATCGCGTGGAAGTTGGTAGGAAAAATCATGAATCAGCATTCTGCCATTCACAGCCTTGGTGATTGCATGAATTTCCACAGTTTTCTTTCCCAGTCGAGAGGAAACCGATTGCAGCTGCATTTTTTCTGCTTCTGCTGGCTTCTCACGATTTTCCAATTCGTGAAACCGTGCGATCCGATCCTTAGACTTGGTGCCTCTTGCACGAACGCCGCGGCGAATCCATTCCAACTCCTGCCGATACAAAGAACGATTTTTTCGTTCCTTTGCTTCTGCGTCAACTTCCCGCTGTGCTTTCTGTTCCAGATACGTACTGTAATTTCCCTCATATTCGAAAATCTTTCCTCTGTCTACTTCAACAATTTTTCGGGTAATGCGGTTCAGAAAGTACCGGTCGTGGGTTACCATAACAATGGCACCCCGATATTTCAACAGCTGTTCTTCCAGCAATCGAACCGTTTCGTTGTCAATATGGTTGGTCGGTTCGTCCAGCAGCAAAACATCGCTGGGCTGAATCAGAGCAGCAGCAATGCCGGCACGCCGCTTTTCGCCGCCAGACAATGTACTAATATCTCTGGTTTCGTCTGTAATGCCCAGTTTTCCCAGAATCGACTTCGCTTCAAACGTCTTTGCCTCTTTAAGATCTGCCGGCAGATGCAGCATGACTTGTTCCAATACGCTGCCGTGCGGTTCAAACTCCGGAATTTGCGGCAGGTATGAGATGCGGATTCCGTTAGTGCGAATGACATTACCGCTGTCCGGCTCCTCGGCTCCGGCAAGGATTCGCAAAAGTGTAGACTTTCCGGTACCATTGATGCCGATAATCCCCACCTTATCACCCTCATTCAAAAAGAAGGAAACGTCGTCCAGTACTTTTCGTTCCATATATGTCTTGGCAATATTTTGTGCAGATAATAATATCATAGTTGCATAGCCTCTCTTTTTTAGTGTTCTTATTCTCTGCTATTATAGCAGAAATCCATGCAAAAATCAACGCATTTCTTTGAATTTCCATGACAACTGCACATAAAGCTGACAGAATACTGTCCAAATGAAATTCCTAGGCAGAACCACAAAAAAATCCGGCAATTCTGTGAGAGTTCTTATGCTGATTCTTTCAAAATTTCAGAAAAAGCTTGATTTTCCGTTAGTTTTGTGGTATGATAGGAATAATGCACTACAAGCGGAAACTTTTTCATGCAGAAAAGCCGCTGAAAAAGCCGGAACTTTTCCGGTAGAAAGGAACGAACATGGCGAAAAAGCAATCTTATGATAATGAAAGTATCACGATGCTCAAAGGACCAGACAAGGTACGAAAACGCCCCGGTGTCATTTTTGGCTCTGACGGACTGGACGGCTGTGCCCATTCGGTTTTTGAAATCATTTCCAACTCTATCGATGAAGCACGTGCCGGATACGGCAGCAAGATCGTCGTGACACGCTATCAGGACAATTCCATTGAAGTGGAAGACTTCGGCAGAGGCTGTCCGGTAGATTTCAATAAAAACGAGAACCGCTATAACTGGGAACTAGTCTACTGTGAACTCTATGCAGGCGGTAAATACAACTCCAATGATGACAACTACGCGTATTCTCTGGGACTGAACGGTCTGGGACTTTGTGCCACACAGTTCGCTTCCTCTTACATGGACGTAGAGATCATTCGTGACGGCTTTCAGTACAACCTGCATTTCGAAAAGGGTGTCAATGTAGGTGGACTGCAAAAGAAGCCGACCAAGAAGAAGCAGACTGGCACACGAACTCACTGGCTGCCGGATCTGGACGTTTTTACAGAGATCGAAATACCAGATGATTATTTCTGTGACACTCTGCGGCGGCAGGCAGTTGTCAACCCGAATCTGTTGTTCCTCTACCGAAAAGAAGAAGCTGACGGCACTTTTACCGAACGGCAGTATCTCTACGAAAATGGTATTGCAGACTATGTGCGGGAAATCGCCGGAGAAAACACACTGACTTCCGTACAGAACTGGAACTGCCAGCGAGAGGGCCGTGACCGTGAGGATAAGCCGACCTATAAGGTGAAGCTGAATGTGGCTCTGACCTTTTCCAATCAGGTACAGCGACTGGAATACTATCACAATTCCAGCTGGCTGGAACACGGCGGCTCGCCGGATAAAGCTGTGCGGCAGGCACTGGTATCCCAGATCGATACCTATCTGCGGCAG
>ENA-OWRJ01002318-OWRJ01002318.1-human-gut-metagenome-genome-assembly--contig:-NODE-2318-length-16684-cov-4.237717_pt1 | contig 16684 bp, 14 predicted proteins | sample MGYA00248269_ERZ651897 | MGnify/ENA primary metagenome ERZ651897 (study PRJEB26924, sample SAMEA4378252) | human gut metagenome | biome: human gut; feature: human-associated habitat; material: faeces...
AAAAAGCCATTTCCTATATGAACAGCCTGCGGGAATTTTATTCTGCCGGATGGTTCCGGTTACTGGGAATCAGCGGATCGTGACAAAGCAGAAGAGTGTAGTGGAAGTCAGTTTAATTATCTGATATCTGCAAAAAGGAGTTGATACATATGGAAAAAAAGAAAGAACCATCTCCAATATCCGTCGTATGGGGATGGGCAGAAAAATATCACAGTAAATTTTATGGTTCAGTAGTTCTGGCTGTACTTGGTGTGGCAGGAACCATGGCTGCGTATTTCAGTATTGCGGCGATGATACGCATTCTTCTGGAAAATGGAGATTTCAGCCAGTGCCTGCCATGGTGCGGTCTTCTTCTGAGCAGTTATCTGGTGAAGTCTGTGGGTTCTGCATGGTCCACGTCCATGTCCCATACAGCAACCTACTATACTCTGCGGGATATCCGTAAAAAAATGCTGGCCAAGCTTTCCAGAGTGCCAATGGGAACCATTCTGGATACTCCATCCGGACAGTATAAAACAACCATCGTAGACCGTGTGGAAGGGATGGAGCCCACGCTGGCCCATCTGATCCCGGAGATGACAGCCAACCTTCTGGTACCGGTTGCCATTGCAGTATATATTTTTGCACTGGACTGGAGAATGGGATTTGCTTCCCTTGTCACAACTGTGATCGGTATGGCCATCATGAGCCAGAGCGGAAAAAACTATGCAGTCCGCTGGGAAGGCGCAGTTGCAGTAGGAAAACGTATGGCAAATGCCATCATCGAGTATGTAGGCGGGATCCAGGTAGTAAAGGCTTTCAGCCAGTCCGCCGGATCTTATAAAAAATATTCCGGAGCAGTGGAAGAGAACGCACAGTACTATGTGGACTGGATGCATGACAACCAGAAATATATGTCCACCATGCAGACCTGGACGCCGTCCGTCCTGATCACCGTGCTGCCTGTAGGACTTCTTCTGTGGTCTCACGGCAGTCTTTCCGCTTCGGACTTTTTCACCATTATTGTTCTTTCCATGGGATTTGCGGGCCCGTTTCTGGCGGCTTTGTCCTTTGTGGATGAGCTTGCTGTTGTAGGTGCCAACGTAAAAGAAATCAACGGTATCCTGGACAGCCCGGAACTGAACCGTCCGGAGGGAAAAACTTCTCTTTCTGATGAGAAGATCTGTCTGAAACAGGTATCCTTCAGCTATGGTAACCAGGATGAAAAAGTGCTGAAAGGCGTAAACCTTACCATCAACCCGGGAACAGTTACCGCACTGGTCGGACCATCCGGTTCCGGAAAATCCACCATTGCAAAACTGATCGCAGGTTTCTGGGATGTAACCGAAGGAAACATTACCCTTGGGGGAAAAGATATCAAAGAGATTCCTCTGGATCAGCTGAATCAGGAGATCGCCTATGTTTCCCAGGATAATTACCTGTTTGACCGTACCATCCGCGACAATATCCGTATGGGAAAATTAAATGCCACAGATGCAGAAGTGGAGGCAGTGGCAAAAGCTGCCGGATGCGACGGTTTTATCCGGAAGCTGGATAAAGGATATGATACCATCTGCGGTGAAGGCGGCGGACATCTTTCCGGAGGAGAGAAGCAGCGTATCTCTATTGCGAGAGCTATGCTGAAAAATGCGAAGATCGTGATCCTGGATGAGGCCACCGCAAGCATTGACCCGGAAAATGAGGCCATGATCCAGAAGGCCATCTCCGCACTGACAAAAGGTAAGACACTGATCGTGATCGCGCACCGTCTGGGAACCATCACCGATGCGGACAACATTGTAGTGGTTCAGGATGGTCATATTGAGGCACAGGGAACCCATGAGCAGCTGAAAGAAAACTGCCCGCTGTACAGCAGGATGTGGAATTCCTATCTGGGTGTCCGCGACGTGGCATAAGGGGGAAAGAGAAATGATCCGGATATTAAAAGAAATCATCGCCTTTTCAGGCAAAAAGAAAAAACTTTTTACAAAAGCCATGATCGTTTCCTTTATCGGAGCGGTCTTTGGAGCACTGCAGTTTCTGGCGCTGATGATGACGCTGGATATCATCGTAGGTGGGAAAGAAGCACATATTCTTCCGGTATTTGCAGTAATGCTGATCTCCATGCTGGGAAGGCAGGCCTGCTTTTACTATGCGACCAATGCGGAGACAGAAACCGGATATTTTATGGCAGCAGAGAAAAGAGTCCATATCGGAGACCGTCTGCGCTATATCCCAATGGGATTTTTTAATGACAACAGCCTCGGAAATATCACAGCAGTTGTTACTACTACACTTTCGGATGTGGAAAACAATGCGTCCAGATGTCTGGTCATTGTGATCGGAGGATTTTTAAATACTCTGGCTTTCTGTCTGGCGCTGTTTGTGATCGATGTGCGTCTTGGAGTGATCGCTATTATTGGTATTCTGGTTTACCTTGCAGTAACAGAATGCTCCACGGCAGCAACCGCAAAAACAGGCCCTGGAAGACAGCAGGCGCAGGAAGGACTGGTAAAATCTGTTCTGGAATATGTGCAGGGTATGAGCGTGGTAAAATCCTATGGTCTGGAAAAAGATAACGATCAGGCAGCAGCCAGGGCAGTGGATGACAGCTGCAAAAAAGCGCTGGCTCTGACAAGATCTGTGACACCGTGGATCGGTATCCGACAGGTAACTGCAAAGGTATTTGGCGCGGCGCTGGCAGTGGCAAGTCTTGTATTTTATTACAGTGGAAGCCTGGATCTTTCCAGATGTATCCTGATGCTGATCGCTTCCTTTATGGTATATCAGGAGCTGGAAAATGCAGGAAATATGTCCGACAATCTGCAGATGCTTGGGGAATCCATGCGGAAAGCAAATTCTATTGATGACACACCGACGATGGATACCGACGGCAGTGAGATCCGTCCGGAAGATGCATCTGTGGAATTTAAAAACGTAAGTTTCTCTTATGGTGACCGTAAGATCCTGGATGGCGTTTCCATCCAGATCCCGGCAGGAAGCACCACTGCGGTAGTAGGACCTTCCGGCGGCGGAAAAACTACGCTCTGCAATCTGATCGCCAGATTCTGGGATGTACAGGGCGGAGAGATTCTGGTAGGCTGCCACAATGTAAAGGAATACAAGCTGGACAGCCTGATGAAAAATATTTCCATGGTATTCCAGGATGTATATCTTTTTAATGACACCATCGAAAATAACATCCGCTTCGGAAAACAGGATGCCACCCATGAGGAAGTGGTAGAAGCTGCAAAAGCTGCCTGCTGCCACGATTTTATCATGTCCCTTCCGGAGGGTTACGATACGGTTCTCGGAGAAGGTGGTGGAACTCTTTCCGGCGGTGAAAAACAGAGGATCTCCATTGCAAGAGCCATGCTGAAAGATGCGCCGATCATTATCCTGGATGAGGCAACTGCAAGTGTGGACCCGGAAAATGAGGCGGAGCTGCAGAAGGCAATCGATGTGCTGATTCATAACAAGACCATTATCATGATCGCCCACAGACTGAAAACAGTCCGAAATGCGGACCAGATCCTGGTATTAAACGGAGGAAAGATCACCCAGAGAGGAACCCACGAGGAACTTTCCGCTCAGAGCGGCCTTTATGCAGATTTTATTCATGCAAGAGAAGAGGCAGCCAGCTGGAAACTGGCGTAAGGCAGATTTATGCCTGAGATAAAATAAGGGGTATTGCCGGCAGTTCTTAACGACTGCCGGCAAAATGGTGTTCAGGAGATGTTTACAATTCCGGGAGAAAGTGCTATATTACTAGAGTTTGTATTTTTAAACATAGGCAGGCGTTCATTTATCTACAACAGATAATCCAGAGAATGTCTGTTATTCTGTAGTAATATTGTATAAATATGGAGATTAGGAGTTGTAAATAATGATCGACCAGACACTTGCACAGGCTCTGCAAAAAGAAATTCCCATACTTACAGCCCAGATCCGCAGCCTTTATGCGGAATTTGATAAAAAATTTCATCTCAATGGAGCGAAGATTCCCATTACCTTTGGTATGGAGCCAGATCTTCTGGGATCCTATACAAGAGGCAGTTACCACGAAAAAGAGCATTTTCATTTTTCCCTGCTGTTTATCGGCTACGCGGTAAAAAATCCTCTGAAAAAAGAGGACAGGCTGGACCTTTACAAACATGAATATGCCCATTATATGCAGCATAATTTTCACATTCCCCAAGAGTATCAGTGGCAGCACGGAACCCACGGAAGTGCCTGGAAATACTGCTGCTCCCTGACCGGCGCGGCGCCAACGCCATATTATAAGGCAGGGGAAGCCCTGATGAAACACGACTACGAGAAAAAGCTCCGAAGCCCAATCCATGACCGGACAGTAACAGTACGGGATACTTACCGGAGAAAGCAGCAGCATGAAAATACCCGGAACAGCATTGTGCGCTACGAGATCGGAGAAGATGTGAGCCATCCGAAATTCGGAACCGGAAACATTGAACATGTGGAGCAGCTTCCAGGCTCAGTAAGGCTTCATATCCGGTTTGGAGAAGAATTGAAAGTGATCGATCAGAAGTGGCTTCTCCGGTCAAAATATAAATAGAACAAAATGGTATAAAAAAATCTCCGGCACAGAAAAACTGTGATCCGGAGATTTTTGAATTTTATAAATTCGATATTTTATTCAGAAACTTTCACAAACTGGCTGTTATAAAGATTCTGATAGAATCCGCCTTTTGCCATAAGTTCCTCGTGATTTCCCTGCTCAATGATACTTCCGTCTTTCATGACAAGGATCTCATCCGCATTACGGATAGTAGAGAGACGGTGGGCAACAATGAAGCTTGTTCTGCCCTGCATCATCCGGTCGAAGGCTTCCTGGATCAGCATTTCAGTACGGGTATCAATGCTGGAGGTTGCCTCGTCAAGGATCAGCATCGGTGGCAGGCACAACATGACACGGGTGATACAGAGAAGCTGTTTCTGTCCCTGGCTTAAGCTGTCTTCATAGAGAATGGTATCCAGGCCATTTGGAAGACGGCGGATAAATTCCCAGCTGTGGGACATTTTTGCTGCCTGGATCACTTCTTCATCCGAAGCATCCGGTTTTCCGATACAGATGTTATCACGGACAGTTCCATGTTTGATCCAGGTATCCTGGAGAACCATGCCATAGCTTCCGCGGAGGGCATGTCTGGAAACTTCGGTGATCGGTTTTCCGTCTACGGAGATACTTCCGCCGGTGACGTCGTAGAAACGCATTAGCAGGTTGATAAAAGTTGTCTTACCACAGCCGGTAGGACCTACGATGGCGATTCGTCGGCCAGGCTCTGTGTGAAGGTTAAATCCTTCAATGAGAGGTTTGTCCTCTTCGTAGCGGAAAGAAACATTCTGGATATCTACGGCACCTTTTACATCATCAAGAGTTCCGGACAGGTCCGGGCTTTCCGGTTTTTCTTCCAGAAGGTCAAAGATCCTGGTAGCGCAGGCCAGAGCGTTCTGAAGCTCTGTAATCACGGAGCTGATATCATTAAATGGTTTCATATACTGGTTGGCATAGGCAAGCAGTACGGAAAGCCCACCTACCGTCAGATGACCGCCCGGGATCAGGAATGCACCTACAAGAGCTACACCTGCATAGATGATGTTGTTGACACATCGTGTGGACGGGTTGGTGAGACTGCTGTAAAAAACAGCTTTCTGGCTGGCATTTCGAAGCTCCTCGTTGATCGAAGCGAAACGCTGGGATGAGCGGCTTTCATAGCCAAATGCCTGAACCACTTTCTGATTTCCGATCATTTCCTCGATCAGTGCAGTCTGACGTCCACGGGCATCACTCTGTGCACGGAACATCTGGAAGGAATGGGAGGAGATGAATTTTGCCACAAAAAAGCTCACCGGTGTCAGGACAATGACCATCAGTGTGATCCACACGTTTTTGGAAAACATGAAGATCAAAGTTCCGATGATGGTGATGATACCGGAAAACAGCTGTGTAAATCCAAGGAGCATACCATCAGAAAGAATATCCGTATCCGCAATGACACGGCTGATGATATCACCGGTGCTGTGTCCGTCCAGGTAGGACAGCGGAAGTTTCTGGATATGGCGGATGGATTTCGCACGGATATCCTGTACTGTGCGGTAGGTCATACGGTTGTTGATGATGCTCATGACCCAGGTGGCAATACCGGAAAGCACGATCATGACAAGAATACGGGAAAGATAGAATCCCATTCTGCCAAAATCAACTTCATGGGCAGCAACAACCTCATCAATGGCATAGCCGAAAAGTACGGGAACATACAGCTGCAAAATTACGGTAACTGCGGCAAGGATTACACTTAAGACAAGAAGAAAACGGTATTTTCCGATAAAGCGGAGCACCTTGAAGAAGGTTGCCATGCTGTTTTTGTTCTGGGATTTTTTGTCTGTTTTGCTCATGCCAGGACCTCCTTTCCGGTTGCTTTTTCATATTTGATCCGTTCTTCCGGGAACTGTGAGAAAAAGATCTCACGGTAAGTTTCACAGGTGGAAACCAGCTCCTGGTGGGTCCCTTTTCCGGCGAGCTGGCCATCGTCCAGTACCAGGATCAGATCGGCCTGACGGATGCTGGCTGCTCTCTGGGATACCAGGAAGGTGGTGGTGTTTCCGCCAAGCTGGTGGAGGGATTTCCGAAGTGCCGCATCTGTGGCAAAGTCAAGAGCACTGGCACTGTCATCCAGGATTAGGATCTCAGGTTTTTTCACAAGAGCACGGGCGATGGTAAGACGCTGGCGCTGTCCTCCGGAAAGGTTCCGGCCGTTCTGCTCCAGGCGGAAATCCAGCTGTCCCTGTTTCTTTTCCACGATCTCACTGGCCTGGGCAGTAGTAAGAGCCTCCCACATTTCCTCATCTGTGGCATCTTCCCGTCCCCAGCTTAAGTTTTCACGGATGGTTCCCTGGAAAAGAGCTGCTTTCTGAGGAACCACGCCAATCTTTTCACGGAGCTCTTTCTGAGAGTAGGTCTGTACATTCTGGCCGTCAAGGGTGACGGTTCCACTGCTTGCGTCATAGAAACGGGCGATGAGATCCACAAGGGTGGACTTACCGCTTCCGGTACCGCCGATGATTCCAATGGTAGAGCCTTTTTTTGCGGAAAAAGTGATGTCCGAAAGGCTGGGTGCGCCGGTTCCTGCATAGGAGAAGGTCACATGGTCAAAAGCAACGGCACAGTCGTTCTTTGCAGCTGCCGGTGCGGAAGTTTTCTCCGGGTAAGTCATGGTGGAATCTACTTTCAGGATTCCGGCAACACGGTCTGCACAGGCCATGGATTTGTTCAGGGTGATGATCAGGGAAGCAAGTTTGATCAGCTCCACGATCATCTGTGCCATGTAGTTGTAAAGGGCAACGACTTCACCCTGTTGCATGTTTCCAAGATTGACCTGTACGCCTGCAGTCTGGATCAGGATCACGGTTGCGATATTGATCAGTACATAGGTGGCCGGATTTAAAAGTGCGGAGATTTTTCCCACAAACTCATTCAGCTTTGTGAGAGCAAGGTTACTTTCGTCAAACTCCGCAACTGCGTGATCTTCCCGGCAGAATGCACGGATCACACGGACACCGGTCAGGTTTTCTCTGGTAAGGCGTGTGACAGTATCCAGGCGTCCCTGTACTTTTTTGAAAAGAGGGATACTTAAGAACATGATCACAAAGACAACCAGGAACAGTACCGGGATGGCAACTACGAAGATCAGCGCACAGCGCACGTTGATGGTAAAGGCCATCATCATGGCACCGAAAACAATGAACGGGCTTCGAAGAAGAAGACGAAGGCCCATGTTTACACCGTTCTGTACCTGGTTTACATCGTCAGTCAGACGGGTGATCAGGGTATCGGTTCCAAGGGTATCCAGCTCCGTATAGGAAAGCTTCTGGATGTGGTCAAAGACTGCCTGGCGTACTTCTGTGGCAAAACCTACGCTGGCTTTTGCCGCAAAAAACTGGGCCGTGATGCTGACTGCCAGTCCTGCGGCTGCCATCAGTATCAGGATAAAGAATTTCTGTACGATGTAGCCGTGGTCATTGTGAGCAATACCCACATCAATGATCTGGGCGATGACGATAGGCACCAGCAGGTCAAACACAACTTCCAGAAACTTGAAAAAAGGAGCCAGAATGCTTTCTTTTTTGTAGTTTCGAAGATATTTTGCGAGTGTTCGCATTTCTTTTTCTTTCCTCCATTTCCTTTTTATTACAATAAACCTCTGTTATTATACTCCCTTAGGGATGATACGTATAATATTGTTTTTAATGCATTATAATATAAATTTTATATTGAAGAAAATGTGAGTTTATGGGAAGATAACCATAGTATCTGCAAAAATGAAAAAATCATTAGTATGCAGATTGCAGATATCCGTTTGTTTGAACAGAGACAGAGCGTGTTTGATGCGGATCATCCGGGAACGGAATGCGGAAATTACAGAAATTATTATATGCAATTAAAAGGAGAAGGATATGGAGATCAGACAGTTGGAATATTTTCATGAGATTGCGGCAACGGGAAGTATCCATGAAGCTGCAAGAAGACTGAATATGTCCCAGCCGCCCTTAAGCTACCAGATCAAACAGCTGGAAGCGGAGCTGAATGTGAAGCTTTTTGAACGGACCAGGGCAGGAGTGACACTGACAGAAGCGGGAAAGCTTCTTTACGACAGGACGGAGAATATTTTAAATTATGTCCGTTCCACAGAGCTGGAAGTATCCAAGGCAGGAAAAAAGCAGGTCTTGCGTATCGGGATCACGCCCACTACGGTAACCACCATTATGCCTTATATTTCCAGATTTTCCAAGGAGAATTCTGATGTAAACTTTGAGGTACGGGATGCCATTACCTTTACACTTTTGAATTATCTTATGGATGGGATCATTGATGTCTCTGTGGTACGGACACCTATCAAGCTGGAGGGATTGAATTATCTGGAGCTTTCGGAAGAACCCATGATCGCAGTCCTTCCCCCGGCATTCCCGGAAAACAGGACAAAAAAAGAGGGCATCAGCCTTAAGGAACTGACCGGACGCCCTCTTATTATTTACCGGCGATATGAAGAATTTCTGATGAAAGCCTTTGGAGAAAAAAATCTCCAACCGGATATTTTCTGTGTCTGCGACGATCCCAGAGATGCTATGCTCTGGGTGCAGGAAGGCCTTGCCACTGCCGTTTTTCCAAGATCCATGGAAGACCTCTGTACAGATCTTCCGATCCGGATCATCGAAGAAGAGAAGCTTACGACTAGGATCCTTCTTGCCTGGAAAAAAGACCGCAGGCCTTCCGCTGTAATGCAGGAGTTTATCAATATCTGTGAGGAATATAAAGAAATCAGTCTTTGAGATGTTCCTCTTTCCAGTGTTTCCACTTCTGAACGGCTTCCGGATTCTGTTTCTCCAGCCGTTCTTCCAGTTTCTTTCTGCGCTGTTCCAGCCGTTCCAGAACTTCCGGGTGTTCGGCCAGGATTTTTTCTTTCAGTTTGCCACGGCGTTTTTCCAGAAGCTGAAGGATCAGTCTCCGGTCGGAAGTCAGCTCTTCCGGCAGTTCGTCCATATGTAACTCGATCCTTCGGAGAAGTTCATCTTCATCCAGAAGCCCCAGGCCATGCCAGTTATCCAGAAGTTCTTCCAGACCTTCTTCGGAGAGACGTTCAATATCCGGGATCTGATGTAACTGTTCGATAATGTGGTGGACAGATTCCTCGATCTCTTTTACCGCATCATCTCCGAAAGCCCAGGCAAACTCTTCCAGGGTATTTTCTTCCTCTGCCGGGAGAAAGGCGATGCTGCGGCGGAGAAGTTTTGCCTCGTCCTCCTTTGGAACATCCAGTTCATAAGGAGCTTCGATCCCTGCGTCATGTAAGGCGGCAAGAATGGTACGGCGGACCATACCGTCCTTGATCATATGGCCGATGCCGAACTGACGCAGCTGGTCATTGATCTGAGTGGAATGTTCGGTGAGGTAAAAACGGATCCCTCGTTTTTTCAGGCTTGCAGAGATGGCATCCAGACGGTCGGCAGCAGTAACGTCAATGCTGTTAATGGCACTGGCATCTACGATCACCACTTTCGTATCTTTTTGGATGCTGTTTTCAATATCCTCCTGAAAGATCTTTACATTTGCGAAAAACAGGTTCTCACTGAAACGGTAGATGACAACGCCTTTGATGGGATAGGCGTAACGGTTTCTGGAAAGATCAAAATAAACATCTCTGCCCGGGATCATGCCACGGAAAGAGCGTGGCGGGTTGGTAGCTTTCAGGATCACAGCTACGAAAGAGAGCAGGATGCCGATGATAACGCCGTAGATGGTTCCAAGGAAGAGCACGCTGAAACCGGCAGCCATAAAAATGTAAAATTCTGTGCGGCTCACCTTGAAAAGACGTACAGCCAGATGGGTTTCCACCACATCCATCAGAGCAGAGATCACAATGGCTGTCAACACAGGAACCGGAAGATATCCGATAAATCCGGTGCCAAAAAGAAGGATCAGAGCCATGGTGATCCCGGCAGTGATGGAAACTGCCTGAGATTTTCCTCCGTACTGTTCATTGAGAGAGGTACGGGAGATACTGCCGTTTACCGGACAGCATCCCACAGCAGCTGCTGCAATGTTTCCCGCTGCACAGGACAGGATCTCCTGACGATCGTTCAGTTTATAGTCATTGCGAAAGGCGAAAGTGTTTTCTGCAAGAAGGGTTTCCGCCATAATGACAACGGCAACCATAAGGCCGCGGCCTGCTGCCTGGGTCAGATCAACATTTCCGAAATCCGGGATCACCAGGGAAGGGAGGCCGCGTTCTACAGACTGCAAAAGCACAACGCCCTTTTCATCCACATGAAAAACAACGGTGGAGAGAACACCCAGGGCCATGATCGCGATGGCCATGGGGAATTTCGGCGCCAGTTTTTTGAATATGCGGATCAGTATCAGCGCACCAAGTCCCATGCAGAGGGAAAGCCAGCTGATATTTTTTGCGGCAGCGAAGATATGTTCTGCCAGCTCCAGAAGTTCACCGGAACCTGCCGGGCTTCCCATCAGTTTCGGGATCTGCATCAGGATGATGGTGACTGCGATACCGCTGATAAAACCACCCATTACCGGTGTGGAGATGAAATCTACGATCTTATCCGCATGGAGCAGGAAGAACACAAACAGCCACAGGCCTGCAAAAAGTGCAATGGCAGGGACATAATCCATGGCGGCTTCCGATTCCGCGGCAATGCCAAGGGTAGACAGTGCGCCGCCTACAATGGCAGCAGGTGCCGCATCAACTCCGAAGATAAATTGCCTTGAAGTGGAAAAGAGCGCAAACAGCAGGATCGGCAGAACAGAACCATACAGTCCGTATACCGCCGGAATTCCGGAAATCTGGGCATATCCCATGGAGATAGGAATGGAAACCGCGGCGATGATGATACCGGAAAAAATATCTTTGAGAAGGTACTCTTTCCGGTAGCCCCGCAGCGAGGAAAACAGGGAAAGCTTCATATAGTCACATCCTTTTCTGAAAAATATGTTCTATTATATACCAAAGAGAGCCTGTGGGAAAGAAGCAAAGCAAAGGTTCCGGGTGAAAAATCGTGGACAAAGGATATCTGCCATATTATAATAAATGCGAAATTACAGCTGTGTGGGATGCGAAATCCCGTACTTTTGCTGTGTGAAAAAAGATCATCAATGAAAGGTTAAGATATAAATGAAAAAAGCAATCATAGCAATGAGCGGCGGTGTGGACAGCTCCGTGGCAGCTCTTTTGACAAAGGAATCCGGTGACGAGTGCATCGGTGCAACCATGAAACTTTACAACAACGAGGATATCGGTGTCCACAGGGAAAAGACCTGCTGTTCCCTGGACGATGTGGAGGATGCCAGAAGCGTAGCCTATCAGATGGATATGCCTTACTACGTATTTAACTTTACCGCAGATTTCCATACAGAAGTCATGGATCGTTTTGTGGAGGCTTACGAAAACGGCTGTACACCCAATCCATGTATCGACTGCAACCGTTATCTGAAATTTGACAAAATGTTCCATCGTATGCAGGAGATCGGCTACGATTATATTGTAACCGGACATTACGCAAGAGTGGAATATGATGAGAACAGAGGACGCTATCTTCTGAAAAAAGCAGTGGACGACACCAAGGATCAGTCCTATGTGCTCTATATGCTGACCCAGGAACAGCTGGCACATGTAAAACTTCCTCTTGGCGGCCTTCGGAAAGATCAGGTCCGTGTCATTGCCGAAGAGCATGGTTTTATCAATGCCAGAAAACATGACAGCCAGGATATCTGCTTTGTGCCGGATGGCGATTATGCGAAATTTATCGAGAAATATACAGGCAAAAAAACACCGGAAGGTGATTTTGTAGATAAAGAAGGAAACTATATCGGACGCCATAAAGGAATCATCCATTATACCATCGGTCAGCGCCGTGGCCTTGGTATTCCGGCAGCCAGCCGTCTTTATGTCTGCGAGATCTCTCCGAAGACCAATACAGTTGTTCTAGGTGACAACGCAGATCTTTTCAGCAGTGAGCTTGAGGCAGATAGTGTAAACCTGATCTCCGTGGATAATTTAAGTGAGCCGAAGAGAGTGACTGCCAAGATCCGTTACCGTCATAAAGAGCAGCCAGCCACTGCATGGCAGACATCGGACGGCATCCTTCATGTGAAGTTTGATGAACCTCAGAGAGCGATCACAAAAGGCCAGGCTGTGGTAATGTATGACGGAGACGAAGTTGTAGGCGGTGGCGTTATAAATAAAATCTATAGCCAGTCATAAATAAAGGTGAGAACCTAAATAGATAAACCCCATTGACATACTAGGAAAAGGGTGATATGATTGCATCATCAAAAAACGGAGCACACAAAACAAGGTGAGCAAAGTGATGATCAGGAGGAAATCATGAAGGTTTTACAGAAGTCAACAAGGGTGTTTATCGAAGAAAAGCGAATGTGTTGTTGTCGCTGATAAGCAGATGATCATAAGATAAGAAATTACTATTTTACCGAATATAAGAATAAAAGAAAAGAGGACAAACACATGAGCAAAATTACAAGAGATCAGAGAAAATTCAAATTTGAGACATTACAGCTTCACGTAGGACAGGAAACACCGGATCCGGTTACCGATGCAAGAGCAGTACCGATCTACCAGACATCTTCCTATGTATTCCGCAACTGCGATCATGCAGCAGCACGTTTCGGACTTGCAGATGCAGGTAATATTTACGGACGTCTTACAAACCCGACTGAAGATGTATTCGAGAAAAGAATCGCAGCGCTTGAAGGCGGTTCTGCGGCACTTGCAGTAGCATCCGGTGCAGCAGCAATCACATATACAATTGAGAATCTTGCACAGCAGGGTGACCACATTGTAGCAGCCAAGAATATTTACGGTGGAACAACAAACCTTTTGGAGCATACACTTCCGGCTTATGGAATCACAACAACATTCGTTGATGTATTTGATCTTGAAGAAGTAGAGAACGCAATTCAGGATAACACAAAAGCTGTTTACATCGAGACTCTTGGAAACCCGAACTCTGATGTAGTTGATATTGAAGCTATCGCAAAGATTGCTCATGCACATAAGATTCCGCTTGTAGTGGATAACACATTTGCAACACCTTACCTTGTAAGACCAATCGAATATGGTGCAGATATCGTTGTTCATTCTGCAACTAAATTCATCGGTGGACATGGTACAACAATCGGAGGTGTGATCGTTGAGAGTGGTAAATTTGACTGGGAAGCATCAGGTAAATTCGCATCTCTGACAGAACCGAACCCAAGCTATCATGGCGTAAGCTTTACAAAGGCATGCGGACCGGCAGCATTTGTTACAAAGATTCGTGCAATTCTTCTTCGTGATACAGGTGCAACCATCTCTCCGGTAAGCTCATTCATTTTCCTTCAGGGACTTGAAACACTGTCACTTCGTGTTGAACGCCATGTAGAGAATGCACTGAAAGTTGTTCAGTACTTAAATAACCATCCGCAGGTAGAGAAAGTTCATCATCCGTCTGTATCCACAGATCCGGTTCAGCAGGAGCTTTATAAGAAATACTTCCCGAATGGTGGCGGTTCCATCTTTACATTTGAGATTAAAGGTGATGCGCAGAAGGCAAAGGACTTCATTGATAATCTGGAACTGTTCTCATTGCTTGCCAATGTAGCTGATGTTAAATCTCTTGTTATCCATCCGGCTACAACAACACACAGCCAGTGCACAGAAGAAGAACTTCTCGATCAGGGTATCAAACCAAATACAATTCGTCTTTCCATTGGTACAGAGAATATTGACGATATCATTCAGGATCTTGATGAAGCATTTAAGGCAGTTGCTGAATAATACAGATATAACATCCTTATATATTGTATAAATAAAACATGAATAAAAAGACCATCTTCCGGATTTTCCCCCATATCTGCAAGATGGTCTTTTTTGGAATGTTTCAATTGTATGGTTTACAGACTTGACAAATTATAAAAATACTATATAATACAGAAATGCAAATGAGTTGCAAATGTAAATAAGTTGCAAATACAAATAAAGTGCAAATATAAGGAGAACTATATGTCAGAGATTATATTAGATTCAGTAATAGACAGCATCAAGCTGCTACCCTTTCTTTTTCTTACTTATCTGTTTATGGAATGGCTGGAGCATAAGACAGGTGCGGCAGCACGAAAGAGAATCCGTACAGCCGGAAAATTCGGACCGGTATGGGGTGGACTTCTGGGAGTGATCCCACAGTGTGGATTTTCGGCAGCGGCATCCAGCCTTTTTGCCGGACGTGTGATCACAGTGGGAACTTTGATCGCGGTGTATCTGTCTACTTCAGATGAAATGTTTCCAATCATGATCTCCAATGCAGTTCCTGTAGTTACAATTGTGAAAATCCTGACCTGCAAAGCGGTGATCGGAATACTTTCCGGCCTGGTGCTGGAGTATGTTTACACACATATTCTGAAGAAACAGGAACCTGATGTGGATATTCATGAAATCTGTGAAGAAGAACGCTGCCATTGTGAACATGGAGTTATTTCTTCAGCAGCATTTCACACATTAAAAGTTTTTGTATACATTTTCTTGATTTCTCTTGCTTTAAATATTATCATTGGATTAGTCGGAGAAGAGACACTGGCAGGACTTTTTACAGGAACACCGATTGCAGGTGAACTGATCGCAGCTTTAGTGGGACTGATTCCCAACTGCGCTTCTTCTGTAGTAATCACCCAGTTATATCTGGATCATATTATCGGAGCCGGGGCGATGATGGCGGGACTTCTTGTAAATGCAGGAGTTGGGCTTCTGATTCTGTTTCGTTTGAACAGAGACAGGGTTCAGAATCTGAAAATTGTGGGAGTACTTTATGGACTTGGTGTATTCTGGGGAATTATTATTGAATTTGCAGGAATCGTATTTTAGGAGGAATTATGGCGGGAAGCAGTTATGCGACGGCAAGCCGCAGGAAAATACTTGAATATCTGAAGAACAGCAATGATCATACGGTGACAGCAGCGGATGTGGACGAATATCTGAAACAGCATGACAGCGAGGTAAATATCACAACGATTTACCGTTACCTGGATAAACTTGCCAAAGAGGGAACTGTCATGAAATATGTGGCAGAGAAGGGGAGCCAGGCGGTGTACCAGTATGTGGAGATGGGGCATCACTGCGAGGAACACCTTCATTTGAAATGTGTTTCCTGCGGATGCATCATTCATTTGGAATGTGCATTCATGGATGAAATCGCTGAACATATTTTAAAAGATCATGGTTTTACATTGCAATGCAAAAATTCCATTATTTATGGCTTGTGCAGGGAGTGCAGGAAAAAACAGGACAGGGAATAATGCTGTTATAGGATTTCCCTATAATCGGCTCATGGTTTTATGGATTAACACTTTTTCGATTGATTTGATATGATAATTCCAACAGCAGAACCTGAGAAAAACAGGCAGGCAAAAAGAGTGAAAACATAGAAAAAGGATGGAAAAACACATGAGCACATTAAAAGAGAGAAAATTAAAATTTGAGACATTACAGTTACACGTTGGACAGGAAGAACCAGATCCGGTGACCGATGCAAGAGCGGTTCCGATTTACCAGACATCTTCCTACGTATTCCACAATTCAAAGCATGCAGCAGACCGTTTCGGTTTGCGTGACGCAGGAAATATTTACGGAAGACTGACCAATCCGACAGAGGATATTTTTGAACAGCGTATTGCAGCATTAGAGGGCGGCGTGGCAGCGCTTGCAGTTGGTTCCGGTGCAGCAGCCGTTACATACACGATTGAAAACCTTGCACAGGCAGGTGATCATATCGTATCTGCAAAAAATATTTACGGCGGCACTTATAATCTGCTGGCACATACATTAGTAGATTTTGGCGTTACGACCACTTTTGTTGATCCTTTTAACTTAGAGGAAGTAGAAGGCGCTATCAAGGACAACACAAAAGCAGTTTACATTGAGACACTCGGCAATCCAAACTCTGAAGTAGTGGATATCGAAGCACTCGCAGAGATCGCACACAAACATAAAATTCCACTTGTCATCGACAATACGTTCGGCACGCCATATCTGATCCGTCCAATCGAGTACGGCGCAGATATCGTGGTACATTCCGCAACCAAATTCATTGGTGGACACGGAACCACAATCGGTGGTGTCATCATTGA
>ENA-OWRJ01002322-OWRJ01002322.1-human-gut-metagenome-genome-assembly--contig:-NODE-2322-length-16653-cov-8.183576_pt1 | contig 16653 bp, 16 predicted proteins | sample MGYA00248269_ERZ651897 | MGnify/ENA primary metagenome ERZ651897 (study PRJEB26924, sample SAMEA4378252) | human gut metagenome | biome: human gut; feature: human-associated habitat; material: faeces...
ACGGAGAGCGTGGATTGAAATCAATACAGCCCCTCGCCGTTGTATATTTCGGTGAAGTCGCTCTCCTCACGGAGAGCGTGGATTGAAATCAATACAGCCCCTCGCCGTTGTATATTTCGGTGAAGTCGCTCTCCTCACGGAGAGCGTGGATTGAAATCAATACAGCCCCTCGCCGTTGTATATTTCGGTGAGTCGCTCTCCTCACGGAGAGCGTGGATTGAAATGGACTATTATGACCGAAAAACAAAAAAATATTATAAAGTCGCTCTCCTCACGGAGAGCGTGGATTGAAATCAAGTGTGTAACCAATAATTCCAATACAATCCCGTCGCTCTCCTCACGGAGAGCGTGGATTGAAATTTTTTACCCAATAAGAAAGTACGAACCTTATCAAAGTCGCTCTCCTCACGGAGAGCGTGGATTGAAATCACTGATATTTACCATTATATTTTCCTCCTTGAAGTCGCTCTCCTCACGGAGAGCGTGGATTGAAATTGTCCACAATTCACACAGCGAGCTTGCCCACACCGTCGCTCTCCTCACGGAGAGCGTGGATTGAAATTTGGCTGCGATACTACAAACACAAGAAAAGAGGAGTCGCTCTCCTCACGGAGAGCGTGGATTGAAATCGTTATCCTTGAAATATTCCAAAATTACATCATAGTCGCTCTCCTCACGGAGAGCGTGGATTGAAATGATGAATATGAAGATATTCGAGACAGAATGAACGAGGTCGCTCTCCTCACGGAGAGCGTGGATTGAAATACCACGATAGCCACAAGATAAACAATTAGATTCTAAAGTCGCTCTCCTCACGGAGAGCGTGGATTGAAATATTAAATTTGTTTGAATCAATCACAGACATTATCGGTCGCTCTCCTCACGGAGAGCGTGGATTGAAATGTCCCCTATTATGAAAAATCTGGAAGAATTTACGGTCGCTCTCCTCACGGAGAGCGTGGATTGAAATAGACTTAGCAAGCTCATTAGCAATAGCAATAGTTGGTCGCTCTCCTCACGGAGAGCGTGGATTGAAATTTATATAAATATTGTATATGCAATAGCCATTAAAATGGTCGCTCTCCTCACGGAGAGCGTGGATTGAAATACGACAACAAAAGTATTGCAAAATGGTTAATTGAGTCGCTCTCCTCACGGAGAGCGTGGATTGAAATCCAAGCTAATTGATTTTTAGTTTTACTTGTTTTTTGTCGCTCTCCTCACGGAGAGCGTGGATTGAAATCACATTATGAATTATCAAAAGTATTACAAAGTTACGTCGCTCTCCTCACGGAGAGCGTGGATTGAAATGGAAAAAAAGAGGAAGAAAAAGAAGAAGAAACAGAAGTCGCTCTCCTCACGGAGAGCGTGGATTGAAATTCGCGGGTTTATCTTTAAAAAAGCCCGCGTCCACGTCGCTCTCCTCACGGAGAGCGTGGATTGAAATAAAAAACGGAAGTGTAGACTTCCAAAAATCGAAACGTCGCTCTCCTCACGGAGAGCGTGGATTGAAATCTTGTTGCAATGATGTACTCTCAAATGTTCAATCTGTCGCTCTCCTCACGGAGAGCGTGGATTGAAATCAAGAATAGGGACAACTACAATGCCGAGGAGAACAAGTCGCTCTCCTCACGGAGAGCGTGGATTGAAATATTACACTTTTTCTCCCATCTTTTCGCATCTGGAGTCGCTCTCCTCACGGAGAGCGTGGATTGAAATGCAAAAAGTTGGTCATTAATACACAAAAAATTTTTGTCGCTCTCCTCACGGAGAGCGTGGATTGAAATGTTTTGCAAGTTTGGACTATCCATTATTATAGTACGTCGCTCTCCTCACGGAGAGCGTGGATTGAAATGTTATAAGACCGTCATACAAAATAGAGCCAAGCAGTCGCTCTCCTCACGGAGAGCGTGGATTGAAATATCTTTGATTTTGCACTTAATATTTAGACCAAACATGTCGCTCTCCTCACGGAGAGCGTGGATTGAAATATCTTGACTAATTTCAACATAAGTTGTATCACCGGTCGCTCTCCTCACGGAGAGCGTGGATTGAAATAGGTAATAAAATACTTGCTTGCACGCCATATTCTGTCGCTCTCCTCACGGAGAGCGTGGATTGAAATCTCGAGCTGATTATAATCTTGCGGGCGTTATCAATCGTCGCTCTCCTCGCGGAGAGCGTGGATTGAAATAAATTTTGCACTTAATGTGCTAAAATTGAACCAAGGTCGCTCTCCTCGCGGAGAGCGTGGATTGAAATAGGCAAGACAATGAGTATGTCGCTTTCCTTTGTACTGGTCGCTCTCCTCGCGGAGAGCGTGGATTGAAATCTTGATTATCCTGTTTTTAAGCTTAATTATGACAGTCGCTCTCCTCGCGGAGAGCGTGGATTGAAATATTTATAACGAACTCCTTTATATATGTATTCTCTGTCGCTCTCCTCGCGGAGAGCGTGGATTGAAATTGGTATAAAATCGGCTTTTATAGCTTTATCTTTGAGTCGCTCTCCTCGCGGAGAGCGTGGATTGAAATAAGCCAAATTTTGGATAGACCATAGGAACGAAGGTCGCTCTCCTCGCGGAGAGCGTGGATTGAAATATAAGCATAATGAACGATTGCTTTTACTGCTTCACTGGTCGCTCTCCTCGCGGAGAGCGTGGATTGAAATAAACTCAAGGGAGTATGTTGTAAGGTCTCCGCCAGTCGCTCTCCTCGCGGAGAGCGTGGATTGAAATTTATTAAGTTTAGCATATTTTTACCTCTTTCTTTGTCGCTCTCCTCGCGGAGAGCGTGGATTGAAATCCAGGCTATTTTTGCCTGGCGTTTTTTTGTAGCCGCCGTCGCTCTCCTCGCGGAGAGCGTGGATTGAAATTTTTAATATATCATCTGACATTTTTTACACCTTAGGTCGCTCTCCTCGCGGAGAGCGTGGATTGAAATATACTCTCCGTAGCCCTCAAGCCAACTAAAAACGCGTCGCTCTCCTCACGGAGAGCGTGGATTGAAATGTTATTGCACTCTGCCCAGCTTACATATGCGGCATGTCGCTCTCCTCACGGAGAGCGTGGATTGAAATAACTGTCAAACACAGTATGGCAACCGCACAGGCAGTCGCTCTCCTCACGGAGAGCGTGGATTGAAATTCAAAAATAATAAACGAATGTTTGTAGAGTTTCCTTGTCGCTCTCCTCACGGAGAGCGTGGATTGAAATTTTTTTGATAACAATGCGGCTTAAGAGCAATTTAGTCGCTCTCCTCACGGAGAGCGTGGATTGAAATCAATGTGCAAATGGTCAGTTACTAAAAACGGATATGTCGCTCTCCTCACGGAGAGCGTGGATTGAAATATAAGGATATTAAGAGAGCCGCTAAGGCGTTTAGGTCGCTCTCCTCACGGAGAGCGTGGATTGAAATGTACCACGCAACAGGTGGCAACACATTCAGAGCATCGTGTCGCTCTCCTCACGGAGAGCGTGGATTGAAATGCCCGGTGGGACACACTACATAAAGAAGGTATCCCACCGGACTTTGATATTTCAGGTTTTATGCTGTTTTCTTCTGTTTCTGTTGCATTTCTGCCATATGGCGTTGGAAGCCTGCTTCCATATCTTCGGGGTTAAGCGGTTTGATGATACCAACACCGTTGTAATAAATGTCGATAATCTGATACCGCTTGCCGTCAAGATAGCGGGCGGCTGATACAACAATCTTGTCGATGAATTCGTGAATAAGCTCACTTGTCAACTCGGTTGGCTCGGTGATTGCCTTTACTTTTTGAACAAATTTTTGCAGATTAACCGTCTTATCTGTTTCGGCTTCAAGATAGCTCTCCATTTCGGGGAGCTTTTCTTTTAGTTCCTTCTGCTCGGTTTCGTATGTGTTGCTCAAGGTTGCGAATCGCTCGTCGCTCAGTTTACCGATAACGTTGTCCTCATAGATTCGCTGTATCAGCTTATCAATTTCAGCGATACGTTTCTTTGCCTTTTCAAGCTCTCGGCGTTTTGCTGTCAGCTCTTTCTTTTTGTCAGAGTCGTAGCTCTCAACCTGTTTGCGGACAAATTCCTTTTCAAAAGCCTGAATGTTCAGAAACACTCGCCGCATACTTTCAAGAACAAGGTTTGTCAGCGTTCTCTCGCCGATATAGTGTGAGGTACAGGTGTCGGGATTCTTGGAATAGCTTGAACACATAAAGTGCGGTGGATCTCGCCGGTCCTTCTTGCCTGATTGGTAGTACATCTTCTGTCCGCAATCCTCACAGAACACCAATCCCGAAAAGATACTGACTTTGCCCGTCCGTGTTTGACGGTGCCTGCCTTCTCGGATTTTCTGAACAAGTTTGAATGTGTCACGGTCAACAATGGCGGGATGGGTGTTCTCGAAGATTATCCATTCGCTTTCAGGACGGTCAACACGCTTCTTGTTCTTAAAGGATTTGGTTGTGCTGCGAAAGTTGATGGTATCACCGCAATACTCTTGTCGCTTCAAGATGTTCGCTATCATAGCCGGACACCATTGAAACGGAACGGACGGCGGCTTACCGCACTTTCTGCCTACGCTAATCCAGTATTCCGTTGGTGTTGGAACTTTCTCTGCGCTTAGCTTGTTGGCAATTTGTGACGGCCCCATTCCGGATACGCACATCTTAAATATACGCTTGACGATTTCAGCCGCAGGCTCGTCGATTATCCATTGATACTTGTCATCAGGACTTTTCATATATCCAAAAGGCGGATTGCTTGTCAATGGCTTGCCCGATTTGCCTTTGCTCTTGAATACCTTGCGCACCTTGTCACTGGTATTCTTTGCGTGCCACTCGTTAAACCAGTCCTGCATAGGTACAAGATCGCTGATTCCGTTTTTGGTGTCGATATTGTCCATAATGGCAATATAGCGAATGCCCATTCGATCAAATTCTTCTTCCAACAAGGAACCGACTACCAATCGGTTACGTCCGAGACGGGAATGGTCTTTGACAATCAGTGTTGCGATTTTTCCTTCCTCGCCGAGCTTCATAATTTCGTTGAAGGCAGGACGGTTAAAGGTTGTACCGGAGAAACCGTCGTCTATGAAAAGGCGAGTATTTTTGAAACTGTTTTCGGCAGCGTATTGTTGTAAAATTTCTGTTTGATTTTTGATTGAGCCCGATACGCCTTCGTTCTCGTCATCACGGGATAGTCGGCAGTACAGAGCTGTGATTTTGTCTTTATCTGACTGTTTACTCATTTTGCTCCTTTCCACAGTCGGATATGTATTTGTAGGATAGTTTTATTATAACATATCCGGCTGCTAAATTCAATACTTTAAAGCACTAAATTGAATCTTTCTCTACTATCTTTTCAATCTTCTTTAAGATTGTTTTGTCAGCGTTCTGATTGAAGTGCGTTCGCACAACATAGGTTGTGTTGTCAATGTCCTGTGTGTATCGTAACGGTTCAACGAACTGTTCATACTTAAAATAGTTTAGCCGTTGCTCCGCTGTCATCTTACTGAGCATATCGAAGTAATCCTCAATGACTGCGTTGAGTGCTTCGGTAAGCGGCGTTTGAATATCAAGGACTTTGCCTTTGTCATCAACATAGTACATAATCTGTCACCTTCCTTTCGTAGTTAAGATTTTCGAAAACAGGTCTTAGGGTGTCCCTAACAAGTGCTGAAATTCCGAGGTGATTTCTCAGCAACAACCGTTTGTGGATACGAACGGTCTGCTTGCTGAGATAATACACGGTAGTTTCAGCAAGCACTGTTTGTGGTTACAAACAGTATGCTTGCTTAGATTCAACATTGTTATGCAGTGTTCTGAAAAACTGTCAACATATCTGTCACCCTAAACTGTCACTATGGTTGTCTGTGATTATATATTTCGATGATTCTTCTTCGGTTAGTACGCCGAAAATTGATGCCGATACCGTCACGTTTTCTCAACCGATACCAATATTTGTTGAGCAGTTTTGTTACCGTATTAGTCGGCGTAACGGTGTCGTTCATTTCGGTAAGTAAATCTGTAGCTGTGCCCATCCAGTAATGCTTGTCAACCATAAACGCTCTTAACCTTCCGAAAAAAGGATGATCTTCGGTCAGCTTCGGATAGCCTTCACGACTGACTTTCTCCATTGCCAGCGCAACAATTTGTTCACCTTTAGTCATTGTTTCTCCTTTCTGTCACTGTAAAAAGTGACTGTTTTGTTGTAAGTTTGCCGCTTTACCCGAATGTCGTTCCTGCGCCGGATTTTCACCGGAGCGTCGTATCGCTCGCTTACGATCATCGCAATATCATATCCCATTCGGACGGTCATTCAGTTGTATTTTGACACGACAAAAAGCCAAGTCACGCAAGGCACTTCCCTCAACTTCAAAAAGGTAAACTACCCCCTTGGTTGAGAAGCCTCATGTAACTTGACTTTAAATTTTTTGATTAAACTTTTGAAAAATTAAAGCGCTTATTTGTACTGCCGTTCACTAAAATAAGCTAAACTCAAATGACTAAAAACAGAACGGAGCCGGCACTTCTGTCAGCGTACCGGTACCCTATAGCGCATCTTTGGCTTTGCGCTGCCCGCAGGTGATGCTCCAGCGCTCGTCAGCTCTTTACACTCATAAGTTCATCACTATTCAGTTGTCGCACACAATCTGCGAACAGTTTTGTGTACAGTAATTATTATAACGAACATTCGTTTGGTTGTCAAGCAAATTTAGAAAATTCGTTCGACAAACGTTAGTGTATTTAAGATGTCACGTCTAAACAAGCAGTGCGTTTTTACTCCTACCGAGAAAAACACGTTTGTTAGGGACACATAAGACCTATAAAAAATTCTCTTTTTCGTTTTTATGTCTGTTAATTTGTTTTATTATATGATATGATAAAATTATCAATCATCAAGGGGCGATAGTATGAGCGCTAAGAATCAATTTGATTGGATATCATTTTATGAGGAGTTTGCAGATAAGCTACTTGCATATAAGGACAATCGGCAGGAGCTGATTGAAAAAATAAAGCAGGTTTATGAGGTTACAGGGATAAAACTGCCGACTATTGATAGAGATAAAGGCGGAAATAATATCCTTGTTGATATTGATCCTTTTACAGTTTTTGGATTATTTAATAAACAACTAACTGAAAAGAACAGAATAAAACTTATTACTGAATTCAAGTAATTGTTTGACATAAAAGCTGATGTTCCTATGTCTTTTGACGGAATTCCTGTGTTAAGTCCACTAAAATCTACTTTTTTCTATTTTGTAGATAACAGAGGAGAATCAGATATACAAAACCTCTGGTCAATTTTTGAATTAGCGCCTACTCTGTCAAAAAACGATACAGAAGAAAACAGACAAGAGTTTATTTCTGCTTTTAATACAGTTAGGAAACAAAAAGGCGTAAAATGGAATTTGTCAATGGGCTTATACTGGATTCGTCCCAACAGATTTATAAATTTAGATTCACGCAATAGGTGGTTTATAAAGAATAATGACAGCTTACCTGAGTCAATTACAGCCACAGTAAAAAATCTGCGTGATACACCGAAAGCAGAGATATACTTAAAACTTTGTGATGATTGCATTGCTTATATTCAATCTGACAAATGTTCCTATAAATCATTGGCAGATTTTTCTTGCAGTGCGTGGAGTGTATCTAAGCAAGATGATGAATATGAGAAACTTTCCGAGAAAAGCGATGCTAATTCCGGCGCAAAGTTCCTGCGTTGGTTCAAGCCTCTTTTGCAGGCGCTCAAAGATTTAGGCGGTTCGGCTACTCCGAAAGAAGCACGAAATAAAATTATAGAAAACGAAAATCTGACCGAGGAAGAAACAAGTGCAGTTGTCGGTAAGACGCAAACGCCTGAATTCAACAATGACGTTGCTTGGGCAAGGCAGTACCTTGTCAGAGGCGGTTATTTGGACAACAGCACTCGTGGTGTTTGGAAACTCACCGAAAATGGCTGGACTGTTGATATGACAGACGAATTAGCGTCAGAGATTTTCAAGACGATTGTTAAAGAAAACCAGCAAGATAAAGAAGATAAAGGCTCAGCTCTTGCTGACGAAGATGTAAACACAAAGCGCTATTGGATTTACTCGCCCGGCAATAATGCTTCAAAGTGGAGTGACTGTACCGAGAAAGGAATTATGCTCATCGGTTGGGGTGAAATCGGTGATTTAACACGCTTCACTTCAAAATCGGAAATGAAATCTGCTATGCAGGACACCTACGGCGACAATAAGCCTTATCGCAATGCAGCTCTTGCTACTTGGCAGTTTGCCAATGAGATGAAACCGGGCGATATTGTTTTCGCTAAGCAAGGTATGTATAAAATAATCGGTCGTGGCGTTGTTGAGTCCGGTTATATATATGATGACAGTAGCGAAGATGAGTATAATAACACCCGTAAAGTAAAGTGGACAGACATCGGTGAATGGGAACATCCCGGTCAGGCAGTTATGAAAACGCTGACTGATATTACCCAATATACGGAATATGTTGAAAAGCTCAATGCGATGTTTGACACAGAAGATGATGACAATGATATTGATGTCGAGGAAGAACCGCTGAACACCTATACCAAAGAGAACTTTCTTGCAGACGTATATATCAGTGAAAAACAATATGACACGTTAGAAGGACTGCTCCGTAAGAAATTGAACGTCATTTTGCAGGGTGCTCCGGGTGTCGGTAAAACCTACGCCGCAAAGCGTCTTGCCTATTCAATGATGGGCGTTAAGGATCCCGAACGTGTGCAGCTTGTTCAATTCCATCAAAGTTATTCCTATGAGGATTTTGTCGAGGGCTTCCGTCCGTCAAGCACAGGAATGAATTTTGAAATTAAGAAGGGCGCATTTTACAACTTCTGCAAGAAAGCGTCCGATGATAAAGAAAACGAGTATTTCTTTATCATTGATGAAATCAATCGTGGCAATCTCAGTAAGATTTTCGGCGAGCTGTTTATGCTGATTGAAGCCGATAAGCGAGGTAATGATATTCAGTTGCTCTACTCTTCGGACAAGTTTTCCGTCCCGAAAAATGTTTACATTATCGGTATGATGAACACAGCTGACAGAAGCTTGGCGATGATTTACTATGCGCTCCGCAGGCGTTTTGCGTTCTATGAAATGAAGCCTGCGTTTGAATCCGAGGGCTTTAGAGAATATCAGTACGGATTAGAAAATGATAAATTCAACAAACTAATTGACTGCGTTATCAGCCTGAATCAGAAGATTGCCGACGACGAATCTCTCGGTGAGGGCTTCTGTATCGGTCACAGCTATTTCTGCGATATTGAGGAGATTAAGGAGAACACGCTGACCGATATTGTGGAGTTAGAAATTATCCCCTTGCTCAAAGAGTATTGGTTTGACGAGCCTTCAAAAGTAAAAGAATGGACTGACCGTTTGAGGAGTGCTGTCAAGTGATTCCGATTCAAAATATCTACTATATGCTCTCCTACGCATTTCAAGTGCTGAACGAGCAAGGATATAAAAGTGTGGCGACAGAGCATTTTGAGAATGTGGCGGATTTATGCGCCGCAATACTGATTAAAGGCTTGTCAAAGCAGCTCAAGCGTGGTCTGATGAAGGATTATATCCCGAAGCGTGAACCGCTGACGGCGCTGCGTGGTAAAATGGAATTTTCGGAAACGCTGAAAACAAATTCCATTATCAAGCGGCAGGTTGTGTGCTCCTACGATGAGTTTTCCGAAAACGCCTATATGAACCGTATCATCAAGACGACAATGCTGCGCCTGATGGTGGCGGACGTTGACAAGAGCCGCAAAAAGGAAATGAAAAAGCTGTTGGTGTTCTTAGGCAATGTTGAGCCGCTGCCGATTTACAGTATCAACTGGAATCTGCGCTATGACCGCAATAATCAGACATACCGTATGCTGGTTTCGATTTGCTATTTGGTTTTGAAGGGCTTGCTGCAAACGCAATCGGACGGCACAACCAAGCTGATGGACTTCCTCGACGAACAGCGTATGCACCGCTTGTATGAGAAGTTTATTCTGGAATATTTCCGCAAGGAACATCCGGAACTGACCGTCGGCGCACCGCAAATCCCGTGGCAGCTCGACGACGATTTCTGCGATATGCTTCCGGTTATGCAGTCAGATATTGTGCTCGAAAAAGACGATAACATTCTGATTATCGACGCAAAATATTACGCCCATACCACACAGCAGCGGTTTAATAAGGCAACCGTCCACTCGGCAAACCTGTATCAGATTTTTACCTACGTCAAGAACAAGCAGGAAGAACTGAAGGACAGGCAAGTAACCGTTTCGGGAATGTTGCTCTACGCCAAAACAGACGAACAAATTGTCCCCGACAACACCTATCAAATGAGCGGCAACCAAATCAGCGTGAAAACGCTTGACTTGAATTGCGGGTTTGATGAGATTCGGGAGCAGTTGGATAAGCTGATGATTTAGAAAGGTAAAAAATATGCCATTCAATAGAGAAAGTTATAAACAGATAGCAACGCAGGGCTTTTTTTCTGAATATCTTCCGCCATGTTTTTTCTTGGATAAAAAGGTTTTAAATTATGTTCCACCCGAAAACTGTGATATAATACAACCATATTGTTTTACAATGAGCAAATATGATCAGGCTGATTCCAGAAGAAATATTTATATTCCTGAATTAGGCTCATATCTTGTATTACACGAATATATGTGGAATAATAATTTGCTGAAAGAATTGATAGATTTTACAAAAAGTGAGGATTATTCTTTTTCTCCAGTTATTAATCAACAAGGTCAAATTTATAGATTTGAACAATCATATGGACAAACAGAGGAAGTATTAGAGGAATCTTTTGAAATATGTTCTGACTACATAGAAAACATATCAAAAAAAATAATAAAGGCAACTGGAGCAAAACTGATTCTAAAATTAGATATATCAAATTTTTATGGTGCCATTTATACACATTTAATTCCTGCTATAATTATGGGATATGAATCAGCTGATTCAGAATATCGTCAAAGCCAAAAAGTCGAAAATTTAAGTCCAACATATGAAAAATACTCCAAACTTGATAAATTAGTTCGTAGAATGAATTCAAATCAAACAAATGGATTATTAGCAGGTCCTTTTGTTTCTCGATTGATATCAGAAGCGCTGCTTACAAGAATAGATAAAGAAATAAAATCTGAAAACATCCGGTTTGTCAGATATGTTGATGATTATGAAATCTTTGTTTTTGATGATAATACTGAAACGACAAAAAGCAAAATTGATTTGATTCTTAGAAAATATAACCTAACTATTAATAACGAGAAAACAAGAGAAGAAAAATTCCCATATTATATTAATAAGAATCTTAATAAACTATTTACTGATCTACACATTGATGAATTTGATAATGAACATCTAATGGATATGTTTAACAGCTTTTTTACATTAGAAAACAAGGGAACAAAGGGAGCAATAAGATTTTTGTTAAAATCTTTAGAAAAAAATCCCATTGATATATCAGATTCAGAATTATACAAGGCATATCTGTTAACTATATTACAGAACAATAAACGCTCTTTAATTAAAGCTTGTCAGATTTTAATTGAGAAGAAATCCGAAAACTTTTGTATTAATGATAAAGATATTACGTTAATTAAAAAAATACTTCTACGCAGTTTGCAGCAAATAAATGATTTAGAAGTAATTTGGTTATTGTACCTATTAATTGAAATTGAGGGAATCGAAAGAGATGATGATATAATAATTCGGATATGTTCAAGCAAAAATGAATTAGCTCAAGTAATGCTATTAAGAAAAGGATTCATATCTCAGGATTTAAAGCAAACAATGAAATCATCCTCGACTTCTTGGATATTGAATTATGAATTGTTTTCTGAAAACATAATAACCGAAGATGAATTCAAAGAAAAACTTACAATTCACCAAAACTTGAATATGTATAACAAACTAAAACAAAATGGAATCCATTTTTGCGAATTCTATCAAACAAACTGGAACGGGAGAAGATGAAATTAATCATCTTCTCCCGTTGATTAAACAAGTATCAATTCATTATTGACAATTTCTTCTGCACGGTTGCGTATATTATTCATTCTCTTTACCCACAGCATTTGATTATCTGCTTTGAGTTGGTCGGTTATACCTTCCTTTTCGGCAAGCTGCTTTACTAACCGAAAGAACATATCCTCTGCCTGTTCGTCAATATCGGCGAGGTAGGCTGTGAGCTTGCAACTCGTCAGCAGGTTTGTATATAAGATGGGACGATGATGTTTGATATATTTCAAATGCCGCTTGCCCCAAATCCCGATCTCAACCTTCGGCTGTTCGGGCAATTTCAGGTCGGGTAAAAGGTAATCACCTTGCTGTGTATATGTAATCTTATTTGTCATAATTAATTCCTCCATAGTAGTCGAAAAAGTGTGTACAAAGTTCGATGTAAATTGCCAGTATTTATGCGATTCTTAGAGTATTGAACTTAATGGGTTAAGTTATCATCATTACCAACCTCAAAATCCGCAAATATACCGTTCACGAGCTTTTGCTGACAACCTTCATTTTCTTGATTTTAGCGTTAGCCACCTTAACCAAAACTTCATCAATGAGGTCGGTGTATTTACCTTCGGATATTAGTCTATTCCTCAAATCATTTAGGCTTTTAATCACTAATCGCCTTTCTTCATAATTTAGATAGACGTGATACTTTGTATTCATTCTGCTTCTTCCTTCAAGAAATCAGTAAAGGGAGCTGTGTTGCTAACAAAGGTATCGTAAGTAAACTGAGCCCCCAAACGAAAGCCAACAATAAAACTATCTAATTCCGATTCCCCTAAAACGATATTTGAAGCATTTGCATATGACAAAAAAGTTTTCTTATCATCTCCTGACAGGTTTTTCGTTAAGATTTCCTCTGCGTTAGCAAGAATAGTCATATATTTTTGAATATAACTGCCTTTTTGGTAACTGCGAGTTTGTGGATCAATATTCCCATAGAACAATTCTGAAATAATGTTTTTCATTTTGTAAAACCTCCGTTAATCTTGATTATATCCTACAAAATCAATCATTCCGACTGTTTTACATAAGACCTTCTTTATCTCTAATACCTCTAATACCCCGTATACCTATTTTTATCGGTGACCCATAAGGGTCGCTCTCCTCACGGAGAGCGTGGATTGAAATTTTAATAGTAACAAGAGCATAATCTTTATACAGTGTCGCTCTCCTCACGGAGAGCGTGGATTGAAATATAACTTTATAAGCAAAAGCAATAAATAAAGCAAGTGTCGCTCTCCTCACGGAGAGCGTGGATTGAAATCCATACATCACCAAGGGGCTGGCTTTTTACTGGAACAAAGTTACCAGATGCATCTCTCCGCAGATACAAACGTCCATCTGTAATCATATACTTTGACAATCCGAATTACCTCATCCATTTGTTTTTCTGATTTAATTTTATGGTTAAATCATCGACTGTTATACAGTCAATGATTTTTTGCCTTAAATAAAAGGTCTTAAACATTTTTTAATATAGGTAACATTATCCGCAACAACACCATATTCACCTGCATATCGCATAAGTTCTTGTGCATCTTCGCTGCTACGCACGGAAGTAACAAGTTCTTTAGCTCTTTCTAAGCTGGTCTTACTAACAATATAATCAAAAAATCCAAGTAAATATACAATGCGATAATTTATATCAATCCCATATTTCTTTCTTACGCACATTGTTATTTTACGAGTAAGAACAGCTCCGGCTTCTGTAAGTGTTTTAGCTTGGAATGCATCGGCATCTTTTGCTCTTACCACAAACTTAAAATATCCATCATGATAAGGAACTACTTTATATGTTCCTCTTTGGGTATCAATCTCATCAAGATTATGAACATATTGTAATAATTCAAAACATCTATCAGATAAGTGTACAGTTCTACCGGTTAATCTAACTTCATGTGTTTTAAAGTTAATCATATCTTCTTTTAGTAACACAATTTCTTGTGCTTCCGCAAAACCATTGTAGAACAAAAGCAGAAGGCATTCGATATATTTAGGAGTATAATTATCATCAGGATATTCATTATATAAATTTGTAATAGCAGTATCAATAACATCATATGTGAATGGTTCTTTAGATTCTGATAATCTTTTCGCCAGGGCGGCTCCACGCATTCTTTTATCATTCCAAGGATTTCTAATAATCTCAATGTTATCAATATAGTAATTCCAAATAGAACGATATGTTGATGCAATCTGGTCAATAGAGCCATATGATATGCTAAAATTGCTATCTCCAAATCTTCTTTCATTATTAAATGATAGAATTAGTCCTAATAATTCATCAACATCCATGTCAAAAATTTGCTTACCGACTTTTATTTCATAAGCATAAACTTCTGGTCTGTCAACTTGGGGTCTGATTCTTCTTGATGATTCAGATGGTATATCTTTAAAATAAAGGTCAAAAATTTCCTTTGTGTCCATTGCAGCCATATATATTACCTCCACTCTAATCAAATAATATCATAAAATCAAAAGTTTGCCAAGTATTTTTCTGATTTACTTTATCCCTTTTAACTTTAACATACGCTTATGTCGCTCTCCTCACGGAGAGCGTGGATTGAAATTTATGTTTTTGTGACACTCACAATTAAAAATTGTGGTAGGACTGTGAAGAATTTTCTTTTGACATGTATAGTCAAAAGATGTATCAACATCTACATATCCTGTTCGTATAAAGTGGTTGTTTATTAAGGTTTTGTTGTCAAGATACATATAGCACATAAGATTATTTTCTGCATCATATTTTACAGTATCATACCTCAAGAATATCTTTCGTTTACGAAATTTCTCCTGTAAAAACCTGATGGCTTTTCCTTGATATAGCGGGTTAGACTTGATACCTAACATACGAACTACAAGTCCATTGCTAAATTCGATTTTATCAGATGCAATTACTTGCTTTACGCTAAAGAGTTCATTGCGTTTTTGTTTTTGTCTTATCAATCTTTGAACCAAATTGAAGTTTTTTCATATCAACTTTCTTATCCATTCTATGTGGATCACTGAAAATATAAGGAAACTGATTAAAAGATGAAATGTTTCCTATTTCGTCTTCTGTAAAAACGCCTTTGTGTCATCGTCTAAATTAAACTGATCTACTCCCAATTTCTCGCGAATGATGGGTTCAAAATTTTTGTTAATTTCATAACCGATAGAGTTTCTTCCAAGATTCTTTGCAGCAAGAGATGTCGTGCTACTACTGGCAAACGGATCAAATACAGTTTCTCCCGCAAAAGAAAACATTTTAATTAATCGTTTAGGTAGTTCTTCGGGAAACATAGCTATATGTCCCATTTGTTTAACGCCGTTAAAATTCCAATGCGAAGAAAAATATTGATTCCACTCTTCTTTGATAATAATAGATTGTTCTTTCTGCTGTTTTGTTGGTTTTGGCGCATTACCCAACTTCTTGAAAATCAAAATGAATTTATAATCCATCTTTAATATTCCATTACGAGGATACGGATAACTACCCATAATTGCCCCTCCGCCAGAGGTGTTCATTATGGTGGTTTTTTGCCAAATAATAGCTCACATATAATCCATACCTAAAGTTTCACAAAAGCGAATTATCTCTGTTCTAATAGAAATGACCTTATATCTTCCATAATACACAATCTGCATCCGTCACATAGTATACGATTGCACTCTTTCCATACTAAATTTAAATTGTTGATATATTCTTAGTAACTGTCGTTATATTTTATTTGATTTTTTGTATCATAATTTTTTAATTACCAGTACGGAGGTGATGTTATAATTAACTGTACAGATTTATCTTTAATCTGATTGAGCGAACGACTATCGCCAAATATAATTTTATGTTCAGTCATAACAAAATCCTTTCTATTTAACAAGTTCTCCATTACTTAAAACAAAGTACTGTTCGTATGTAACATTCAAAGCCTTCGCAATTTGGTTAAGCTCATCTTGAGTGATCGTATTTCTTTTGAGTTTTGCATTAAAATTTTGTGTTGTCTGGTTAATTCTACGTGCAAGTTCAGATAAGCTTACACCTGTTCTTACACACAAAACACGGATTTGTTCTGATGTAGTCATAAATTTTCCTTTCAAGGCTTATCGTATTTACTATAAACTATTTGATTTATAATGCCAATCATTCAGCTGTCGATAAAAGAAAATTAGCGACAGAGATTTCTCTCTGCCGCTGTGGTATTTATATGGTATAAATTAACTCAGCATTTATGATTTCTGTTGCTTGATTACGGATATTGTTCATTTTCTGTACCCAAAGCATTTGATTGTCGGCTTTGAATTTTTCTTTTACATTTTCTTTTTCGGCTAAGTCTTTTACCAGGCGAGTGAAGAGGTGTTGTGCTTGGATTTCAATATCTGCAAGGTAGCTGTTCAATTTACCACTTGTGAGCAAATTATAGTACAGCACTTTATGATTTTGTTTCAAATATCGTTCATGCCTCAATGACCATACGCCGATATTCGCTTTCTTTTCTTCCGCTGATAAGGATAGGTCGGGTAACATATAGTCGCCGACCTGTGAGTAAGTACCGCCTGTTTGTTCAAAAATTGTGTTTGTCATTTTGTTTTACATCCAAAAATTTATTTATCTTGAGCGTGGGTTTTCACGCTTACGACCTTTAATATT
>ENA-OWRJ01002339-OWRJ01002339.1-human-gut-metagenome-genome-assembly--contig:-NODE-2339-length-16593-cov-4.234007_pt1 | contig 16593 bp, 19 predicted proteins | sample MGYA00248269_ERZ651897 | MGnify/ENA primary metagenome ERZ651897 (study PRJEB26924, sample SAMEA4378252) | human gut metagenome | biome: human gut; feature: human-associated habitat; material: faeces...
ACCGCGGCAAAGGGCCGGCCGTGCACTCGCTGCGCGCGCAGGCCGACCGGCGGAAATATCAGGAGGACATGAAGCATACGCTCGAGCGGCAGGAAAACTTGGACCTCAAGCAGGCGATGGTGGTCTCCATCGGCCTGACGGACGGGCATGTTTCGTCTGTCACGACAAGGCTCGGCGCGGTGTATGACGTGAAGGCCGTCGTGATCGCTTCGGGCACATATTTAGACGCGCGGGTCATCACGGGCGACTGCGCGTATGCATCCGGCCCTGACGGCATGCAGGCAGGGATTTTGCTCACGGACTGCCTCAAAGCCTTCGGCCTTCGCATGCGGCGCTTTAAAACCGGAACGCCCCCGCGCGTGAACCGCCGTTCGGTGGACGTCTCCAAGATGGAGCTTCAGCCGGGAGATGAGCGCCCGGAGCCGATTTCCTTTTCTACGACGGGTGAGGTCCAGAATCAGGCGGTCTGCTATTTAACGTATACGAACGAGGAAACGCACCGGATCATCCGGGAAAATTTCGCGCGCTCGCCGCTTTTTAACGGCATGATCGAATCCGTCGGCCCGCGGTACTGCCCGTCGATCGAGACGAAAATCGACAGGTTTCCGGAAAAAACGCGCCATCAGCTCTTTGTCGAGCCCTGCGGGCTTGGGACGGACGAACTGTACATTCAGGGGCTTTCCTCGAGTCTTCCCGAGGATGTGCAGGTCGCGATGGTGCACACGATCGCGGGACTCGAGCACGCGGAGATCATGCGTCCGGCGTATGCGATTGAATACGACTGCATCGACCCAACGGAGCTTCTTCCGACGCTGGAGAGTAAAAAAGTTCCCGGGCTATACGGCGCGGGGCAGTTTAACGGCTCTTCGGGCTATGAGGAGGCGGCGGTGCAGGGCTTTGTTGCGGGTGTGAACGCGGCGCTCAAAATCAAGGGCGAGGAGCCGATGATCTTAAAGCGCATGGACGGCTACATCGGGACGCTGATTGACGATCTCGTGACCAAGGGCACGAACGAGCCGTACCGGATCATGACCTCGCGCTCGGAGTACCGGCTTTTGCACCGACAGGACAATGCAGACCAGCGCCTTTGCCCCATCGGCTACCGGATCGGTCTGATTTCGGATGCGCAATACGAGGCGGTCCTGGAAAAATACCGGACGGTCGAGCGGGAAAAAAAGCGTCTGGAGGCGACGGGCGTTTCCGAGAGCGAAGCGCTGAACGCCATGCTCCTGGCGCATGATACTGCGAGTGTCAAGGGCTCTGCAAGGCTCTCTGATCTTTTGAGGCGGCCGCAGATCAGCTATGAGGATCTTGCACCGTTTGACCCCGAGCGCCCAGCGCTTTCTCACGCAGTGCGCGAGGCGGTCGAGATCCAGATGAAGTACGCGGGCTATATCGAGCGCCAGCAGCGGCAGGTCGCAGAGCTTGCGCGAGAGGAAAGCCGCCTGCTTCCCAAGCAGATCGACTATCTGTCGATCACAGGGCTCCGCGTTGAGGCGCGGCAGAAGCTGGACGAAATTCGCCCCCTTTCCATCGGGCAGGCCGGACGGATCTCGGGCGTGTCGCCAAGCGATATTGCGGTGCTGCTCATCTGGCTGTCGCAGCACGAAAAAGGAGAATGACATGTATTTTGATTCCCACGCGCATCTGGACGACGAACGGTTCCAGAAGGACTTTGAAGAAATTCTTGCGCGCATGAAGCATAGCGGCGTAACGGCGATGATGAACATCGGCTGCGATCTGCCGTCGTCTGAAAACTCCGTGCGTCTGGCGGAAACCTACCCGTGGGTCTGGGCGGCGGTCGGCAGCCATCCGGACGATGCGGACCATGTGGACGAAGCGCGCATTGCGGTTTACCGGGAGCTGTGCAAACATCCCCGCGTGAAGGCGATCGGGGAGATCGGGTTAGATTATCACTACGAGGACGTTCCGCGCGAGGTGCAGAAACAGGCGTTCCGGATGCAGATGGCGCTGGCGCGAGAGCTCGATCTTCCTGTCGTCGTTCATGAGCGCGAGGCGCACGAAGACGGACTGCGCATTGTGGATGAATTTCCGGACGTGAAGGGCGTGTTCCACTGCTACTCGGGGAGCCTCGAGATGGCAAAGGAGCTCGTGAAGCGCGGCTGGTACATCGGCTTTACCGGCGTGGTGACGTTCAAAAACGCGCGCAAGGCCGTCGAGGTGGCGGAGAATATCCCCTTGGACCGGATCCTGATCGAGACCGACTGCCCGTATATGGCCCCTGAGCCCTATCGCGGCCGGCGCAACGACCCGTCGCTCGTGCCCTTTGTCGCAGCAAAAATCGCGCAGCTGCGTGGACTTACCCCGGAAGATATCGGCAAGGCGACGAGCGAAAACGCAAGAAGGCTCTTCCGCATCGAGGAAGGCAAATAAAAAACGGACTGCTGTTTAACAAGGACAGCAGTCCGTTTTTTCGCTGGAAGGGTTCCAAATCCCCTACGAACCGCCCAAAGGTGTAGAACGTACTTTTCAAAACAGGGCCGGTTCGTTATCCTCGGCCTGCTCCAGAAGCGTTTCGATGTCGCTCTCGCCGAAGACCTCGATGCCGTTTTTCTTGAAAAGCGCCGCGGTCACGCCGTCGCCGGGGGTGAGCTTGCCGGAAAAGGTTCCGTCGTAAATTTCGCCGGAGCCGCAGCTCGGGCTTCGCTCTTTCAAGACGGCCTTTTTACAGCCGAACACGCGCGCCAGGTGCAGCGCCTGCTCCGCGCCTCTCTGGTACTGCGCGGTCACATCAGCGCCGGACTTCATGACGACAAGGTCTCCCTGCCGCTCGGATGGCTCGCGCGGGGTGGGGAGGCCTCCCAGCTGTTCGGGACAGACGGGCACGAGCTGATAGTGCCCCATGAGCGCCTCGACGGACAAAACGGGCTTGCTTCCGCCGTCATAGCGGCAGGCCGCGCCAAGAAGGCAGGCGCTGATCAAAATCGGTTCCATTTATCGTATCCTTTCTCCGTTCAAAACGGCGGCAGTGAGCGCATCGCCCTCGTAGACGAGCTTTAAAGAAAAGAACGGCACGCGCATATCCATCAGCCGCAGGAAGATTTTATCCCCCTCCCACTGCTGAAGATCAAAAAGCTTTTTCTTGTCGATCCACTCCAGAACGCCCTCGTCACACTCGCGGAGCTGTCCTTCAAAACCCGTCGCGTGGAACAGGTGCATGTACTCGGTCCAGTCGCCGTTTACGAACGTGACAATGCCGCAGTAGCGATAGTCCGTAAGCGCCAGCCCCGTTTCCTCCCGTACCTCGCGGCAGACGCAGTCCTCCGGGCTCTCGCCGGGCTCAAATTTTCCGCCCACGCCGATCCACTTGTCCTTATTTTCGTCGTCCTCTTTTTTGATGCGGTGCAGCATCAGATACTGACCCCCGCGCTCCAGGTAGCAAAGCGAGGTGTTTTTCATCGTCCCGCCTCCTTTTTGTCTATTCTATCAGCCCCGGCGGCGACTTGCAAGCGGAAGTCTTCGGCGGAATGCTGCAAAAAGGAGGGAAGATTTTGTCGAGAATCCCAGGCCAACATTTCCTCGCGCCTGTGGTATAATATCTGTATTCTGGTCGGGCTGAATCCAAATCCACATTCTTGGCAGCCCGATAACAAAAAAGGAGGGTAAAACCAATGTCCGGGAGACTCCCGGTGCGGCATTGTGGAGACATGCCGTAATACGTTCGCCAAGCCCGGCGTTCGTGAGAGTGCGCATTGCGGAGGCAGCGCAGTCAGAGTCAGAAAGTATGGCAGAAGTCAGATTGGTAAACGTCAAAAAAATCTATCCGTTTGTAAGCGGAGAAGAGAAAAAGAAGAACAAAAAGAAGAAGGACGACGAGCCTGTCAAGGAAAAAGCGAACCTTCAGATCACCGACAAGGGCGTCGTCGCGGTGCAGGAATTCAACCTCGACATCGCGGACAAGGAGTTTATCGTTCTCGTCGGCCCGTCCGGCTGCGGCAAATCGACGACGCTGCGCATGATCGCAGGTCTCGAGGAGATCACCGAGGGCGAGCTCTACATCGACGGTAAGCTCGTCAACGACGTGGCGCCCAAGGACCGCGATATCGCGATGGTCTTCCAGAACTACGCGCTGTACCCGCACATGACGGTGTACGACAACATGGCGTTCTCGCTGAAGCTCAAGAAGGTTCCGAAGGCAGAGATCGACCGCAAGGTCAAAGAAGCTGCCGAGATTCTCGATATCACGCAGTATCTCGATCGTAAGCCGAAGGCGCTTTCCGGCGGCCAGCGGCAGCGTGTGGCCATCGGCCGCGCGATCGTCAGAAGTCCGAAGGTCTTTTTGATGGACGAGCCGCTGTCGAACCTTGATGCGAAGCTCCGCAACCAGATGCGCGCCGAGATCATCAAGCTGCGCGAGAAGATCGACACCACGTTCGTCTACGTCACGCACGACCAGGTCGAGGCCATGACGCTTGGCGACCGCATTGTCATCATGCGCGACGGCTTCATCCAGCAGATCGGAACGCCGCAGGAGGTCTTCAACCATCCGGCAAACCTCTTCGTCGCGGGCTTCATCGGCACGCCGCAGATGAACCTGTTTGACGCGACGCTCTCGAAAAAGGGCGATAAGTACGTTGCCACGATCCTTGGCCGCGACTTTGAGCTTCCCGAGGCAAAGCAGGCGGCGCTCAAGGCGATGGACAAGGTCCCGTCCGAGGTCATTGTCGGCGTGCGTCCGGTGCATGTGCATCTGGCAGATGACGGTATCGACGCGACGGTTGACGTGTCCGAGCTCATGGGCTCGGAGCTGCACCTGCATGTGAATTCCGCCGGCAAGGACGTTGTCATCGTCGTTCCGACCACGGACATCGACATCGACTCTGTCCATGGCGGGCACAAGGCGGTCAAGTACTCCTTCCGTCCCGACCTCATGCACTTCTTCGACAAGGAAACGGAAAAGAATCTCTTCTGAGCTTTTTGATTTTGCAGATACCGGGAGCCGCAGGCAAAGCCTGCGGCTCCTTTGCTGTGAAAGCTTCGTTTTTTGAAAATTTGTCTAAAAAATACGGCTTTTCCGGTTGACATTCTTTTAAAAAGCCGATATAATAGTCCAGCTTGCGTAATGCAGGCGATCCTTGCCGCAGAGGGATTCTGCGGCCATAAGTCCAAAAGGAGGTGCAACATCATGGCAAAGCTTTCCGCAAAGTATGAGATCCTCTATATCATCGATCCCGCGCAGGGTGAAGAGGGTATCGCGGCTCTCGTGGAAAAATTCAAGGGCATCGTGGAAAACCACGGCACGCTCACCAGTGTTGACGAGTGGGGCAAGAGACATCTGGCCTATCCCATCAACGACCTGACCGAAGGCTACTACGTCTACATGACCTGTGACGTCACGCCCGACATGCCCGCAGAGCTCGATCGTGTCTTCAAGATCACCGACGGCATTCTGCGCTCGATCATCGTGGCTGTCGAAGAGTAAGGAGGCTATTCATGCTGAACCAAATCGTTCTCATGGGTCGTCTTACCCGTGACCCCGAGCTGCGCCGGACCGGCAGCGGCGTGGCGGTCGCGTCCTTTACGCTCGCTGTCGACCGCGATTTTGCGGCCCAGGGCGCGGAAAAGGAAACGGATTTTGTCGATATCGTCGCATGGCGCAACACGGCGGAATTTGTCAGCCGCTTTTTCACCAAGGGCCGTATGGCTGTGGTGACCGGCCGGCTCCAGATCCGCAACTGGACAGACAAAGAGGGCAATAAGCGTCGCTCGGCAGAGGTCGTGGCAGACAATGTCTACTTCGGCGACTCCAAGCGCGATGGCGCGGCCCCCGGCGGCTTCGACCAGACGCCGTCTTACCCGCAGGCGCCTGCCTATCAGGCTCCGGCCAATCCTGCGCCCAGTGCGTCCGGTTTTTCCATGCTCGAGGACGACGATTCCGAGCTCCCGTTCTGATCGGGTTTTTCCCAACGAATGTTTCCACAAGACAAGATAGGAGGATAAATTATGGCAATGGCTAATGATCGTGTCCATCCTCGCAAGCGCAAGAAGGTTTGCTCGTTCTGCGTCGACAAGGTTGCCCACATCGATTTCAAAGACACTGCGAAACTCCGCCGTTACCTGTCTGAGCGCGGCAAGATCCTGCCCCGCCGTACGACTGGTACCTGCGCTGCGCATCAGCGTCAGCTGACGGTCGCCATCAAGCGCGCCCGCCACATCGCCCTGCTGCCGTACGTAGCAGAATAAGAGATAAAAAATTCCGTCCGATGGACGGAATTTTTTTATCCCGGGGAAACCGGGGCTTTCCCCGGAAGGAGCTGCGCCTTGACTGCGCGCAAGCTTTTCATGCGCTGCATGAAAAGCTCACACTTGCAAGGCGAGAAGTATTTTTCCGGTCGGCGGAGCCGCCGGATAAAATGGATTTACATTTTATTTTGCGCCTGCGGGCGCAAAACTCTGCGAGGCTTTGGGAGGGTGCGTATGTTCTCGATGACGCTCATTTGTATGGGGAAACTGAAGGAGAAGTTTTATATACAGGCTTCGGAGGAATATAAGAAGCGGCTGGGGGCATTTTGTGATTTTACGCTCCTGGAATTGCCGGAGGTTCGGCTGCCGGAGAATCCGAATGAGACGCAGATTTTACAAGGGCTTTCGAAGGAAGCGGAGCTCATCCGCGCGAAGGTACCGAAGGGGAGTTGGCTCTGCATTTTTGCCCCGGAGGGGAAGCTGCTCTCTTCCGAGGAATTGGCGGGGAAGCTCTCGGAGCTCAAAAAAAGCGGCAAATCGAGCGTGTGCTTTCTTATTGGCTCGTCGTTCGGCGTGGATGCGGGACTCAAAAAGCAGGCCGACCTCCTTCTCTCCATGAGCCGCATGACGTTTCCGCATCATCTGGCGCGTGTGATGGCGCTTGAGCAGCTCTACCGCGCGGAGGCCATTCAGGCGGGGACAAAATATCACAAATAGCGCTGGCAGGCACGGAACGATCGGTGTTCGCCCGCTTTTTGTTCGGATTTTCCGCACAATTTATCTTGTCAAAGCGTCCGTTTTCCGTTAAAATAAACCTACCTGTTGTAAAGAACCGTTCAGCCCGTGCCGGATGGACCGAATTTTCTGGAAAAGGATGCTAGTATGAAAGACAAGACCGCTTCTTCCCGATCGGAGAAACAAAGCCCTGTTCTGCGTGGGGTATTGCCTGTGCTGTGCGTGGTGCTGGCTGTGTTCGCCTTTGCCGTGCAGCCGCCTGCGGAGCTGTTCCGAGGCTTCTGGAAGATCCTCATCTCCGACGCAGGACTCATCACGGACCCCGCAGTTACCGGCGGCGCGGGCGCGGCGCTTTTGAACGCTGCTTTGGTGCTGGCGCTGAGCACGGCGCTGGTTTATGGGATGCATCTTCCTGTGACGGGCCTGACGTTCGCGTGTCTTTTTATGATGGCGGGTTTTAGCCTGCTTGGAAAGAACATTTTAAACATTCTGCCCGTGCTCCTCGGCGGCTGGCTGTACGCGCGGTTTCAGGGCGAGCCTTTCTCCAAATACGTCTATCAGACGCTGTTTGCTACGTGTCTGTCGCCGCTTGTGAGCTTCTGGCTCGTGCATCTGCCGGGCGCGTGGCGCTTTGCCGCGATGCTGGGAAGCGGCGTGGCCATCGGCTTTTTGATCCCGCCTGTCGCGGGGTACACTGTCCGGATTCATCAGGGCTTCGATTTATACAACGTCGGCTTTGCTGCGGGCTTCATCGGCCTTGGCATTGCGAGCATCTGCAAGGGGCTGGGCGTGGAATTCGTCACGGAGCTCCGGTGGGGCACAGAGGACCACGTGGTATTTTTGTGGCTGCTGCGCGTGATTTTTCTGGGGCTGTTTCTTGCGGGCGTGTATCTCGGATGCAGAAAACCGGGAGACTACCGGCCGCTGCTGCGCCATTCCGGCCGTTCGGTCGCGGACTTTATCCTGATGGACGGCGCGGCGCCCACGCTTGTGAACATGGCGCTCACGGGGCTCATCGGGCATGTATATCTGTTGGCGCTTTCTCCGTTTGGTGTGCGGCTCAATGGCCCGCTTGTCTGCTGCGTGCTGAGCATGACGGGCTTTGCCGCGTTCGGCAAGCACCCCAAAAATGTGCTTCCTGTGATGGCGGGCGCGGTGCTGGCAAAGAGCCTTCTTGTCGCCGTGCCGCTGACCGCGCCGGGTTCTCTTCTTGCAGTGCTGTTTTGCACGGGGCTTGCGCCGATCGCCGGTCAATTTGGTGTTTTCTGGGGCATGGTCGCGGGATTTCTGCACATGACCATCGTCCAGAACACCTCCATTTTGCATGGCGGCATGAACCTCTACAATAACGGCTTTGCGGCGGGCCTTGTGTGCGTGCTGCTGCTGCCGATCATCGAAGCTTTCCAAAACCGCTCGAAGGAGTAACAAGGAGTACCTATGAAACAACGACATCCGCAGGCCCGGCAGAAGATGAGCCGGGTTATCGACGAAATCGGAGCCGCGCTCTTTGCCTGCGGCGCGACGGAGGTGTCCCTCCGCCTAAAAAAAGAACCGGAAGGACTGCGCCTTCTGGTTCAGGGGGATTATTCTACTGGAAACCGCCCGAAGCTCGAGCGGCTGTCCAAGCTCCTGCAGCCCGAGATTCGCGACCCGGCGCTGGCCGAGACGTTTTGGGAGCTGGCAGGCGCAGACTTGGCGGATGACACATCGGAGCTTGCCCTCGTGGGGCAGATTTTAGACGACGCGCGCGTCGTGCTGGGCGAGCAGAGCGTCGAAATGGAGCTGTTCGTCGCCCGTTGAGACAGTCTTGCGCGTGGAGATGACAAGCGGCTGACCCGTCACGGGGTGCAAAAGCTCCAAGCTTGCCGCGCAAAGCTGCTGGGTAAACAGGCCGCGCGCGCAGGAAAACAGCATCGACGCGGGCGACGCGTACTGCGGGTCTCCCAGAATCGGAACGCCCGCCATCTTGCAGTGCAGCCGCAGCTGGTGCGTCCGACCGGTCACGGGGGTGAGCGCGAGAACGCTCGTGATTCCGTCCGTTTTCAGAACACGGTACCGGCTCACGGCGCGCTTTCCGCGCGGGTCGACGATGCGGAGCAGGCTCCCGTTTCCGATTTTGTAGATGGGAAGCGAAATTTCGCCCGCACGCTCCTTCGGGCAGCCGTAGACGGCAGCCAGATATGTTTTGCGGATCTGGCCATCTTTCATCATCTGACAGAGCTTTGCGTGGATATGCGCGTTTTTGGCCAGCAGCACCACGCCGAACGTGTCCCGGTCGAGGCGCGTCACAGGATGAATGCCGCAGGGCTGGTTCGTTTCGGCGTAGTAGCCGAGCAGCGCGTTTGCGAGCGTCCCGTCGTTTTTTTGGGGCGACGGATGGACGAGCTGCCCGGCGGGCTTATCGAGCGCGATCAGGCTCTCGTCCTCATAGAGAATATCGATCGGAAGCGTCTGGGGGAGAAATCCCTCGGGCGCTTCTTCGATTTTTACGGTGATTTTCTGCCCCGGCAGCACGCGCGCGTCGGTGTGGACGGGGACGCCGTCGAGGTAAAACGCGTTCTGCCATTTGAGCCGCTTGACAAGGCCGGACGAGAGCCCCAGCTCGCCCCGCAGAAACGTCAAAAGCTTTCCCTCGCGCTCTGCTCTATGCGAAAGCACCATCGCGCCCGCCTCCTCTCAGAAATTCTACCCTATCATACCGCAAAGAAGCCAAAGCTGCAAGCTAATTCGCACGTTCCGGCTTTCCGGCGCGGGAAGACGCGTTCTGCCCCTCCGGCGTTTTTTCCATGAGCGCCCGGTAGATCTGGCAGCAGAAGACGGAAAGCAGCGGAAACACGATCATCCCCGCCACGCCCATCACGCGGTAGCCGACGTATAACGCCGCCAGCGTCACCGCGGGCGGAAGCCCGATCTGCCCGCCAAGAAGCCGTGGCTCTAAAGCCTGCCGGGTAAGTGCCGCCGCCGCGTATAAAAGAAGAAACCCCACGCCGCACCGCGCGTTTCCCCGGACAAACTCCAAAAGACTCCATGGAAGCAGCACCGTTCCCGTCCCGAAGACCGGCAGCGCGTCAATAACTGTCGTCAGAAGCGCAAGCAGCAGCGCGTAGTCGACCCCCAGCAGCAAAAACCCTGCCGTCAGGATCAGAAACGTTACGCCCATGAGCTTCCCCTGCGCCCGCAGCCACGCACCGAGCGTGGACGACAGATGCGTCCTTGCAAACGAAAGTTTTTCCTGCCAGCTCTTTGGCACATGGCGGCGGTAAGCTCTGGTCAGATCGTCGAATTCCGCCGTGAGCATGAAGCTCGATAAAAGCGCCGTCACCGCGCCGAGCACCAGATCGGGGAGCTTTCCAAGAAACCCGGACGCGAGCGTAAAAAGCCGTTCATAGAGCTTCGCGCCAAATCCTGCGCCGCTTTCAAAAAAGCTCGTAAGTCCCGCGCGAAGGCCGGAACCCACGCCGTCCGGAAATTTGTCCGCGATGGCGTAGAGTCTGTCCTGCAAGGCCTTCGCGGGCTCTTCCAGCCTTGCGGCGAGCGCCGGCAGCTGATGGAGAAAACCGCCGACCTCCCGGCAAAGGAGCCGGCATAAAAGGAAAAGCCCCGTCCCCGCCAGCGCGTAGATCCCCAGCACGCACAAAAAAGAGGCTAGCCCCCGGGGAAGCTTCGTCCTGCGCTCCAATGCGCGAACCGGCCGCCGCGCCATCGCCGCCACTGCCAGACCGATGAAAAGCGGCAGCAGCAGCGGGAACAGAACCGCCGCAAACAGCCACAGCCCGCCCGCCGCACAGACGGCGATCAGCACGATCGTTCCAAGCTTTCTTGCGCGCATACGGGAGGCCTCCTTTCTTGTAATTTTTTCTGAAAACGCTCTTGCATTTTTGTGAAGTATGTTGTATAGTGGTCACATCAAACGGACATATGATTTCTTAGCAAAGACAAACGAGGTGAACAGCATGGAAAAAGCTCCAAAATACTTCATTGTGGATTCCTCCGCTCTGCCTGAAATTTTCCGCAAGGTCGCGGAGGCCAAGCGCATGCTCGAGACGGGCGAGACGGATAAGGTCAATGTCGCGACAAAGGCCGTCGGCATCAGCCGCAGTGCGTTTTATAAGTACCGCGACTGCATTTCTCCGTTCCAGAACATGATGGCGGGACGAATCATTACCTTCCAGATGGTTCTGAAGGACAAGGCGGGCGTTCTGTCCTCGATATTATCTATTTTTGCCAATTGCGGCGCAAATATACTGACGATCAACCAGTCGATCCCAACCGGCGGCAAGGCCATGGTCACGATTTCGGCCGAAACGGGCGCGCTGAACTGTCCGATCGAGGAGCTCACGCACGTGCTGGCCGAAACGCGCGGCGTGGTGCGTGCCGAGGCAGTCGCGGGTTAAAAAGGAGAAGAGAATATGAAGTCATTTGAATATTGTGTTCCGACACGGGTGGTCTTCGGAACGGACAGCCTCGATAAGCTCCCGGCGCAGCTGGAAAAATGCGGCGCTTCACGCGTACTGGTGGTCTACGGCGGGCAAAGCGCGAAGAAAAGTGGGCTTCTGGATAAGGCCCTTGCGCTGCTGGACGGTGCAGGCATTTCCCATCAGGAGCTTGGCGGTGTGCAGCCGAACCCGCACCTGGGCCTTGCGCGCGAAGGCGTCAAAAAAGCCATCGCCATGGACGCACAGCTGATACTCGCCATCGGCGGCGGCAGCGTCATCGACACGGCCAAGGCCATCGCCCATGGCAAGGCGAACCCCGAGATCGATATCTGGGAGTTCTGGCTCGGAAAGCAGAAGGTTTCGAAAACAACGCCCATCGGCGTCATTCTGACCATCCCGGCCTCCGGCAGCGAGACGAGCGACTCTGCCGTTCTGACCGACGAGACCATTTTGCAGAAGCGCGGCCTGAACACAGAGTTCAACCGCCCGGCCTTTGCCATCATGGACCCGTCCCTTGCCGCGACGCTTCCCCGTCGGCAGGTGGCCTGCGGCGTGACCGATATCATGATGCATACGCTCGAGCGCTACTTTAATCCGATTCAAGGGAACGAAACGACCATGCAGCTGGCGGAAGCCGTGCTTCGCGTCGTGATCGCAAACGGTCCCGCCGTGATCGCGGACGCGGGAAATCTGGACGCGATGAGCGAGATTATGTGGTGCGGCAGCCTGTCTCACAATGGGCTCACCGGCCTTGGCGGCGCGAAGGGCTTGTCGGTCCATCCCGTGAGCTTCGCGCTGAGCGAGAAATTTGATATCATCCACGGCGAGGCGCTTTCTGCCCTCTGGTGCAGCTGGGCGCGCTATGTCTGCAAGGTCAATGAAGACAATTATAAGCTCTTCGCCCGCTACGCGCGGAACGTCTGGGACATCGCAGAGCCCGACGTCAAAAAGGCCGCGAACGCCGGAATTGACGCGTCGGAGGCGTATTTCAAGAGCCTTGGCATGCCGGTTTCGATCGGCGAGCTCTCCTGCGGCGTGCAGGATGAGGCCGGGATCGAAGACCTGGCCGCCAGAGTCAGCTACCACGGTACACGCCGCGTCGGCACGCTCGTCAGCTTAGACCATGAGGCGCTGCGCGAGATTTTCGCGATGGCGAACCACTAAAAGGAGAATCCAATGAAGCAGATCGCAATTGCCGGCCTTGGTGTGGTCGGCGGCGGCGTAGCCGATCTTCTGGTGAATCACGCCGCGGTGATAGAAAAAAACGCGGGCGAGGAGGTTCGGCTCAAGGCCGTCTTCACCCGGACGAAAAAGTCGGACAGCCCGTTCGCGTCCTATTTTGTGTCGGATTTTTCCGAGATCGAAAAGGATCCGGAGATCGATCTTGTTGTCGAGACCATCGGCGGCTGCACGGTCGCGCTCGATGTTGTGACGCGCGCACTGAAGGCGGGCAAGCACGTCGTGACGGCAAATAAGCAGCTCGTCGCGGAGCATGGCCTGGAACTCTTTGCGCTCGCAAAGGCCAACGGCGTGAACTTCCTCTTTGAAGCGTCCGTCGCGGGCGGCATTCCGGTCCTGAACCCCCTCACCCGCTGCCTCGGCGCGAACGAAATTACCGAGGTCTCCGGTATTTTGAACGGCACGACCAACTACATTCTCACGCAGATGCTGGAGAACGGCGAGAGCTATGCGGACGCGCTTGCAAACGCCCAGCGTCTGGGCTACGCGGAGGCCGACCCGACCGCGGACGTCGAGGGTATCGACGCGGCGAGAAAAAGCTGCATCCTCTCCGGTCTCGCGTTCGGCAAAAACGTGAGCCCCGATGAAATTCACGTTGAAGGTATCTCGAAGGTCGACGCGCTTGACGCGCAGTTTGCCGAAGCCGGCGGCATGAAAATCAAGCTCCTCGGCAGGACGCTTGTGCAAAGCGGAAAGCGTTTCTGCTTCGTGAGCCCGCATCTGGTAAAGTCCTCCGCGCTTCTGGCGGGCGTGAACGATGTGTTCAACGCCGTTTGTGTGAGAGGCAGCGCCGTCGGCGAGGTTCTCTTCGCGGGCCCCGGCGCGGGACGCTATCCCACGGCGAGCGCGGTTGTCGGCGACATCATCGACATTGTAAAAAATCCCGGCCGCATGCAGCCTGCCGGTTGGGAGGCCTGCGCGGAAAAGCCCGCCGATTTTTCGCAGTTCCACGCGCGGTTCTACATCCGCGTTCCGGAAAGCGAAAAAGAGGCGATGGAGCGGCAGCTCGGCAAGATCACGTGGCTTCCCGCGCGCGCAGGGTATCTCGCCGGCGTAACCTCGCCCATCGAGGCAGGCCGCGCAATCGGCGCAAGCCCCAGACCCGCGTCCGCATGGCCGATTTTTGAATAAGCTCCAGGAGGGAAAACATGGCACGTATTGTACAGAAATTCGGAGGAAGCTCCGTTGCCAACGCAGAGCGCATTTTCCGCGTGGCAAAAATCATCACAGACGCTTACGCCAAGGGGAACGAAATGTGCGTCGTTCTCTCGGCGCAGGGCGACACTACGGACGACTTAATCGCCAAGGCCGAGGAGATCAACCCCAACGCCTCCAAGCGCGAGATGGATATGCTGCTGGCCTGCGGCGAGCAGATGTCGATTGCGCTGATGGCGATGGCGATTGAAAAGCTCGGGTATCCTGTCGTGTCGCTTTGCGGCTGGCAGGTCGGTATGAACACCTCATCGACACATTCCTTCGCCCGCATCAAAAAGGTCACGTGCGAGCGCGTGAAAGAAGAGCTCGACAAAAAGCGCATCGTCCTTGTCGCAGGTTTCCAGGGCGTTGACAAATACGGCGATGTGACGACGCTTGGCCGCGGCGGCTCGGATACGACGGCGGTTGCGATGGCGGTCGCCCTGCAGGCCGATCTCTGCCAGATCTTTACGGACATCGACGGCGTTTATACCTGCGACCCGCGCATTGTCCCGGAGGCGAAGAAGCTTCCCGAAATTACGTATAACGAAATGCTGGAGCTCGCGTCGCTCGGCGCGCAGGTGCTCAACAACCGCTCGGTAGAGCTTGCCAAGAGCTACGGCGTGCAGCTGGAGGTTCTGTCCAGCTTTTCCGGAAATCCCGGTACGATTGTCAAGGAGGTAGTCAAGAACGTGGAAAAGACTTATATTGCCGGTGTGGCGCAGGATAAGAAGATTGCCCGGATCGCGCTGGCCGCGATGCCGGACGTGCCGGGTGTGGCTTATAAAGTATTCAGTCTGCTCGCCAAGGAAAAGATCAACGTCGACATGATTTTACAGTCCTACGGCCACGACGAGTGCAAGGACATCGTCTTCACCGTCGCGGACAAGGATGTTCCCCGCTGCGAAGAGGTTCTGAACGCGAACCGCGATACCCTGAAATTTGACCATATCGACGTCAACACCGACGTTGCGAAGGTCTCCGTCGTCGGCGCGGGCATGCAGGGCAATCCCGGCGTGGCCGCCAAGATGTTCGAGGCGCTCTACGCCGCGCACATCAACATCCACATGATCTCGACGAGCGAGATCAAGCTATCCGTACTCATCGATAAAGAGGACTCCGAGCGCGCGATGCGGGCCGTCCACGCGCAGTTCTTCCAATAAGCCGGGAGAAAAATCTTCGGGTATAATTTCACCCTCCTGCCAGTATTGTATTGGCGGGAGGGGATTTTTATGAAGGGCCGCTTTTTTCTGGCGTTTGTCCTTACGGCGCTGGTCGGCAGCGCGCTGCATTTCGGCTACGATCTTTGTCCGTCGCCGCTTGTTGGGCTTATCTGTCCGGTGTCGGAGAGCGTGTGGGAGCATCTGAAGCTGCTCTACTGGCCGTTTTTGGCTTCGGGCTTCCTCCTGAACCGGAAGGCGCAGGACGCGCAGGCGGCATGGAGCGGTACGCTGGCAGCGCTGCTGGTCATGCCCGCGTTTCTGCTCGGGATTTACTACACATTAGAGTCCGGCTTTGCGTTCACGGCAGGCTGGCTCAACATCGCGCTCTATGTGCTCTCGCTTGCGCTGGGGTTCTGGCTCATGGCGAGGCTTACGAAAACGGGCGGGCTCTCGTGGCTCTGCGGGGTGCTGGTGATTGCCGCCGGGCTCTACGGGGCGGCGCTGATTTTATTCACAATGGCGCCCCCGGCGCTTCCGATTTTTCTGGATTGAGCGAAAAAAGCTTGCATTTTCCGCAAATTTATGTTGACATCCGGCCGCTTTGCCAGTATAATAGCTGGAGAAAACAAAGAAGGAGCGGTAAGCACCGCAACTCACCTCCAGCTTCGCGAAGAGGTTGATACGAAGACGTCCCCATTCGGGGGTTTTTGTGCGGGTGCTTGTCGGCATCCGCACTTTGCATTTGGAGGTGCTTTCCCATCGGTAAATTAGAACATCAGATCAACGAGGAAATCCGGGACAAGGAACTCCGCGTGATCGGAGCTGAAGGCGATCAGCTTGGTATTATGACGTCCGCCGCTGCTTTGGCGCTGGCCGAAGAAAAAAATCTCGATCTGGTCAAGATTGCGCCGAACGCCGTTCCCCCGGTCTGCAAGATCATGGACTACGGCAAGTTCCGGTTCGAGCAGCTCAAGAAGGAAAAGGAAGCCAGAAAGAACCAGAAGGTCGTCGAGGTCAAGGAGATTCGCATGTCCCCGAGCATCGACACCAACGACTTCAATACCAAGGTCAAAAATGCCCAGAAGTTCCTGAAAGATGGCAACCGGGTCAAAGTTACCGTTCGTTTCCGCGGCCGCGAAATGGCGCACACCTCGCTCGGCGAGCAGCTGCTCAAGCAGTTCGGCGCTGACTGCGATGAAATTGCCACTGTGGCCAAGGGCGCAAAGCTCGAGGGACGCAACATGTCCATGTTCCTCAGCCCCAAGAATTCCAAATAACCTGCGAAAAAGCAAAACACGGAAGGAGAACCACTATGCCTAAGCTGAAGACCCATAGCGGCGCAAAGAAAAGATTCAATCTGACCAAGACCGGTAAGGTCAAAAGAGCGCACGCATTCAAGAGCCATATCCTCACCAAGAAGCCCACGAAGCGGACCCGTAACCTTCGCAAGAACGGCTATGCCGACGTGACCGTGGAAGATATCGTGAAAAAGATGATTCCTTACAAATAATCGGTAAGGATTGACGACACATAGGAGGATACAAGAATGGCAAGAGTTAAAGGCGCAATGATGACGCGCAAGAGAAGAAATAAGACCCTGAAGCTTGCGAAGTCCTACTGGG
>ENA-OWRJ01002340-OWRJ01002340.1-human-gut-metagenome-genome-assembly--contig:-NODE-2340-length-16590-cov-2.598307_pt1 | contig 16590 bp, 24 predicted proteins | sample MGYA00248269_ERZ651897 | MGnify/ENA primary metagenome ERZ651897 (study PRJEB26924, sample SAMEA4378252) | human gut metagenome | biome: human gut; feature: human-associated habitat; material: faeces...
CCCTGAAGAACTGCAACAGGTTGTTGGGGAAAAGGGATATTTTCCGGAAGATATGCCCGTCAATCAGTATCCGCAGGATTTCGTAGAGGGCTGGTGCATTCCGTGGTGGAAGAACATCTTCGACCTGATTCAGCAGAACCGAAACGTCCCGTTTTAATGCAAGCAAACAAAACCAATCAAGGTAAATTTAGAAAGGTAGGTATTTTTCATGGAAAACTATAACACAACTGCACAGGGTCACGAATTGGGCTGGGAGGATGAAATCCAGCAGGAAAGCAGCTTCATTTTGCTGCCGGATGGCGATTATCGCTTCACCGTGGAGAAGTTCGACCGTGCCAGACACAACGGCTCTGACAAAATTCCGCCTTGCAACAAGGCAATTCTCCACTTTCGTGTGTTCAGCCCAGACGGGAACAGCGTACTCTTGCAGGAAAATTTGTTCCTGCACACGAAAATGGAATGGAAGCTGTCGGAATTTTTCGCCAGCATCGGCATGAAGCAAAAGGGACAGGCTGCACGGATGAACTGGCAGGAAGTCAACGGAAAAAGCGGCATTTGTCACGTGAAAATCCGCAATTATGACAAAAAAGATGGCGGCGTTGGACAGGCAAACCAGATTGAAAAGTGGTATCCATCCTATGACCAGCCGCAGCTTGCTCAGAGTGCCCCACAGCAGACCTACACCGCACCGCAGCCCACTTCTCCACAGAATAGCACGCAGCCGTGGCAGTCACCGCAGGGTGGCTGGAACAAAGGCCAGTTTTAAGGAGTGATACAAGATGCAAATGCGACCCTATCAGCAGGCGGCACGCACCGCCGTGCATCGGGAGTGGGACGAGGGCAGAAACCGCACGCTGCTGGGTCTGCCCACCGGCTGCGGCAAAACCATCGTCTTTGCAAAAATCACCGAAGACGAAGTTCGCAGCGGCAATCGGGTGTTGATATTGGCACATCGGGGCGAGTTGCTGCAACAGGCAGCGGACAAGCTGGAACGCACCAGCGGCTTGAAGTGTGCCGTAGAAAAGGCAGAACAAACTTGTCTGGGGCAATGGTATCGGGTCACTGTGGGCAGCGTGCAAACCCTGATGCGGCAGAAACGCCTTGCTCAGTTCCCTGCCGATTACTTCCAGACGATTATCATTGACGAAGCACACCACGCCATTTCGGACAGCTATCAGGTGATTTTGCATCATTTCTCCGGTGCTCGTGTGCTGGGCGTAACGGCAACGCCAGACCGTGGCGACAAGCAAAATCTGGGCAAGGTGTTCGATAGCTTGGCGTATGAATACACCCTGCCGCAGGCAATCCACGAGGGATACTTAACCCCGATTCGGGCATTGACCGTTCCGATTCAGATTGACTTCACACAGGTTGGAACAACTGCCGGCGATTACAAACCGGGGGACATCGCCACAGCGTTAGACCCCTATCTGGAACAAATCGCTGCCGAAATGGCAAAGCACTGTGCCGACCGCAAAACCGTGGTATTCCTGCCGCTGGTCAAAACCGCTCAAAAGTTCCGGGAAATTCTCTGTCAGCACGGATTCCGTGCGGCAGAGGTCAACGGCGAATCCGATGACCGAGAACAAATCTTGCAAGACTTTGCAGATGGCAAGTACAATGTCCTCTGCAACAGCATGCTGCTCACAGAGGGCTGGGACTGTCCGGATGTGGATTGCGTGGTCGTGCTGCGGTCAACCAAAGTGCGTGCTCTGTATTGTCAGATGGTCGGGCGTGGCACACGGTTGGCAGAGGGCAAAGACCACTTACTCTTGTTGGATTTTTTATGGAATACCGAGAAGCATGAACTCTGCCGTCCGGCGTGCCTGATTTGCGAGGACGAAGCCGTACAGCAGAAGATGACCCAGCTGCTGGAAGAGCAAGTCGGCATCCCGATTGACATCGAAGCAGCAGAGAATCGGGCATCCGAAGACGTAGTAGCAGACCGAGAAGCGAAGCTTGCCGAAAAGCTGGAAGCGATGAAAAAACGAAAATCGAAGCTGGTCGACCCGTTGCAATATGAACTGTCGATCCAGTCGCAGGATTTGTCTGGCTATGTTCCGGCATTCGGGTGGGAATCCAACCCCCCGACCGCCCAGCAGAAAAAAGACCTAGAAAAACGGGGCATCAATCCCGATGCCGTAGAGAGTGCCGGAAAAGCAGAACAGATTCTGCGTGCGGTGGCTCAGCGGCAGCAAAGCGGACTGGCAACGCCAAAACAAATTCGCTGCTTGGAAAAGTACGGGTTTCAGCACGTCGGCGGCTGGAAATTCGATGCGGCAAAAAATCTGATCAACCGCATCGCTGCAAATGGCTGGCGTGTGCCGAGGACGATCTCAGCGGCGGAGTATGTGCCGGAAAAATAAAAAAGACAGACCGCCTGATGCAGTCTGCCTGCCTGTCTGTTATTTGTCAAAAAGTTCACTGTGGCTGCCCGTGCGAGAAAGGATCAAGACCAGCCGGTCTTTTTCAATGCGATAGATCAGCAGCCAGTCCGGCTGGATATGGCATTCTCGAAACCCATCATAATTTCCTTTTAAGGCATGATCCCGATAAGATTCTGACAGCTGCTGTTCTTCTGCCAGCAGAGAAATCACCGTTTCCAGCTTTGCAATGCTGTATCCTTGCTTTTTGATCCGTTTGTAATCTTTTTTAAAAGACTTATGGTATTCAATCTTCAGCATCCAAGTCCTCCATCAGTTCTTTCACGGAAGAAAACGACCCGACCAGATTCTTTCCCTGCTTTACGTCCTCCAACACCGCCCGTGTTTCTTCATTCGGAATCTCCATAATGCTGCGGAACAGATTTACAAATTCCTGCAACTGCTGTTCCGTCATGCAGTTCAGAATTTCCATTGCAGCTTCTTTGGTACTCATACATATGACCTCCGTTTCCATGTAAAATGGCGTGCTTTTTTTGGTTTCAGTATAGCATGAACTTACGATTTTGTCAACAGAAAGGATGATTTTTTGGACACCTACAAAAACAACAATCTGGATGAACTGCTGGACTACATCGACCCTGCATCCTTAACCTATCAGGAATGGTGCGGCGTGGGCATGGCATTGAAAGATGCCGGCTATGACTGTTCGCTTTGGGATGTCTGGTCACAGCGAGATGCTGCACGTTATCACAAGGGCGAATGCGAAAAGAAATGGCGAACCTTTGCAGGCTGCGAACATCCCGTCACTGCCGGAACGATTGTGCATCTGGCACTGGAAAACGGCTACCGCCCCCAGTATTCCAAAAAAGAATCTCATGCCTTGAACTGGGATGACACCATTGGGGAAGATTATGTGGTTACCAGCCGAAAAGAAGCACAGGACATCCCCATCCCCGAACCGAACGCATGGAATCCGGCACAGGAGCTTTCCCACTACATCGAAACGCTGTTTGAAGCAGAAGATTTCGTGGGCTATGTCACAGAAACATGGCAGAACAAAGACGGCAAGTATATGCCAACCTCCGGTTGCTGCGACCGCACCGCTGGGCAGCTGCTGGAGGCTCTGAGCCAGTGCGGCGAGGACATCGGGGCAGTGTTCGGGGACTACATGGAAGCAGCCGGGGCATGGATTCGCTTCAACCCGTTGGATGGCAAGGGCGGCAAGAACGAAAATGTCACGGAATATCGGTTTGCGTTGGTAGAATCCGATGTGCTGGACATCGAACGGCAGAACGGGATTTTACATGAAATGCAGCTGCCCATTGCCTGCTTGGTTTACAGCGGTGGCAAGAGCCTACACGCCATTGTGCGAGTGGATGCTCCCAGCTACGAAGAATACCGGAAGCGAGTGGATTTCCTCTATGACGTTTGCGACAAAAACGGGCTGAAAGTCGACCGTCAGAACCGCAACCCGTCCCGTCTATCCAGAATGCCGGGCGTGATGCGAAACGGAAAGAAGCAATTCTTAGTTGCAACCAACATCGGGCTGGGTTCGTGGGCAGAGTGGAAGGACTACATCGACAGTGTCACCGATGACCTGCCAGAGTTTGAAAGCATGGCGGAAGCGTGGGAACACATGCCGGAACTATCGCCGCCGCTCATTGAAAACGTGCTGCGGCAGGGACACAAAATGCTGATTGCAGGACCTTCCAAAGCCGGCAAATCCTACGCCCTCATTGAACTGTCCATCGCCATCGCTGATGGCAGGCAGTGGCTGGGCTGGCAATGTGCAAAGGGGCGTGTGCTGTATGTCAATCTGGAATTGGACAGAGCCAGCTGCCTGCATCGGTTTCGGGATGTGTATCAGGCAATGGAACTGCCGGCGGCGAATCTCCAGAGCATTGACATCTGGAATCTGCGTGGTGTGAGCCGATGGACAGGCTTGCCCCGAAACTGATTCGGCGAGCCAAGAAAAAACAGTACATTGCTGTCATCATCGACCCGATTTACAAGGTCATCACGGGCGATGAAAACAGTGCTGACCAGATGGCACATTTCTGCAACCAGTTTGACAAGGTGTGCACGCAGTTGGGCTGTGCGGTGATTTATTGCCACCACCACAGCAAGGGGGCTCAGGGCGGCAAACGCAGCATGGATAGAGCATCCGGTTCAGGGGTGTTTGCCCGTGACCCCGATGCCCTGCTTGACCTGACAGAACTGAAACTGTCCGAGGACATCCGCAAGCAGGAAACCAACACGGCAATCTGTGATGCATGCGTGGAGCAGCTGCGGCGGCATGCTCCGGCAGTGTTGGCGGATGCCTCGCCGGATGCCCTGCTGAGCCATGTAGAAGCCCTGAAGCTGTGTCAGGACAATCTGCCGCCAGCCGTCTATGAAGCGTTTCTCAGCGAGATAGAAACCATCAAACGGACAGTGCGACAGCGGACGGCGTGGTGGCTGGATGGTACGCTGCGAGAGTTCCCGAAGTTCGAGCCGAAGAATCTGTAGTTTCGGTATCCGGTGCACGTGGAAGATACCATTGGCGTGCTGAAAGATTTGCAGATGGAAGTGGACTTGATGTCGTATCAACGCGGAAACAAGAAACGGGGCAAAAAGACAAAGGAAACCTATGCCGCACAGAAAGCCGATAAGAAGGCGGCTTTTGAAAATGCGTTCAACGCTTGCAACATGGACGGAACGGTGACGGTTCAAAACATGGCGGAGTATTTGGGCGTATCCTATAATACGGTAAAAAACCGTGTGAAAGAAAATGCGGCGTTTCAAATCGAAAACGGAAATATTTGCAGAAAAAAGTAAAGTGTCAAAACTGCTGTCAAACAGTGTATATATATATATTGTTTGATAGCTGACAGGTCAATGACAAAGTAACAAGAGTGCGAATGCACAGCACTCTTGTAGTACTTTGCCTTTCATTGACAAACGCAGACTTGTTTCAATCCACGCCCCCACGCAGGAGGCGACGTGAGGCGGAAGCCAAGCTTGCAGCCCACCTGATATTTCAATCCACACCCCTCCGCAAAGAGGGGCGACAAGCGGTTTTTATTTCGTCAGCAGCCGAACTGCTGCCATAAAGCCCACCGCAAAGGCGTTTTTCTGCCAGTCCTCGCACAGCTGCAACAGGGCTTCCAGCGTTTCCGAATTGACAGCTGGAGCGATTGCATCTATTTGCTTGTGCAGCGATTTCGGCTCAAACAAGTCCGGCTCTCGCCTGCATAGTCCCTCATACAGGGCTTCTAATTCTGGTTTCATGTTCTCACCCCTTGACTTTTGCCGCATCGTCTGCTATCATAGATTTAGTAGCGTTTTGGCGTTGCGTTGGGTTGTAAGTGCGGCTGTTTGGTAGACGGGGCACTTACAGCCTTATTTTTTTAGGTCAGCCTTTAGCTTTTTAATCCCTGTGCGGATTGCTTTTGCTTTATCGACTTGCTCTTGCTCGCAATAAAGCTCTAAAATTTTGCAATCCTCTTTATCCAATCTGATTGTAATACGGGTATCTTTGGGATTATCGCTTTTGGGTCTGCCAAGGCGTGGGCTCACAAAATCACCTCTCTTTTTTGTCTGCCACTAATTCTATTATAATAAATGTCTGACAAAAAGTCAACCGTTATCTTGCACAAATTTTGCGTTCCTGTTTTGTCGGTTTTTCCAATTTTTTTGAATAATCTGTAACTACGAACTTGCAAAATATTGCAGCATTTACGGGAACGGGTTTGAATTGCTTTACACAGACGAAACCGCCCACATTTGCACAACCTATCTTTCCCCGCTGGAATGCTTTGTTGTCTATGATGATTCCGTTGCAAGAAAACCTTTGTACGGGGTGCGATACTACCGGACAACAGATAACACCCTGATTGGCAGCGTTTACAGCCAAACGGAAGAAATTCCGTTCTCAGATGCGGGGGGCGGACGGCAGGTGGACGAAGAAAATCTGCATACCATTCGCAGCGACCGTGTGATTCATGTGCCACCGATGGATGCAGATGATATAAACGCCATTCGGGTCGAATTCCTGCAAAAGCCTGCCGCGGACGCCACGCAGGAAAACTTGCTGAACCGGCTGGAAGACCATATTTTTGCACAGTCCATGGTTGCAAATATTTCAGATGAATCCTTTGGCAGCAGTTCCGGCACGGCGTTGGCGTATAAATTGCAGCCAATGAAGAACCAAGCAGCTGCAAAAAGCCGAAAGTTTGCCAGTGCCATGAATCAGCGTTGGCGACTGATTGCCGCCCATCCATCCAGCAAACTGGCGGCTGACGACTGGATGCAAATTACTTACCGCTTTACGCAAAACGCTCCGAAGAACCTGCTGGAGGAAGCCCAGACCGCTGCACAGATGGCAGGGATTACATCCAAGGAAACACAGCTTTCTGTGATCTCTGCCGTGGATGACCCACAGACAGAACTGCGAAAGATCGAAACGGAAACCGGCACAGAACCAGTGGACACGCTCCGCAGCGAACGAGGAACCAGCAATGACGAATCCGGCGTATTGGAATAAGCGAAAGCAGCAGCTGCAAACGTCCCTTGCAAAGGACGAAAAGCAGCTGTTTGCAAAGCTGGCGACCTATTACGAACGAGAATCTGCACAGCTGGAACAGCGGATTGCTGCTTACTATGCCCAATATGGGGAAAGCAATGTGCTTGCCTATCGGCAACTATTGCAAACGCTGCCAGAAGCAGACATCCAACTGCTTTTACAGGATTATGACACCTTTGCACAGCGGCATCCGGAATATGCGTACTTGCTGCCTGTACGGGAAAGCATTTACAAGCTGAACCGCTTAGAGGAGCTGCAAACGTCTGTCTTGCTGCAACAGCTGAACATCGGAGCAGTGGAACAAAACCAACTGGATGCATTTTTTCGGGAACAGGCAGCACGGGCTGCCAACTTTGCTGCAGAACAGCTGGGCTTCGGAGAATCGTTTTACCGCATAGATAGTGACATCATTCAAGCGGCGGTCGGAAACAATTGGTGTGAGGGTGGCAATTTCTCCGAACGGATTTGGAGCAATCGGCAGAAACTTGCACGCACCTTGCAAACGGAAATTGTCAGCGGTATCATTCGGGGCGAAGATTACCACACACTTGCTGCACACCTGCGAGAAAAGTTCACCAATGTTTCAAAGAAGCAGGCGGAACGGCTGGTCTATACAGAAGATACCTATCTTTCCTGTGAAGCTGCCATGCTGCCGTTTGAAAAAGACCCCAGCTTTACAGAATACCAGTTTGTCTGCACGCAGGACGGCAACGCCTGCACCGTCTGCAAAGCCCTGCATGGACAGACGTTTTCCATTCGAGAGCGAACACCTGGGACGAATTTTCCGCCAATGCATCCATGGTGCAGGTGCTTTTTTGATATTGTCATCCCAGATTGGGAGACAATGCAGCGAAATGAAGAATTTAAGAAAAAATATGGAGAATATGCTTTTAACGCCTTGACTGAAAAAGAAAAATATGATATACTGAAAAATAAAGAAAGTTTATCAAATTTAGATGCAAGAAAATGGTATTTAGCACATGATAAAAAAATCCCAGATTTGATAGATAAAAGCGGTTCTATTGAAGAACAAGCAAGGCAAGCTTTTGAATTAAGAAATGGCTTTAGAACAATCACAAGAGATATGATGGAAGAACAAGAAACCAGAAAAGAACTTGATAAAACTGACCCGAATAAAACTTTTGAAGAATTGCTGGAAAGCAAAATGAGACGAAAAGGTTTGACAAGAGAAGAAGCTGTTGCAGATATTTTAAGAACGGCAACTAAGACAAGAAGTTCTGTAAATAAAAAATTAGGCTTGGAGTGATTGGAAATGAAATATGACTACAATATCTGCACGAATGCAGACGAACAAATATTTGAAAATCAATGCCGAGCATTGGAAACGCATATTCCAAACTTAGTGAAAGATAAACTGCTTGAAGATGTTGACGGTTCTAAAACGCAACGCTATTACAAAGACAAGAAAGAAATTCTTGTAAAAAATAGCTATTATATCGGAGCAGTTTTTATTGAATCTGAGATTGAGTTGGAACATTTTTTTAAATAAAAGCACTTGAAAAAGAATACACACATACAAAGCATCGGGAAACCGGTGCTTTTTTCATACCCAAAATTCAGAAAGGAGCAACGATGCAACTTTTATTTTTCCATGCGGACTACTGCCCGCCCTGCAAACAGATGCAACAGGTTGCAGAGCAGTACGCCGCTCAGACCGGCATTCCGCTTTATACGTTCCGCACCAATGATGTATATGCAGGAAATGCCATGGCAAAGCAACACCATGTCAAACGGCTGCCCTGCCTGATTCTGCTGAACGATGACGGAACAGAATGCTGCCGGACGGAAGCCCTGCTTTCGCTGGAAACCTTACAGATTGCATTTCAGACGACCGTGAAGGGAGGTGAAACACATGGAAGAAACAACGAACACCCAGATGGAACAACTCGTCACAGAACCACCAGCTGAACCGCAGCAGACTGCACCAGAACCACCAGCTCTGACCGCAGAGGACGTTTCAAAGATGATTGCGGATGCAGTTTCTGCATCTGAAAAGAAGCGAACAGAAGCCCAGCGGCTGGCAGAAATGACCGACCAGCAGCGAGCAGAAACAGAACGGGATACCTATAAGCAGCAGCTGGAAGCATTGCAAAAGGAAGTCGCTCTGACTCAGATGCAGAACACTGCGAGAACCATTCTTGCAGAAAAGGGCGTGCATCTACCGGATATGCTGCTGAAAACGCTGGTTACAGACGATGCGACTACAACCAAAACCAATGTGGAAGCGTTTTCAAAGCTATTCTCGGAAGCAGTAGAATCCGCTGTAAAGGAACGGCTCAAAGGTGAACCGCCGAAGCGGCAGAACAACAGCCGAATGACAAAAGAACAGATTTTTGCCATTCGGGACGATGCAAAACGCATTCAGGCAATTCATGAAAACATGGATTTATTCACATAATAGGAGGTATTTTTTTCATGGCAGTACAGGCAAACACCAACGTAAAGACCGATTTCGCAAAGGCACAGAGCATTGACTTTGTGACCCGATTCAACGGCAGCATCACCAAGTTGCAAGAACTGCTGGGGCTGACCCGCAAAACCGCTCTTTCCAATGGCTCTTTGATTAAGACTTATACATCCAGCGTCACGCTGGCGGCAGGCGATGGCGTTGTTGCAGAAGGCGACATCATTCCGCTTTCCAAGGTAGAAACCAAGCCGGCAAATACTTATGAACTGGCATACAAGAAGTACCGGAAAGCCGTCACGATGGAAGCCATTCAGCGTTCCGGCTTTGATACCGCCGTTACCGAAGCAGACAACAAGCTGATGAAAACCATTCAGGCAAAAATTCGGGCAGAATTGATTGCTTTTCTGGCAACTGGTACAGGCACGGCAACCGGTGCAACATTGCAGGCAGCCGTTTCCAATGCATGGGGAAAGTTGCAGGTACTCTTTGAAGACGATGCAGCTGGCAGCGTCATTGTGTTGGTCAATCCGATGGATGTGGCGGACTATATCGGCGGTGCATCCATCACCACGCAGAATGCTTTCGGTATGACTTATTTCAAGGCGTTTACAGATGTTTCGATGTTGACAAACGCCAGCGTTCCGCAGGGCAAGTTTTACGCAACGGTTGCAGATAACCTCAATCTGGCATATCCAGTTGTATCCGGCGGAGAAATCGGCAAGGCGTTCCCGTTTACAACAGACGCTACTGGTTTGATTGGCATTCTGCACGACACAGACAGCACCCGAATGAACTATGAAACCACCATTGTCACCGGTCTGACGATGTTTGCGGAACGGCTGGACGGCGTTGTAGTTGGCACGATCGGCGGCTAATCATGGAGTTGTTGGAACAGGTACAGGCTCGTTTATCCGGCGAGCCGATTGCTGCGGAATCTGCACGGCTGCAAATACTATGTGATTTGGCAAGTGTGCGGATTTGTCTGCGAATCCGAGAACCGACCTTGCCAGAACTTTTTGTGCCGATTGCTGCGGATGTCGTTGTAAAGCTGGTACGGCGTTGGAACTATGAAGGCATTGCATCCGAGGGAGCAGACACGCTTTCCACCAGCTTTGTGGAAGATGTCCTCGCAGAATATGACGATGAATTTGCAGCCTATCGGGAAACCAAAGCGGCAGAAAACGGCGGAAAGCAGGTGCGGTTCTTATGAGATATTTTTCGGTTGCTCTGCTGCGAACGGTACAGACAGGAACAGACCCGCTGGGGAATCCCGTCTGCACTTTACAGCCCACAAAACCGGCTTATCTGGGACGATTCACAGAATGGACAGCAGAAGAAATGCAGCTGGTCGGCAGGGCTGTCACAGAATCTCAGCGAAAACTGCTGACCAACGCCCCGCTTTCCGCTTGCAGGCAAGCAACAGCCGTTCGGGCTGGAAATGAAGATTATACCATCCAAACCGTCAAGGACTTACAGGGTCGTTGGCGGTTGTTGTATCTGGAAAGGTGGCGGACATGAGGATTCGTTGGAACGGAGCGGAAGAACTGGCAAAAGCGTTATACCAGAAATCGCAGGCGGATTTTCTTGCTGTCTGCAAAGCAGGAACGACCCAGCTGCGGAACAAAGCCAGAGCCAATACCCCTGTTGCGAGAAGCACGCCGTGGCATACAGGCGGTTCTCTGCGGCACAGTTTGCGGATGGAACTGCCGTCAGGAAATGATACGGGGGTTGTCGGTTACACCATCCACTATGCACCGCATGTCGAATACGGACACCGCACCCGAAACGGCGGTTATGTCCAGGGACAGCATTTTCTACAACGGGCAGTAGAAGAAACACAGCCCGTTTTTCTTGCAGCTTGTAAGGAGGCACTGAAAAAATGATGTTGCGAAAACTGAGTTTTGCGGAAATTGCAGCGGGCATCCTGCAAACGCTGCGAACCAATACCCGTTATGATTGCTATGACGCTGTTCCGCAGGACGCTCCTTCTCCGCTTCTGTTTGTGGAGGTTGTCGGAAAACGGGATGCTTCCAGCAAAACCATGTACAAGGAAATTTTCACAGTGCAGATTCATGCGATCGCATCCCCCGGCAATGCCCGAACAGAAATTTATCAGATGATAAATGCAGTAGAAGAAGCCCTGACAGAACCCATTTCTACGCCGGAAGCGGTGACGCTGGTCTTGCAGACAGAAACCGGCGTACAATCTTTTCAGCAAGACGAAACGACCGAATGGCATGCGGTACTTGCCTATGAGATCATGGTAAGCTACGGCATGAAGTGCAAAATTTAAGGAGAAACAAAAGCAGCCGCTGCTTATGATAGTCAAATTTATTGTCCGTTTCCGGACAGCGTTGCAAAGGCAGGGCAGGACATTATCCTCTGCATTTACAACGCAGACGGTACAAAGCTGCTTGCAGTTGCCGGACAGCAGAGCCTGACCATCAACCGCAGTGCAGACACGGTGGAAGTTACCAGCAAAGACCTTGCAAGCGGCTGGAAATCTCAGATTGCCGGAACAAAGGAATGGAGCATTGACACAGACGGGATCTATTTGCAGGGGGCAGAATCGCACAAACTTCTGGGAACGTATTACAAGCAAGGTGATTTGGTTTGTCTGAAAGTTTGGGACAGAAAGGAAAAGAAGTCGCTCTTCGGCGGCCTGGCAGTGATTACCGATTACACGCTGGAAGCCCCCTATGATGATAGCATGACTTACAGCCTCTCTCTGGCTGGATACGGCGAATTGGTTGATTTAACCGCATTAGATGCTGCATCTGCCGCCAAAGTGGTGGATGTTCCGCAGGCATAACAGGAAAGGAGTTCTTAAAAATGAATTACACCGTACAGGGGCAGGACTATCACCTGCATTACAGCATTGGACGAATCGAACAGATTGAACGGGTCATCAAACAGGCAGTTACGGGCGTTCTAGTCGCTCTGGCTGACCAGAATTATCCGTCTGTTGCAACATTGACAACCTTGTTTGCCTATGGTCTGCTCTCTGAAAAGGGCGAATATGCCCCCATTAAGGCTGCAACCGAATACGCACAGCAGCAGTTGCAGGAATCCGGCTATCTGGCAATGATGAACGCTGTCATCGAACAGATTCAGGAGGACTGCGGTTTTTTATTCCGGTAAATCTGGTTTCCTACACCTACTTTCCAGCCAATCCAGAACCGCCGGATCCGGAAAAAGAACGGTTTTCGGCGGTTTCTGAATTTGCGTTCTTTGCGGTGCAGTTTGGCTATACCAAAGCCGATTACAACGCTCTTACCCCGACTGAAAAGATGTTTATTTTAAAGGCGTATGAAGATAAGGTTGTTTCCGATTCGTCTGTGCTGGCAAAAGCGGTTTCCAATGCAGTCTATAACACGCTGCGGAAAAAGGGCAAGCCGCCGCAGAAACTTTGGAAAAAACAGCCGAAGCAAACCAATCCGGAACAGCGAAAGGCAGAACTGGCAGAGATTTTGGAAGCTGACCGGAAAATGGGAACGGCTTGGGTGGATGCAGTCTATGCGGCAAATGGCAGAAAACGGCGAAAGAAGGTGGAATGATGGCAGATTTTTATTATTATGCGGCAGAAAAAAGCGGCGTGTATTTTGCAGATGCCGACCGCATCACAACCGCTCCGGTAAGTGAACGGCTCTGTGAAAAAGGTTACCACACCGGAAGAGATTGGGGGCTGTACTGGACGGATTTTTCTGTGACCGCCCCAGAAGTGGAACAGTACTTTGTAGATGTCCCCGGCAGACATGGTTTGTTGGACTTTTCCGAAGTGCTGATGCGGCATCCCGTCTATAAGAATGCAACTTTGACCGCTCAATTTGTAGCAAAGACAGACATGGCAAACTGGCACACGCTCTATCGTACCATTCGCCGTGCATTACACGGCAGACGAATGTGCATTGCAGCTGACACCGACCCGCAGCATTGTTTCGTTGGTCGGTGTACGGTTGCTTCTGAAATGGTCGATGCCGTTCATGCAGTTTTTACGATTGCAGCAGATATTGCACCGTATACCTACGGAAATGCTCCGCTGCAATATGGTTTTCTCTGGGACTTCACTACTTTTTATGAGGAACTGTTGCCGGAGCCGATTATTTTCGATGAAAATGGTGAAGCTTCCGTGAGATTGCATTCTAATATCGTACAAACTGCTCATGCAGATGGTTCTAAAATCATTTTTGGAAATCTGGATATTTACACCGAGCAAGCCTGCACATTCCAAGAACAAGGAAACGATGCCACCAAGCGAGATTTGATTGCCATGGGAGAAGAGCGATATTGCAACCGGAATGTTTATAATGTCTATGATAGAGATGTAGACCGTACTTCTTATTCCAACCTACTTTGTTTTTCCAACGGAACGCCCGGCACACAAATTGCGGTTTTTTGCCGTTATCAGGAGTTGTTATAGTTATGTATTATGTTTATTCCTATTTATACGATGACGTTTACACCTATTATGATAATGCAACGAAAAAAGAAAAATATGCACTCAAGCAACGCCTGCTGCACATCCCGAATCTGGATGTGTTCTTAAAAGATGCCGTTTTAACGATGTCCATGAACAAATCCGGCATGTTTACATTCACCATTCCGGCAGGCAGTTCACAGGCAGAAAATATTGCTGTTTTACGAAGCGTCTTAACGGTTTATACCGACTGTCCACGATTGACATTCCTCTGGGCAGTCAGACCCATCCGCGTAGAAACCGACCTCTACGGCAATCAGACCTATACCGTGGAAGGGCTGCTTTCTACCTTAAATGATACCTTTGTTGCTCCGACCGCTTACACGCAAACGCTATTGTTAAACTTCATGAATTATGTTCTTATGAGTTCTTTTTCTCCACGGCGACTTCATTTGTCCATCGGCAACATGGACAACCGGACAGATATTCCATCCAACGAACCGGGAAAAACATATGTGTTTCCAGACTATGACCCACCGGAAGGTTCAAAAATGCTGGTGTTTCCACGTTTGACAGAAAATGACATCAGCGATTCCCTACGTTATGTCGACCAATATACCGAAAATGGAGCGGATGGAACAGTCCGAGTGGAACGAAAACTAACTCGTTGGTGGAATAGTTACGAAAGCGTCATGGAAATCTTCCAAACCAAAATGATTGACTATTTCGGTGGATTTTTGGAAGTTTACGCAGACCAGCCCCATATGGTAAGAGAAGGCTGTTTCCATCTGCGATATTTAGACCCAGAAGCAGAAGAAAGCCATCTGAATCAAACCATTGAAGTCGGTAAGAACATTTTAGAATTGTCCAGTACGTACAACATGGAAGATTTCTATACGGCGTTTTATCCAGTAGTGACGGCGGAAGATGGTTCTGAAAAGTTGTTTACTCGCACTCCAGGTACTCCGTCAAAATGTTTTTGGTCTTACTATTATGAAAGTGACACTGTATATCCTGGAAATTATGTTGCTTGGTTGGGACTCTATCTTGTCAACAACAATTTGTACCGAAAATATGGGATGATTCTCAAAAAGGTTGCGTTTTCATTTGACGAAACCGATACAAAAGAAAACAAAGAAAAAGCTGTCATTGATTTTGCAATGAAGATGCGAGAACCACGGGCAACCGTTACCATCAAAGCCGTGGATTTGAGCCCGATAGAATCCAATACAGATTGTTTCCAAGTAGGCAGACAAGTAAAAGTATGCTGTCCGGAACAAGGAATTGAAGAATGGATGACCATTGAGGAACTGACCATCTATCTGAATGACCCAACACAATGCACTGTTACATTGAACGGAACACTGGACAGCATTTCCAAATTGGTTGCAAGGGGGTGAAGCGATGGCAGATTATACGCTGTCTGCGAAAATTACAGCGGATAGCAAAGATTTTCAAAAAGGCATGGAAGCCGCAAGGAAAAAGGCAGAAGAAGTATCCAACGAATTAAAACAATCCAGTTCCAGCTATAACGAAATCGCTAAAAAAATGGGGATTACAGTTGATCAGCTAAAATCTAAAATTGCAACCTTAGCAGCAGAATATAGAAAATCTGGAATGTCTGCGTCTGATGCAATGAAAAAAGCACAGGCAGAATTCGGCTATGTGAAAACAAGTGTCGACAATGTCAAAGATTCGGCAAAAGGATTGAAGGATGTTCCAAATGCAATTTCAAAATGGTCAACTACATTCAACGCTGTAAAAGCGGCGGCAAAAAGCTTCCAATCTTCTGTACAAGCAATTGAAACGACTATTCAAGGCGTTTCAATTGCTGCTTCCAAGATGGCATCTACAGCAAGTGAAGCGTTATCAAAAGCTGGGGATATTGCTCAGAAAATCGGTTCTAAATTTCAGTCCATCGGTGACACACTCAGCGGACTGGGCGGAAAATTTACGGCTGTTGAAACAGCGGCGGCTGGTTTTGCAACGGCTGGATTAAAAAAAGCAGCAGATTCTGCCATTGATTTTGATACGCAAATGCGAAAAGTCGGTGCAATTTCGGACGCTTCCGATGCTCAGTTGCAGGCTTTGCGGGATGCCGCTCTGGAATTGGGTGCAACGACTTCCCTATCTGCTTCCGAAGTTGCAGCGGCGATGACGGACATGGCAACGAAAGGACGGGATGCCAACCAAATTATCGCAGATATGCCCGGCATTATATCTGCGGCAGAAGCATCCGGTGAAGATTTGGCGTTGGTTGCGGACACCGTTACCAATGTCATGAATACGTTCGGGGACGCTGCCGGCGATGCCACGCACATTGCGGATGTGCTGGCAGAATCTGCAAACCGCACCGCTGCCGGCGTTTCTGACTTACAATATGCCTTTAAATATGCCGCTCCAACGGCTTCCGCTCTTGGTATCAGCATGGAAGAATTGGCAGCTGCAACCGGTGTCATGGTGGATGCTGGCTTGCAGGGTGAACAAGCCGGTACAACATTGCGTTCGATGTTTACTTCTATGGCGAAGCCAACTGATGATGCAAGAGCTGCAATGGAAGCGTTGGGCATTTCTTTCTTCGACAGCGAAGGGAAAATGAAATCCATCGGAACAATTGTTGGAGATTTGCAAACAGCAACCGCTGGATTGACGGATGAAGCAAAACAGAATGCCTTAGTTACCATTTTCGGTACAGAAGCCCTGTCTGGCTTGCAAACAATGATGAATGCCACACCGGGCAGTATTGAAGAAATGACCAGTGCATTGCAAGGATGTAATGGGACTTCCGCTGAAGCAG
>ENA-OWRJ01002354-OWRJ01002354.1-human-gut-metagenome-genome-assembly--contig:-NODE-2354-length-16521-cov-3.926697_pt1 | contig 16521 bp, 14 predicted proteins | sample MGYA00248269_ERZ651897 | MGnify/ENA primary metagenome ERZ651897 (study PRJEB26924, sample SAMEA4378252) | human gut metagenome | biome: human gut; feature: human-associated habitat; material: faeces...
GAGAGCTATCAAAGTCATCATGGACGAGTGCAAGGATAGCAACTAACTGTCTGGATAAATACCATTATAGCCTGCTTGGGGAGGGAATATCCCTCCCCGGGCTGGCTTTCATTTTTTGTGTACATCCAAATGGCTGATTATCTCCTGATAGCATTGGCTGACAGGAAACTCGCTCCCGTATTGTCGTGTAGCCAGGTGGGGAATCTCGTGACCGAAGATCTGCCGAAACACATCTGTATGCAGGTTGAGGCGTTTGAAGAAGTCACTGAACGTATGGCGTAAAGAGTGAAAACTCTTTTTTCGTGTGACTCCGCAACGCTCGATATATCGACTGAAGAAATTACTGACCATATGGCCGTACTTTGGGCATTTTTCGGTTTTACGCAGCTCAGGGAAAAGGCGTTCCTGCCCATTCAGCTTCATCCTATCAACATATTTGATAAAACCATAGGCTAGCAGATCATTATGTACAGGTATCTTGCGGAATGCATTTCTATTCTTGAGACGCTTGTCGTGATGGTCAGTGTTGATATCGATATACCAGATGTTCTGCTCCTGCCGGATATCTGAACAGTGCAGTTGGCATATCTCCTCAAGACGCATACCGGTATAGAGCCCAATAAGTGGAGCCCAATAAAAGGAAGGATGCTTGACGCTGCTTTCCGTGAATGTCTGGGGAGAGAAGAGCAGGGTGATGTCCTCTTGTGTGAAAGCTTCCCGTAAATCGATATCTCTTCGTGTATCCCTGATTTGCAAGGCTTTCGCAGGGTTGGCAGTGAGCAGTCCCTCACGGATGCCCCATTCAAACATGCTGGCTACAGCTTCCACAGTCACATTGACGGTTTTGATGCTCAAAGTGGTTGCAGGAGACATGGCCAGTATTTGCGAGATGCTTTTCCCCTTGTACAGCGGAGATTTTTTCCTGTTGGGAGGAAGTTTGCGTAGCGTATCCCGATAATATCGCAGGTCATCTCGTTGCAGCTGAAGGATATCCCTGTCTCCCAGGATTTCTATCAAGGTTTCCAGTCGTCCTTGCTGAGTAGTCAAATTATCCGCCGTCCAACGCTTATCCGACAGTTTGCTCTCTGTATAGCGCCGGATGAAAGTGGAAAGTCGAATCCCTCGTTTTTTACGGGAAACGTGTACCGGTGAGGTTTCAGGTTCCGCAGCTACAGTGACAGGAGCATAGTTATTCAAGTATCGCTTGAAGATTTCACGAATGGTATCCGGGTTCAGATTATTTCGGGACAAAAGTTCTTCACGCAATAACAGCAAGGTATCAGGGCAGAGCATCCCGTGAGGATGGTCTGTCCTGATACTGTTTTCAGCGGAACAGGAAGTAGTCGAAGAGGAAGCCAAAGCCCCGTCAGGTGATATGGCAGCTACGTGTTTCCCAGGAAATATCGTTGTGGAAAGCTGGGAAATTTTTGCTGTAACTTGTTGGGATAGTGGATGAAGACAGGTATCCTGACAAACAGATTTCTTGGCAGATGGAGTGAACTCTGCGGCCGAATATGCTGGTTGCCGATCACAAGCAAAAGAAGGAGCCGTGAAGCCTCTTGTATCTCCTGCATCCATGCTGTTTGTGGCCGTCATTGTTGGTGCTTGGAAAATAGAGCAGGGCAGAGCCGTTTTTCGGGGACCACGTTTCCCGTATTCACTGACATCCTTTCCCTGCATGAAAGACAGATGCCGGATAAGGATATGCCGCAGCGTGGGAAGATCAGGTACGCCAGGTAACGAAGCATACAGCAGGGCAAAAAGCTGACAGGCAAGCATTTTGGCTTCCTGACGGAAACATGTTCCCAGGCTCAGGCGTATCTCGGCATTCCCCAGACGTTTTTTGGCAGCAGTGGGCAGAGCACAACGAAAATAGAAGATGCGGCCCACGCAAAGAAGATGCTGGCCGGAACGGCGGATTGCTGGGTGGGAGTGGAAAGCGCTGTGCGGGTGAGCAGAAGAAGCGGCAGCGGATGGCATTTGAGGCACCTTTTGTACCACCTGTTTGACCCAAATTCGTAAAGGCAGGAAAAACAGGGGACGGGCTGGGCTTGCAGCGCTGCACGAAACAACAAAAAAAGAAAGGGTTGCGGCTACTTGCCACAACCCTTGATGTCTTGCTGGTGCCGAGGGCGGGAATACTAAAAATTCCAATGCAAGCCGTTAATGAAAAATGAAATTTTCCACGTAAACACTTTTTTCGTATTATAGTATTGCAGGAAATAATGCAAGATAAAGTTTAAATTTTGACAGAAAGTTTGTAGAGTATGAATGCTCGTACAGAATCTCTGTGAAATTTTATATAGGCTTCATTTGTTTATTGCTATTAAATTTTAATAATAAGAGTAGAAAATTTATCAAATTATTGCGATAACAATGGTGACAGTGGTAGATTTAAAAAATTGCAGTCTAGCAAATATTCGCTCCATTAGGCAGCGCTAGCAGGACTCCTCCAGAGGAGCACGAGAGAAATATTGCTGAAACGGGACTTGCCAAACCATGACATTGAGGGAGGAACAGCACGCTTTTTGATTTAAGGAAAACGTGGTATGCCCGAGGCATAGAGTGTGCAGGATTTGTGGTATCCCCTAATTTCTAGGATGATTCACGGAGCTTCCTCATCCAGGTGGAGGAGAGGAAGAAAGGCGTTTTGCGTGCAGATGTGCACAGCTCGACACATGGAAAAAATTTCAGGTAAGCAAGCGAGTAGCCCGAAACGGAGCAGGCATGGCTGATTACATCTTGAAGCTCTTCGACAGGGAGCTGATTCGATTTTCCGCTAAGGATACCGGTGATATTCCTGAGATCTCCATAACGCATATAGATCAGGATTCGCTGTCATTCATGCCGCTTGGAATGGAAGTGTCGGATAGGGGCCTTGCCCGTTGGCTGAAGCACAGAAAGATTCCCAGGAACAGAGCGTACATCCATTCGTTTCTGGCAAAGACCGGTCTATCTGCGAATAGCACAATGGGCATCATAGATGTCAGCAAGGGGCTTTCTCTCAACGACAGCTACTGGGTTGTACGGGAAGGGGATTCCAAAAACTTTGACCAGTGCAATCTTTATGACAATAAATTCAGCGAGTTGTTAGCCAATATTGCTTTTACCGGCTATGGCAGCTCTGTTCGTACATCTGTAGTATCGAGTCCTGAATTCACAACGAACGGTATGCTTCCCAAGTGCTGGCGCAGGAAATCTGGTAAAATATACCTTTATAAAGGTGGTACTGTAGGGGCATCAAATACAGGAAATGAGCCCTATTCAGAATACTATGCATGGCAGATTGCCAAGATACTCGGTGTGAATGCAATCGAGTATAATATCGCCAAATGGAAATCGAGACTTTGTTCAAAGTGTGAAATTTTCACCAGCAAGGATATTTCATTTGTTCCTGTGGGCAATATTGTGAAGCAAGGAGGAATGCAGGCAGTCATCGATTACTATGGAACGCTTGATTCTAAGTATAGGGACATGCTGGAGGATATGTTCGTCTTTGATGCTGTCATTGCCAATACTGATCGCCACTTTGGAAACTTTGGTTTCCTTGTGGATGCCGCAACGAATACTCTCAAAGCTCCTGCACCGCTGTTTGATCACGGGAATTCATTGTTTAATTTTGCCTCTCCCATAGAAATAGAGAGTAAGGATGTTTTTATTAATTTTTCTAATGTCCAAGCACCAGTGTGTTACAGTAACTTTTTCTCTGTAGCTAAGTCTTGTATGAAGTCAAGACATCGTGAAGGATTACGGCATCTCCTAAACTTTAAGCTGAAGAAACATCCTCGTTATAACCTTTCTTCAAAGCGTTTAAAGTATATTGAAATTGCCGTACAGAAGAGGGCATCACTGCTACTTGAAGGGGAGACTCATAGCGAGAGTGAACTGAGCTTCTGGTAGACGAATAGAGAATGAGAAAACATTTGAGGTTTGTATTAGAATAATGTCCTTCAGAAGCAGACATGCAAGTAGCGTTACAAGGATTCCATAGAAGTTCTTTATGATCCGAAGAGACGGTTCAAACTATGGAAATCTTCTCTCGATCAGGGAAAAAGTGGTGTAGAGCGAATTTTTAGCGGAAAAATCGGATAAAAAATGCTGTCCCCTCTCCTCAAACTGCTAGTCAGCTATGGTGCATAGGTAAGCTTTGAAGGCTCTCTGTTTACATAAGAGCGATACTTTTGTGATATAATTTCTGTTAAATGAGAATAAAAAAGAGCATAGTATTAAGCTATGCTCTTTTTTTATGTATAAAATAATTCGGACATACATAATATGAAGTTTTACTCTTCAAGGTCTCTGTTCTTAAGGTTTGTAACACTCAACCATATAGGGGGTATGTAATACTAATATAATATATTAAAATAGTAACTTTATATAGGAAGTAGTTAGATTGTTTAAATATCAAAAATAGTAACTTTATATGTGGAATAGTTAGTAATTGTTTAAGCATTAAAACAGTAACTAAATATGATGATTGAATGTTGAGTATGTAAAAGTAATTGATTTAACAAAAAAAGATATGGAATGTGAAAGTATATTTATCCAATACACTGCAAACATGTCATCAACATATTTGCAGAGTATTGGCTCATTATTGTTTTATGTTCTTTGTCTAAATATGAGGTGAAAACATGAAAAACAAAAACGTACAGTATCTGGATAATATCAAAAATAGTGTCAATGAGTTGTTAGACTTCTATACAGATAATCATCGTAAAACATTATCCATCAGGTTTGATGTTAGATATCCTCAAGATTATACTGGAGATACCTCATCAAAAAATATATCTGATTGCATGGCACATATGGTCAAAAAGTATAAACGTCGTAAATGTGATCCGTACTATATTTGGGTACGTGAACAAAACAAAAGTGATCATCCTCACTACCATTGCTTGTTTTTGTTAGATGGTACTAGAGTTAAGACTTATAACCATGTCTTTAAAAGTGTTGAGACAATTTGGAATTCTACTCTGGATATAGATAGAGATTCAAAAGGATTGATAGACTACTGCACGAATAAATCCAATAGGGATTATAATGGCAAAATGATTACCAGGACATCTGATATTGAAAAGTTTGATTCAAGATTGGATGAAGTGAAACAGCAGGCTTTATATTTGGCAAAAGCATATACCAAAGGTCCTCTCTATGATGGACAGAGAAACTTTGGCATGTCACGTTTACCTAAAAATAAAAACATAGATTCTCATAATTCTGATAATAATTAAGGGGATTATCATGGATACTCAAAACAAAAAGTCTTATAGTTTTTCAGTTCAGCAGTCACAAAATTCTGAAAACGAACATACTGCTATCGTATCTGTATCTCTCTGTGATGGTACGATGACAGTCTCAAACTTTGGTAGTGCAAATCAGGCTACAGTGAATTCTTACAACACAGTCGATATTATCAATGCTGCTAGAAATGATGCTCAGACAAAGATTCAAGATCAGATGAATTTCATGTCGTCTCAAGCAGCATGTCATCCATCAATATCTACGGCTCAGAAAGATTCTACATATCCAGTTAATAGCAATTCCAGTACAACAGCGTTGCCACCTTTTCAGCATAAACATGGAGGTGGAAGCAAACTGGCTAGTGAGAAACAGAAAGATTTTATAAAGCAGTTGGCTGATAGAAAGCGTATACATATAGATCAGTTGTGTATGGATATGTTTAGCCACGGTAGTAGTAATATGACAGGTGCTGAGGCAAACGAGATGATCAAGCATTTAAAAAGAGCCTAAAGGCTTGATAGTATAAAAAGGGGAAGGAGATGATCTTTTCATGGGTTCTCTCCTTCCCTGTAAAATTCATCAAAAATGATAGAGCGTGTTTTGATTGAGTTTTATCATCACAGTATTACGGGAGAAAAGCTATCTGTATAAGATCAATTTTATCCTTGCAAGAGGATTCATCTGCATAATATATTTTCATCTTATTGGTCTTTATATCGTCAGAGAAAAACATCATCCGCTTTCCTTGACGAATACTTTATCAAATTGATATGTTTTATCACCTTGGAACCCATTCTTGATCTTGCTATAGTTTTGCTGCTGACTAGTAAAAATATCAAGATGATAGATGAAATTTCTCAAAGAACTACTAGGCACAGATAGAGCAGCATAATTCATATGCCAGCACGCAGTTATATAGCCATCGATCTCAAGTCTTTTTACGCCTCTGTGGAATGCATGGAGCGTGGTCTTGATCCGTTGACTACTCACCTGGTGGTAGCTGATCCCAGCAGAACAGAGAAGACCATTTGTCTGGCAGTTTCTCCCTCATTGAAAGCTCATGGCATTCCAGGTAGAGCACGCTATTTTGAGGTCATCCAGAAGGTACATGCAGCCAATGCCTTGCGCAGACAGAAAGCTCCACGGAGGAGATTTACAGGTGAATCCTCAGATGCTCTTGAGCTAGCTGCTGATCCTTCCCTAGCCATAAATTATCTGACAGCTGTGCCTCGTATGGCTCTCTATATCGAGTACAGTACCAGAGTTTACAGCGTATACCTGAAGTATTTCTCTCCTGATGATATCCATGTTTATTCCATCGATGAGGTATTTATTGATGCTACTTCCTATTTGAAAAATTATCGTACATCCGTACATGAACTCACTAAGAGCGTCATTCTTGATGTGCTACGCAGCACTGGTATCACAGCTACAGCAGGTATAGGCACCAATCTCTATCTGGCAAAAGTGGCTATGGATATCATGGCCAAAAAAGTAGCAGCAGATGAGGATGGTGTGCGTATAGCCTGTCTGGATGAGATGTCGTATCGCCAGCAGTTGTGGCATCACACCCCCTTGAGGGATTTCTGGAGAGTTGGCAGGGGATATGTCCAGAAGCTGGAAAAGTACGGTATCAAAACGATGGGAGATATTGCCCGCTACTCCATCCATAGCGAAGATTTGCTCTTTCGTCTGTTTGGGGTGAATGCAGAGCTGCTGATAGATCATGCCTGGGGTTATGAACCGTGTACGATGGCAGATATCAAGGCATACCAGCCATCTTCCAGGAGCATAGGGTCAGGGCAGGTGCTGCACTCTCCCTATGAGGTGGAAAAAGCTCGTCTGGTGGTCAAGGAGATGGTGGACTCGCTTGCTCTGGATTTGGTGGACAAGCGTTTGGTGACGGATCAGCTGGTACTGACGGTGGGATATGATATCGAGAGTCTGTCCCCTGAGCGTGGTTATACCGGTCTGGTGATTACGGACAGTTATGGACGACAGCTTCCTCAGCATGCACATAGTACGGTCAATCTAGGCCAGTTCACATCTTCCAGCAGACGGATGACACATGCTGTGCTGGAGCTTTTCGATCGCATCGTGGATCGAAAGTTGCTGGTCAGGCGTATCAACCTGGTAGCAGCCCATGTCTTGCATGAAAGCCAGATAGGCAAAGACAAAAAGCCCAGACAACTCGATTTGTTCACCGATTATGCTGCGGAGCAGAAGCGGGAAGAGCAGGAACAGGGACAGCTCCAAAGAGAACGCAAGAGACAGGAGGCCATCCTGAAAATCCGTGAACGCTATGGCAAAAATGCCCTGCTGAAGGGCATGAACCTAGAAGAAGGAGCTACGACCAGGGAACGCAACCAGCAGATAGGAGGGCACAAGGCATGAGCAACAAGTACGATGATATCATCAATCTGCCACGTCCTGAGTCCAAGTATCCCCGTATGCTCAGAGCCAACAGAGCTGCCCAGTTCTCTCCTTTTGCTGCCCTGGCAGGGCATGGGGAAGCCATTCGGGAGACAGCTTATTTAGTTGAAGCGCTCTCCAACCAAGAACCAGTCGATTGTGAATAGAGCCTACTAGCAATATACTTCTGCTGAAAGAATTACTCCGAGCTCTGGTATGCGGACTTTAGGGAAAATTTATTGGGATATTTATGTAGTATATGGAAATATAATTGAAGTTATGTATACAACGGCGCTGTTTTCCGTATGCTTTTTAAAATATCTCTATTTAGGGATACCACAAACAGTCTGACAGGGAGAAACGGGGGAGAGGTGGAATACCTAATTCCTTTTAGCATGCTATCTAGATTCATGCTGCATGGACTCCTCTTATAATAAACATATATTTTGATAACTATATTGGTGAAAAGTCATGCTCAAAAATACTTTTATACATTTGCCACAGATTAGTCGTAATAAGGAAAAAGAACTTTGGAATAAAGGTATTTTAAACTGGGATGATTATGTAAAAAAATATCCTAGGCAGCTGAATCTTTTTGGTGAAGAATATAAAAATGATGAATTTACAGAATCAAGAAAAGCATTTGATGCTGGAGATACAGAATTTTTTGCTAGACGCATACATCCTCATGAATATTATAGAATAGCAGCATCATTTCCAGATGATGTAATGTTTTTGGATATCGAGACAACAGGACTAAGTTTTTTCTATCATGATATAACATTAGTTGGATGGAGTATTTCTAATAAATATAATGTTTATATAGCAGGAGATGACACACAATTATTATTTAATGATGCTCGTTGTGCAAAATTACTTGTAACATTTAACGGAACCCTATTTGATATCAAGTTTATAAAAAAATTTTTCCCTGATATTTGTTTGCCGCCGTATCATATAGACCTCCGCTTCTTTGCTAAACGTGTAGGTTTGACCGGCGGCCAAAAAAGTATTGAGACAGAAATCGGCTTCAAAAGGGAAGACAACTTGCAAGAAATGCACGGTGACTCAGCGCCAATTCTTTGGTATAGATATCAACGAGGCGATATGGACGCCTTAAAAAAGCTTATTTTTTACAACAAAGCAGATATTGAAGGGATGAAGTTTATATTAGATTACTGCATTTCAGCTTATTGTAAAAAAGAAGATATTCCTATAAAAATACGTCCCTCGAAGAAGCTTTTTCAAAAGCAAAAAATATATGCAAAGTTTGGGAAGTCGGGAAAGCAAGGCTACTTAAAATTAAATCCCTATTCCCAACATATTGGCCCCAAAATTACGTATACCAAGTTGTCAGACAACATTGCTCTCGATTCTTTATGCGTTGCGGGGATAGATCTTGTCGCTTCAGAGCAGAAGGGATCGGGCTTCTGCATTTTGCGGGGAGCACACGCTGAGACTACTCGATGTACAACTGACGCTGAAATGATAGAACGCATCTGCGCGGCAAACGTCAAACTTGTCTCAATAGATTCTCCCCTGTCTCTTCCCGCAGGTAGGACAAGTTGTTGGGATTCCGATCCTTTTCGCCAACAGTTCGGCATTACACGCTATTCTGAGCGTGAATTACATCGACGGGGCATTTCAAGTTATCCTTGCCTTATCCAGAGTATGCAAAAACTCACCAACAGAGGCATGGAGCTTGCGAAAAAATTACGGACACTGGGCATACCTGTCATTGAGAGTTATCCAGGAGCGGCTCAAGATATTATGGGGATTCCCAAAAAGCAGGCCGGACAAGAATTTCTAGCTCTCGGTTTGCAGGAATTTGGAATAAAGGGGGATTTTGAAACAATCCCTGTCAGCCATGATGAGCTGGACGCTATTACTTCGGCTATCGTCGGGTATTTTTTTTGGGCCGGAAAATTCGAGGCTCTGGGCACAGATGAAGAGGCCCCTTTGATTATTCCTGACCTCAAAGCCGATAATAAGGCATGGCTGACTCGTCAAGTCATTGGAATCAGTGGGATGATTGGTGTGGGGAAGACTACAGCCGCCCAATATTTTGCTGCGCAAGGGTACACAATTACGCGATTCAGTGATATCTTGCGGCAACAGCTGTTGGTGCGAAACATAGCACCAAGCCGCTCAACCCTCCAGCAACTAGGGATTGAGGTGCATAACAGCGAGGGTGGACAACGGGCTCTTGGTAGAAAAGTCGCTCAGCGAGTCCAGGATACAGCGTGTGCGGTTATTGATGGGCTGAGATTCCCAGAGGATCGCGCGACCCTTATAGAATTTTTTGGCCCTGCCTTTAAGCACATCCATTTGGACTGTAGCCAGGCCGTATTAGCCAGACGGCATATGGAACTGCATGAGGACGTCAGCCCCGCGAAGGCTTTGCAGCATGATGTTGAGAAGGGAATCTTTCCTTTGGGACAGCTTGCGGATGTCCATATCCCCAATAATGGAACGACGGCAGAGTTATTTATGAAGCTAGAAGATATACGGGAGAAGTGAGATGCCAGTAACTGTCGTCATCGGCGGACAATTTGGCTCTGAGGGAAAAGGAAAGGTCGCCCATTATCTGGCAAAGGAGATGAATGCATCTTTTGCTGTTCGTTGTGGGGGCTCAAACTCAGGGCATACCGTCATTGATGAACATGGGAACAGGCATGTCTTTCGCCATCTTCCTACCGCCTCTGTTCTGCCAGAAGTAAAACTCGCTATCTCTGCTGGCAGCTATATTACTGAAGATGTTCTTCTCGCAGAGATTGATCAACTTAAAATTACACCGGATCGTCTCCACATTGATCCCAAGGCTGTCATTATTACAGATGAATGCGTGCGATGTGAGCGACAATCCGGTTTGGTGAAAGAAATCGGTTCCACAGGCAGCGGGACGGGAGCTGCGGTTGTCTCACGGATTCAACGCCAAGGAGGAGTTATCTTTGCCAAAGATAGTCCCAACTTGCAGCCATATTTGAAAAATGTATCCGGCATCCTGCGTGAGGCACTCAATCGGCAAGAGCGGGTTATCGTTGAAGGGACACAAGGCTTTGGCCTGTCTGTGCTGCATTCCCCATACTATCCCAAAGTGACCAGTCGTGATACCACTGCTGCCGCTTTTATCTCTGAGGCAGGACTGAGCCCCAGAGATGTCGATGATGTCGTGATGGTGATACGTACCTTTCCTATCCGGGTTGCAGGCGATTCTGGTCCCCTCCCTAAAGAAATAACTTGGGAAAATCTTGTCTCTGAAGGAGAACACCCACATCAAATAGAAGAGTTTACTTCGGTGACTCATAAGTTAAGAAGAATAGCAAAGTTTGATGCTGAGATAGTTTTGAGTGCAATTGCGGTAAACGCTCCTACACGTATTGTTTTAAATCATGTCGACTACTATAAGCACAATATACATCTAGACACTCATCTTTTAAGAAAATATACGGAGGATGTTTCTAATTTGATTGGTCAAAAAATAGATTTTATTGGACTCTCTCCGAGTATCCTGATTAAAACAGCCGATATTTGAGGATAGGGCCCATGCGCATAGAAATTTGTGGCTGTATTGCCGCTGGTAAGACAACGTTATGTCAGACTCTCGCGCAAAAAAATTTACTGCCGATTTTTGAAAGATTTCAGGAAAATCCTTTCTGGAAAGATTTTTATCAGAATCCTTCCCGATATGCCTTTGAAACAGAAGTCACATTTCTCCTGCAGCACTATCATGCTATCAAGAAACAGCCCCCCTCCAATAAGCATGTTTTCGATTTTTCTCTGCTACAAGATATTGCTTATGCTGATATAAACTTAACAGGAGAGCGTAAAAAACTGTTTACCAATCTTGTAGAAAATATCATCGAAGAAATTAAATCTCCTGATCTTCTCATTTATATTACATGTCCTCCAGAAATTGCCTTGAAAAGAATTCAGCAAAGGAATCGAGATGAGGAAAATACGATTTCCCTTACTTATCTTGAGGAGTTAAACTGTGCTCTTGAGCAGCGTGTCATTTCTACGACATATGCTTCATCTGTGCTGCGTATTGATAGTGCCAGCTTTGACTTTCGTTGTAAGCTTCCTACTTCGCTACAGGTATATTTATATAACGATAAGCAAATATATTAGACTTTCATAAGATGGAGTAAATACATGCCAGATCAAAACACCGATCCTGAAAGAACAAAAGGCGATTCCCATATTCCTGAAGGACTTTTTGCTGCTCCCCAAATTCACTACTGTTTATTAAAATATGAAATTTTAAGAGATTTTGACCAAGAATGTATACAACCAGCAACTTATGATATGCGTCTCGGTAAACAGGCGTTACGCTGGAATGGTATAGAGAAAGAGATTATTGATGTAGAGAAAGCGGGAAGTGTCCTTCTTCCTCCCAACTCTGTTACTTTTGTTACCACCATAGAAACGTTTAATCTTCCAAATGACATTGTTGCGCGTTTTAATCTAAAGTCAAAACTCGTACATCGTGGGGTACTTTTAGGGACAGGTCCTATTGTTGACCCTGGATTTAAATCAAAAATTGTTATCCCAATTCATAATTTCAGTAATCAACCAGTAGAACTTTTCTTTAAAAAAGCTTTTATTAGTGTTGAATTTACTAAAAGTAGTAATCCATATATAGAATGCATTAATGGAATTCCCGTAGAAACAAAATTTAACACTAAGGGAAATACTTCTGTAGAAACTTTTTTCGAGAAAACATTCCTTACAGGAAGTTCAGTCATGCAAGCCGTTGCGGAAAGCCAAAAACAGCAAAAAGACACCGAGGAGCTCGTGAAGCAAGTTAAAAGTGTAGGTCTCATCGCTATAGCAGGAGCACTTATTGGGATTTTTTCCTTGCTGACGACAATGTTTAATTCTCTTTCTTCAAATATTGAAAAAATAAACGCTGCAGTAAATAAAGTAGACGATATGCATTACGAGATGACATTGTTAAAAAAAGAGTTCGAAAAATTTAAGCATGAAAAGCATTAAATTATTTTTCAAGTTTCTCGAGGTCTCGAAGTCTATTCTCAAACATCTTTTCTTTTCTAGACGAATGATAGCAATCAGTTAAAATAAAGTATATAATTTTAGAAATAGCTACAAAATATAGAACAATGGCAATAATAAGGAATAAATTAAACTTTACGCTGTTGATCAGTGTAATAAAATATGTCAAAAAACATATAAAGACGCATAATAGTACACTCGAAATCATTAATCTGTCTTGGCATTGATAATAATCTTTTTTTAATTTTTCTTTTTTCTTTCTATCAACATCTTCATCTGATTTGTTAGTATCTTGCATTGTTTGCTCCCAATTCTTATAAATAAAGTTATTTTAGCTTCTTTTTATACTGATACCGTCAAAATTTAAGTACATCTTATTGTACTCATTTACAGATGATTTTCTAGTAAGAAGATTATTATTCTGAGAAATATCTCTAAACCCGCATGTTAGCTTCTCAATCTATGTTCCATCTGTCAAGAGCCTGAGCGACTTTTCGAATACATTAGCAAAATATCAAAGTGGAGCATGTGACACTGATTTCCGAAGAAGAACTTTTCAGTCCTGGCAAGACTTGAGAAAGGCATTCGGGAGACAATATGAATTTACCTAGTAAGGCAACAAAGAATTCAACTTAAAGCAAGTGTATCTAAAATTTACATTACTAACAAATGAAGAGAGGAATCTATGCAAAAAGAAACATCTGTATTTGATGTTTTTGAAAAATGCTCTCAAGCTGTTCACAACGGAGAACTGATTAAGTCTATCTCAGCTAAAGATAAGGAATTCCACTTTCAAAATTGGTTTCAAAAACGCCTTAAGGAGTTGCCTTTACACTTTGAAGGATCTGGGCGTAACACCTACCCTGATTTTTGTTTAGTAGAAAAGGCAGAAGGCTATGAAGTTAAAGGTCTTGCGTGGCCTGGACGCGAGAGAGACTATGATTCAAATAGCCAAGTTCCTACTGGCATCCATAATGGACGGGAAATTTTTTACGTATTTGGACGCTACCCTGCCGATTTATCTCCTTACTCAGATATTGGAAATGGAATAAAACAATATCCTGTTGTTGATCTTGTTATATGTCATGGAGATTTCTTGAATGCCGATCATGACTATATACATAAAAATAAAAGTGTGAAAGGGTTTGGAACATATGGCGATATAATGATTCGTGACAGAAAAATGTATGTTGCCCCAACACCTTTTGCCCTAACAACTGGCACAACAGGATTGCATACTTTAATATTGCCAGATAATTTTACAATGGACAGTAGGTATAAAGTTGTAGGGGAGCTTACTCGTATTGAAGCTGAAACATTAGTGATTGGATATAAATTCAATTTAAGGACAAATGAGCTAGAGGCGGAAAGTGTAGAAAATCCTAATCATGGGACAGAACATAATTTTGTAGCTTATCGATTAAAGAATCAGACAGGTAAAAAAGTTGAACTACAAAAATAAAGGTTTAAATGATGAAAGAGATAGAATGTAATTTTCCTACTGTTCAGATTAGCGAGCTTGCAGAACAGGAAAGTTGGCGCAAAGAAATAAACAGGCCACTCTACCATATCCACAAGTGGTGGGCGACGCGATTAGGGTCTGTATTCCGCGCAATCATTTTAGGAGCACTAAGCCCTAAAGGGGCCGATGCTTGGGAAAATTTTTATAAGATTAACAAACTATCTAGAAAAATTGTTCTTGATCCGTTTATGGGGAGCGGAACCACCCTCGGTGAGACTATCAAACTAGGGGCAAAAGCTATAGGATGTGACATAAATCCAGTAAGCACTTTTTTAGTTAGACAAGAATTTAATAATGTTAGCCAAGAATCTCTTTGTAAAACATTTGATCATATTGAGAAAAATATAGCTCAAGAAATAAAAAAATATTATAAAACCTATGATCCTGAAACAGGCTCCCTTATAGATGTCTTATATTATTTTTGGGTTAAGGTGGTTCAAACACCTAGTGGAGAAGAGATTCCTCTTTTTACGCGATATATATTTTCACAAGATGCGTATCCTCAAAAAAAACCTCGAGCCCAAATACTATGCCCCAATTGCTGGAACATCATTGTTGGGAGATATGATGATATTTCCGTAACATGCTCTAATTGTAATTTTTCATTTAACCCACAACAAGGTCCAGTCTCTGGACAATATGTCACAGATAAATATGGGAATAAATATAAAATAAAAGATTTAGTTTCTCAAACAAATACTTTCCCTCAGCATCGTATGTATGCTATGATGGCCTTACACGACAATGGAGAAAAAGTTTACTTACCTATTAAAGAATATGATATTAACCTATATAAAGAGGCCGAATCTCGCCTTAAATTAGAAACTTCACTCCCCTTGCCCAATTTACTTATCAGACCTGGATATAACACAAATCAAGCTATCGGCTATAATTATATTTATTGGAGGGATTTTTTTAACTCACGTCAGCTTCTTTGCTTAGGTCTACTATTAAATGAGATAAAAAATATCTTAGATATAAGTATTCAAGAACAATTTATTTGCCTATTTTCTAGTATATTAGAGTTTAATAACATGTTTTGTAGCTTCAAAGGTGAAGGAACAGGCGCAGTCCGTCATATGTTTGCAAATCATATCTTGAAGCCTGAAAAAACGCCATTGGAAAATTCAATTTGGGGAACTGAAAAAAGTAGCGGAACGTTTGCTTCTTTATTTAAATCGAGACTATTACGTGCCAGACAGTATGCTGATGCTCCATTTGAAATAAAAAAAGTATATGATAAAAATGGGAGAAAAAAATATGAAAAGGTAATATCAAGTCCACCAATTCACTCATCATTAGTCGAAACATGGGATGAATTTTGTCAATCTGATACTGGAGTGTTTGTTCTTAATGCAGATAGCTCAAAATTGCCAATTCCTGATAAGTCTGTCGATGCTGTAATTACAGACCCACCTTATTTTGATTTTGTTCATTACTCGGAATTAAGTGATTTCTTTTTTGCATGGCTATCTCCAATTCTTAGAAATCGCTATTCGTGGATGGCAAATAATAGCTCTTCAAATACTGGAGAAGTACAACATAGTGACGCTCATCATTTTTCTACTCAACTCTGTAGAGTATTTGCAGAAATGCAACGAGTTTTGAAAGATGACGGAATACTTGCTTTTAGTTTTCATCATTCAAGGCCAGATGGGTGGGCTGCTATCTATACAGCCATAAATGAAGCACAGCTATCTGTTGTTGCGACTTATCCAGTGCATGCAGAGCTTCGTGCAGCAAGCCCAAAATCTATTGCGAAAGACCCTATAAGCCTTGATGCTATATTAGTATGTCGTAAAAAGATATCGACAGTATCTTCTAAGAATAAACAATACACTATATCCCACGAAGAAATTGAAAGAAATCTAAAAAATTCTGGTTTAAGAATCTCTCGTGGAGATACTTTTGTTATTGGAGCATCCCAATTATTAATAAAATATAGCGATGCAAATCTTAGTTTTGAGCAAATTAACGATATCATACAAAATTTCTATTTTTCAATTAGGGAGTATGGGCAAGGCTAGAATACCTTTATTGTAATGATGGGCTAGACTCTAAATGAACATTATTTGAAAGGGACAAGTCTGTTCATTTAGGGTTATTTCCGTATTTAATTGACAAATACGTTTAGCCTCTATAATCTTATTTGAACAATTTGGAGGCTATGCATGGAAGGAAAGCAGATCGGCTACATCCGTGTCAGCAGCACAGATCAGAATACAGCCAGACAACTCGATGGGTTTCACCTGGACAAAGTTTTTACCGACAGATGCAGTGGAAAGGATACTTCCAGGCCACAGCTGGTTGCTTGCCTGGACTACCTC
>ENA-OWRJ01002367-OWRJ01002367.1-human-gut-metagenome-genome-assembly--contig:-NODE-2367-length-16426-cov-7.387942_pt1 | contig 16426 bp, 10 predicted proteins | sample MGYA00248269_ERZ651897 | MGnify/ENA primary metagenome ERZ651897 (study PRJEB26924, sample SAMEA4378252) | human gut metagenome | biome: human gut; feature: human-associated habitat; material: faeces...
CAGAAACAACTAACGCCAATGAAACATATCAGCCAATGACTTTCGATGCCATCAAAATCGGACTGGCGTCCCCTGAGAAAATCAGAGAGTGGTCAAGAGGCGAGGTTTTAAAACCTGAGACCATCAACTACCGTACCTTAAAGCCGGAGAAAGACGGACTTTTCTGTGAAAGAATCTTTGGACCGAGCAAGGACTGGGAGTGCCACTGTGGAAAGTACAAAAAGATTCGCTATAAAGGTGTTGTCTGCGACAGATGTGGTGTAGAAGTTACCAAATCCTCTGTACGTAGAGAGCGTATGGGACATATCGAGCTGGCTGCTCCGGTATCCCACATCTGGTATTTCAAAGGAATTCCGTCCCGTATGGGACTGATCCTTGACATTTCTCCGAGAACTCTGGAGAAAGTTCTTTACTTTGCTAACTATATCGTACTGGATCCGGCTAATTCCGGACTCCAGTACAAACAGGTACTTACAGAGAGAGAATATCAGGATGCACGTGAGGCTTATGGATATGATTTCCGTGTAGGTATGGGTGCAGAATCCATCAAAGAGCTTCTTGAGGCAATTGATCTTGAGAAAGATTCTGTTGAACTGAAAAAAGAATTAAAAGATGCTACAGGCCAGAAACGTGCCAGAATCATCAAACGTCTGGAAGTTGTAGAATCCTTCCGTGAGTCTGGAAACCGTCCTGAGTGGATGATCATGACAGTGATCCCTGTAATCCCGCCGGATCTTCGTCCTATGGTTCAGCTGGATGGTGGACGTTTTGCTACATCTGACTTAAATGATCTTTACAGAAGAATCATCAATCGTAACAATCGTCTGAAGAGACTTCTGGAATTAGGTGCACCGGATATTATTGTTCGTAATGAGAAACGTATGCTTCAGGAAGCGGTAGATGCCCTGATCGACAACGGCCGCCGTGGACGTCCTGTAACAGGTCCTGGAAACAGAGCTCTGAAATCCCTTTCCGATATGCTGAAAGGTAAATCCGGACGTTTCCGTCAGAACCTTCTCGGTAAACGAGTTGACTATTCCGGACGTTCCGTTATCGTCGTAGGACCGGAACTTAAGATTTACCAGTGTGGTCTTCCGAAAGAGATGGCGATCGAGCTGTTCAAACCTTTCGTTATGAAAGAGCTTGTTGCCAACGGAACTTCACACAACATTAAGAACGCCAAGAAAATGGTTGAGAAGCTGGAGCCTGCTGTATGGGATGTTCTGGAGGATGTTATCAAAGAACATCCGGTTATGCTGAACCGAGCACCTACACTGCATCGTCTTGGTATCCAGGCATTCGAACCGATCCTTGTAGAAGGTAAAGCGATCAAACTGCATCCGCTGGTTTGTACCGCATTCAACGCTGACTTCGATGGTGACCAGATGGCCGTACATCTTCCGCTTTCACAGGAAGCACAGGCAGAGTGCCGTTTCCTTCTGTTATCACCGAACAACCTGCTGAAACCTTCTGATGGTGGTCCTGTAGCCGTTCCTTCACAGGATATGGTACTTGGTATCTACTATCTGACTCAGGAAAGACCTGGAAACAAGGGTGAAGGCAAGTTCTTTAAGAGCGTAAACGAAGCAATCCTTGCTTATGAGAATAAAGTAATCACACTGCAGTCCAGAATCCATGTTCGCTGCAGCAAGACAATGCCGGACGGATCCGTTCTGACCGGTACAGTAGAATCTACACTTGGACGTTTCCTGTTTAACGAAATCCTTCCACAGGATCTTGGTTTCGTAGACAGAAGTGTTCCGGGAAATGAACTTCTTCTTGAGGTTGACTTCCTGGTAGCCAAGAAACAGCTGAAACAGATTCTTGAAAAAGTTATCAATACTCACGGTGCTACAAAGACTGCTGAGGTTCTTGATGCGATCAAAGCTACAGGTTACAAATATTCCACACGTGCAGCCATGACTGTTGCCATTGCCGATATGACAGTTCCGCCTCAGAAACCGGAAATGATCAAACAGGCTCAGGATACTGTAGACCTTATCACAAAGAACTATAAACGTGGTCTTATCACCGAGGAAGAGCGTTACAAAGAAGTTGTTGATACATGGAAGAAGACTGACGATGAGCTTACACATGCTCTGCTGACCGGTCTTGATAAATACAACAACATCTTCATGATGGCTGACTCCGGTGCCCGTGGTTCCGATAAACAGATCAAACAGCTTGCAGGTATGCGAGGACTGATGGCCGATACAACCGGTCACACCATCGAGCTGCCTATCAAGTCAAACTTCCGTGAAGGTCTTGACGTACTGGAATACTTCATGTCTGCACATGGAGCACGTAAAGGTATGTCCGATACAGCTCTTCGTACAGCCGATTCAGGTTACCTGACAAGACGTATGGTTGACGTTTCTCAGGATCTGATCGTACGTGAGACAGACTGCTGTGAAAACAGAGATGAGATCTCAGGTATGTATGTAGAATCTTTTGTAGATGGTAAAGAAGAGATCGAAGGACTTCAGGAGCGTATCACAGGTCGTTTCTCCTGTGAGACAATTAAGAATAAAGATGGCGAAGTTATCGTAAAAGCCAACCATATGATCACACCGAAACGTGCTGCCCGCATCATGAAAGAAGGCGTGGACAACCAGACAGGCGGATCTATCGAGAAAGTTAAGATCCGTACAATCCTTACATGTAAATGTAAAGTTGGTATCTGTGCGAAATGTTACGGTGCGAACCTTGCAACCGGCGAGCCGGTACAGGTTGGTGAATCTGTCGGTATCATCGCTGCTCAGTCTATCGGTGAGCCAGGTACACAGCTTACCATGCGTACTTTCCACAGTGGTGGTGTTGCCGGTGGAGATATCACACAGGGTCTTCCTCGTGTCGAGGAGCTTTTTGAGGCAAGAAAGCCGAAAGGTCTTGCCATCATCACAGAGATTCCTGGTGTTGCTGTTATCAATGACACTAAGAAGAAACGTGAAGTTATCGTTACAGATCAGGAAACAGGTGAATCCAAGACTTACCTTATTCCATACGGATCTCGTATCAAGATCACAGACGGACAGATCCTTGAAGCAGGTGATGAACTTACAGAAGGTAGCGTAAATCCGCATGATATCCTGAGAATTAAGGGTGTACGTGCAGTTCAGGATTATATGATCCGTGAAGTACAGCGTGTATATCGTCTCCAGGGTGTTGAGATCAGCGATAAGCATATCGAAGTTATCGTTCGTCAGATGCTGAAGAAAATCCGTATCGAAGATAACGGAGATACAGAATTCCTTCCTGGAACACTGGTTGACTTCCTTGAATACGAGGACGTTAACGAGCAGATGGAAAAAGAAGGCAAACAGCCTGCAGATGGAAAACAGGTTATGCTTGGTATTACCAAGGCATCTCTTGCTACAAACTCCTTCCTGTCAGCCGCTTCCTTCCAGGAAACAACTAAAGTTCTGACTGAAGCCGCTATCAAGGGTAAAGTTGACCCGCTGATCGGTCTGAAAGAGAACGTAATCATCGGTAAACTGATTCCTGCAGGTACCGGTATGAAACGCTACAGAGATGTAAGACTCAACAGCACAATGCCTGAACCGGAAGTAAAGGTTGAAGATATAGCCGAAGAACTTACGGAAGATGAAGAAATCAAAGATGATGAGATGATCACAATGGATGAAGAACTTCCGGAAGACGAAGAATTCGATGTTGAAGAATCTGATGAAGAAGAGGCTGCTGAAGACGAAGCTGATGATCAGGCTTCAGACGAGGCAGAAGACAACGAATGATCCAACGGAGTAGATAACTTATCCGGACTGATTTGATATGAATTCACAAGAGAACTATCTGTGCCGACAGATTTTGCCGGCGAGGTAGTTCTCTTTTATTTTCCGGAACATTCCATTGCCGAAAAAAGAGAAAAATACAAAGAAACTGCTTTTTGTGTTATAATACCAGTACATTATGAGCAGGTAATGAACTGTGAAGTATTTTTACAGTTATGATAAATATACATTTTTGTTTCCGGTAACAGCTTGTAAAAAGCATTGACCGGGACAGGGAAGGAAATAGAAATTGAACAGAAATGGAGGTGCAATATGGATAAAGAACTTCCGGTTTCAGCATGGCCGGAATGGAAAATCATAGAGAAAATCGGCGAAGGCTCTTTTGGAAAGGTGTATAAGGCACAGAGAACAGAACGTGGAAAATCTTTCTATTCTGCTATCAAGATCATCAATATACCCGGAAGCCAGAGCGAGTTGAACAGCGTACGTTCTGAAACAGGGGATGAGCAGTCCACAAGACAGTATTTTCAGAATCTGGTTGAGGAATGTATTCAGGAAATCAGTACCATGGAATACTTTCGAGGAAACTCTTACATTGTCTCTGTAGAAGATTTTAAGGTTATGGAATATCTGGATGTCATTGGATGGGAGATTTCCATAAGGATGGAATATCTGACAAGTTTTATGGATTACTGTGCGGAAAAGCAGCTTACTGAGAAAGAGGTAATAAAGCTGGGAATGGATTTGAGTAAGGCACTGGAATATTGCCGGAAACTTAAGATCATTCACAGGGACATCAAGCCGGAGAATATTTTTGTATCCAGATTTGGCGATTTTAAGCTTGGAGATTTCGGAATTGCACGTGAACTTGAACGAACCATGAGCGGATTTTCCAAGAAAGGTACTTACTCTTATATGGCGCCTGAGATGTATAAAGGTGAGAAATATGACAGCAGGGTAGATATTTATTCTCTTGGGATTGTGCTGTACAGGCTGATGAATCATAACAGACTGCCATTTATGAGTCTGGAAAAACAGTTTATCACTTACAGGGATAAGGAAAATGCATTAAATAAGCGTGTTGCAGGAGAGCAGATGAGTGCACCTGTGGATGCAGGAACACAGTTTGCCCGTATTATCATGAAGGCCTGTGCTTATGATCCTGCACAGAGATATCAGACACCGGAGGAGCTTTATAGTGTGCTGGATGATCTGAAAAATGGAAGATCTGGCAGAATCCGGCAGTTACAAAACGGTGTTCAGAAAGCAGGAACGGATAAAACAGAATCATATAGTGCAATTGCACAGAACGGCAGAGCAGCACAGAATGTTACATCAGATGCCGAAAATGTACGAAAAAGTACAGTGCAGAATACGTCAGTACAGAATACCCGGGGAAATAAAAAAACATCAGATTTTCAGAATGCTGCAAAAAGAAAACGTGCTGTAAACAATGTTCCGGCGAGCAGCTTTACAGATAAAGAAACAATGTCAGTTGTAGCAGAACAGAAAATACAGCCACAGGAAACGCCATCAGAAACAGTTGCGATAAGATCTGCGCGTGCTGTGGAAGCCAGAAAGCGAAGACGCAGGAAGAAACAGCTGCTGCGCAGGGCATTGCTTGCAATTGTGGCAGGTACAGCGATACTTATGATGGCCGCCGTCTATTACAGAGTAAGTACAGATCATGCTCAGGAAGGACAGGAGGATAATCCGATCGCAATTCTGGATGATGAGAAATACAGCTCCACAAAATCCGGATCCAAAGATTTCTCCAAAGCTCTGGATACGATCAAGGAGCAGGCAACAACTATCACAGATAATCTGAACAGTTACGACTGGGTTGGAACAGAAGGAACTGTTCTGCGATATCTGAGAAGGGTAAAGACCACTCAGCAGGCAGATGGAAATCTGGATATTGAGAGTGAATGCATGAAAGCTCTGGTCTATCCGGCAGAATCCGGAGATGGAGTTTATGAAGAATATTTCTACTGGGGAGAGAAGTTATTCTTTGCATATATCTGGTATGATGAAACTTCAGAATATTATTATTATAACGACGGCGAACTGATAAGATGGATCGATTCCAATGGAAAGTGTCACGATAACGAAAAAGATAATGAGGAATTCGTGAAACGTGGCGAGAAATACTGGAACAATTCATTGAAAGCATTGAAGGGAGAAGGAACAAAGACAGATAATGGCAATGTATCAGATTGAATGTGCATATACCTGCCATACAGGAAATATCCGGGCAAATAATGAAGATAATTTCTGGTGTTTTGGGGAATCCCTTCCGGTGAACAATGAAGGAACAAAGGGTATCTGCTCAAAGATTATTTCGGGTAACAGAGCACCGGCAATGGCGGTATTTGACGGTATGGGAGGAGAAAGCTGCGGCGAGATTGCAGCCTTTCTTGCATCAGAAGAATTTGGAAAATTTTATAATGCGAATAAAAGAATGCTGAGGGATATGCCGGAAGATTTTATAGACGATGTATGTGAGAAGATGAATCAGGCAGTATGCAGATATGGAACAGAGCATCATATTTGGAGCATGGGAAGCACAATGGCAATGCTCCTCTTTACACCAGAGTCTATGTTTGCCTGCAATCTTGGGGACAGCAGGATTTATCTTATGGATGGCGGTAAGCTTCAGCAGATTTCCACAGACCATGTTTTTGGTGGTACGGCAGTTGGGAAAGCCCCGTTAACCCAGTATCTTGGACTTCCTGAAGAGCTGCAGAGACTGGAACCTTCTGTGACAGAAATCGAGCATAAGGAGGGATACAGATATCTTTTGTGTTCAGATGGAGTAACAGATATGCTTTCGGACAGTGAGATAGAGGCGATTCTGTCACAGGATATGGAAATCCCGGAGATCGTAAATGATCTTCTTAAAAATGCTCTCCAAAAAGGTGGGAGAGATAATGTGACGATCGTGCTCTGTGAAGTACAGAAGCTGGATACAGTCCGCAGAATGAAAGAATGGATGAAAAATCTGAAAGATAAAAAATGAGAGGTGGGGCAGCATGAAGAACCGTATGCAGGATCTGGATTTTGAACAGAATGTTGCGTTTGATAAAGTACAGGAGTATGAATTTACCAGAAGGGCGGCACAGAGATTTCGGCAGGTGGTAAGCCTGGACAGTTTTGAAGACGAAGATGCGGATGTTATTTTCCACTATTTATATAAAGAGATGGAACTGGTGTCCTTTGGCGACCATCTGAAGAGATATATTTATGAAAGGGCAGAGCTGGAAGAACCTTTCTCGGAGGTTCCACAGGAAGTGTATAAGGAGATCGTAGTAGATTCCTTTAAGGAAACCTATACGCCCAAATCCATGAATCCTACCTCTACCAAGTTGTCGGCACTGGTGAATAACTGGCTGAATCAGGCATCTGTAAAAAGAGAAACTGTTTTTCTTCTGGGGTTTGGGTTGAAAATGACCACAGAGGATGTGTCGGATTTCCTGACAAGAGTACTGAAAGAACAGGATTTTGATTTTTACAATCCGGACGAGGTGATCTACTGGTATTGTTACAGTACGCAGCAGGGTTATCATAAAGCAGAGGAATTGAAAAAAAAATATGAGATACTCGCTCCTGTAGAAGTGGAAAATACTCAGGTTTTATACGGAAGCAATCTGTGCCTTGATACGGAGGAGAAACTGATCGATTATCTTGCCCGACTGAAATCAAAAAGAGTAGATCCCATATCTGAGAAAAGTCAGGCATTTCAGGAGTTTACAAAGCTTTTATATCATGCGAAGCAGATTATTGCCGGACTGTATCAGCATGATGAAGAGGAAAAAGGTGGGGATAAGGTGTGGACAGCAGAAAGAATTACACCTTCTGATGTGGAAAAAGTAATCTGCAGCGGAATCCCCATCAACAAAATGGGCAATCTGAAGAAAATGTCTGCCTCCATTCTGGCAAAGCATTTCAGCCAGAAGCGTTTCAGCAGGCAGAGGATTACAAATATTTTAAGCCACAAACTCCCGGTGGAGCGCTTTGACCTGATCACACTGGAATTCTTTATCGTATCCCAGGAAATGGAGGATGATGATCCTTTTAACAGATACAAGCATTTTCTGGATGAGATTCAGGATATTCTGCTTCGATGTGGAATGGGAGAGATATACATAGTAAATCCATACGAATGTTTCCTTCTCATGTGCCTTCTCACAGACTGTCCGCTGGCAGTATTTTCGGAGATATGGGAGAAGTCCTATGAAGAGGGGGAAGCTGAAGAGGCATAATGGTATCAACAATTGTACAGCCGGTGCCGGATATGGCACGAAAGGCTGTGGAACTTTTATTAAAGAAAATAAAAGGGGAAGAGATTGAGACATTGACGATTCTTCCTGTTGAATTTGCAGAAGGAGGCACAACCCGTTAAGGGATGTGCCTCCTTCTTTTAACCGAATCAAGTAAGTCCCCTGCGGAGGTTGCGAATATCTGTCTGATTTATGACAATTATCTGGATAGACTGTAGATTCAGAAGAGTGTGTTTATTCATTATAATATCCGTAGATAGCACGTGCATCTGCAGCAATGGTGCTTTGGGCTGCACCGGTATCAGTAAGATCCTGTGACATAAAGCATACTACAAGGTCAATTCCTTTGGCTGTATCATAGATGATCGCTGCATCATTTTCTACAGTGTCAAGTTCGCCGGTCTTATTGGCAGTACCGACGCCTTCTGGAAGTTGTGCAGGGATCTTGTTTTTACGCTGCTGCATTTTTAAGTGATAATACATTGCATCTGCGTTTGGAAGAGTAGAAGCGGGAAGGGTTCCATTGACAGTCTGGTATATCTGCTTTAAAAAGGTTCCACAGTCTTTGACGGATGTATAGTTGTCGCCGTTTTCTTTACCTGCGAGAAGCAGGCGGTTCATCTGGGTGCTGGTGAAACCATGTTCCTGGCAGAAGCCATTTACTTTTGCCATGCCTGCAGAGTCATCGCCGTTTCCAAGCCAGTTTACCAGAGTGTTGGCAGCATCATTATCACTGACAGTGATCATGGCTGAAATATTACTGTCAATTTCGTCTCCGTTGTGAGACTGGGAGAGGGTATCGTAGTTTTCGTATACAGCTCCCATAATATACAGTTTGATCAGGCTTGCTGCCTGCATGGGAGTATCGTTGATCATGCCTTCAGAATCTTTCGGCAGGTTGCAGACATAGACGGACCAGGTTCCGTTATCAGCCGGCAGCAGGGACTGTACCTGTTTCAGGAGATTGTCCATGCTGGAATCAGTGTTGTCGGTAAATGTGTTGTTGGAGGAAGGGGAAAGTGTTCCGTTCTGCTGTTCGGATTCTGAAGAGGGTTCAGCGGATTCTGACTGTGCAGGAGATGTTTCTCCGGTGGCTGCCTTGACAGAACTTTCCTGTTCTCTTAATTCATCTAACTGATCTGCCTGACTGATAAGGGTATTTGCATCAGTGGAAATCTCCTCTACGGTTTTGGAGAGTGTCTGTACTTTTTGCTGTAGTGTGACGAGATGGTTCAGTGATAAAAATGAAACAGCTGCCAGTGCAATCACTGCAACAGTCAGTATGCCGATCACTATATAGAGAAAAATAGGTTTTTCATTTGGCTTTTTATTCATTGCGGTTTTCCTTTCGTAATTATTATTATTGTAATCAGGATTGCGGGAACTGCGAAGCTGCGTAGCAATCCGCAGATATCAAGTCAGGGGCAAAATGCTTTTTGACACTTACATCATCATGATGCAAAGTAGCTGTCAATGCCATTTGCGATTCCCTGTACCATTGTTTTCTGGAATTCTGCATCATTCATTTTCAGATCGTCATTCTGGCTTGTCATAAATCCCATTTCGAGGATCGTAACAGGAACAGTGCTCCAGTTAATTCCTGTCATCGTGTCAGTGTACTGGATTCCAAGGTTCTGAAAACCTGTTGCAGCACAGTAGGAATCGATGATGCACCGGGATAATCGATCAGACTGTTCAAACAGTTGTGGGATATAAGGGTTATTCTGAGAGGGCGACATGGTCAGTGCTCCTGATGCAGTATGGGAATCATCGCCGTTTGCATGGATGCGGACATAGATCTCTGCGCCCTGTGCAGCAGCATATTGTGCGCGTTCCATGTTGCTGATGGCTGTTTCATTGTCTGTTCGTGTCATGACTACCTGATAGCCTCTCTGTTCCAGTTCATCCTTTAGTTGAAGAGAGACCTCCAGATTGAGCTGGTATTCGGGAACACCGCTGTAGGTTCCCTGAGTTCCGCTGGTACATTTTGCTTTCATTTCAGAAGAACCGGGACCGTTGGGCTCCGGGGCACTCATATCTACGGACTCACTCTGATGCCCTGGATCGATTCCTATTATATGTCCGTCTGTTTCGGCATCGGAGGAGAAAACGCTGGCACTGGAATCAGAAGAGGCACTGGTGCTGTTCTGGCTGAATACAGAAGGCTTTGATGAAGCTTCTTCCGGGATTTCAGCTTTTTCTTTTGTTTTCTTCTGTGTGGCTGTCTGTTGTTTTTGTTTCATGCGATTGATATTTGACTGGACTGTGTCTATGGCGGTAGTGTACTTGTCTACTGCCTGTTTGACTTCGTCGTGTTTTGCAGTGATCTGTTCGGAGATTGTATCGACCTCTTTTTCAGTGGTAAGGATCTGGTGCAGTGTGGTCCTGTTAAAGAAGATCAGGGCTATGATGCACAGGAGTCCTGTCAGAAACAGAAGGATGCTGATCATGCTGGGTTTCTTCATATATTATAGTGTCCTTTCCTGAGTTTATAGAATGTTATAGTGTGTCTGCAAGTTGATTTGCCTGCTTTGGTTGTTATTATAATAAAAGGGAGGGGGAAATGCAATTGTTAGTGAAGGGGACGCGCCGGATAATATTTATTTTGTGTGCGGTTTCGGACGCTAAGAGATATTATAGCAGCCCTCTCAAACTCGCTACGTTGCAAACTTCGCTCAAACACGTGAGACGGTCTGCTCATAACGCAGATTTCTGCAGATTAAGTATCTCTAAGCATCCTGCAAATGCACACAATATCAATAATTTCTCCCCGCTGGCTGTTCAGGACGATTATACAGGCGGGGCTCTCGCCTGGGAGGCGAATCGCCTCTTCTATAGCAATCCTTGTAAATAATGCATTTAAGACAGTTCAGCAAAGTGCGAAAGACAAGGAAGATATCTGACGCAGGATTTCACACTCTGATGGACTGGATTAAGATACATTATTTTAGAGAATTGCTATAGAATAACTATATCACTTGCTTGTCTTCAAATTCGATTACACAGATGAAAAAGACTCAGTATAGCACTATTTATCTAAAATATCCAGATTCTTTTTCAGGTCGATCATTTTATCGCGGAGTTCGGCGGCCTGTTCAAAGTTGAGGTCTGCGGCTGCGGCGCGCATTTGTTTTTCTACCTGGGCGATGAGTTTGGTGAGTTCTTTGCGGGTCATGGACTCTGGGTCTTTCTGGAGTCGGACTTCGGTTTCGGCTACTGCTTTGGATACGGCAATGAGGTCGCGGACTGCTTTTTTGATAGTAGTCGGAGTGATTCCGTGTTCTTTGTTATAGGCTTCCTGGATGGTTCGGCGGCGGTTGGTTTCGGTGATGGCTTTGTGCATGGAATCGGTCATGTTGTCTGCGTACATGATTACATGGCCTTCACTGTTTCGGGCAGCTCGTCCGATGGTCTGGATGAGGGAGGTTTCGGAACGGAGGAAGCCTTCTTTGTCTGCATCCAGGATTGCTACCAGGGTGATCTCCGGGATGTCCAGGCCTTCTCGAAGAAGGTTGATTCCTACCAGAACATCAAAAACATCCAGACGCATATCACGGATAATGCGGGCACGCTCTAAGGTATCGATATCGGAATGGAGATAGCGAACTCTGATTCCTACTTCTTTCATATATTCTGTCAGGTCTTCTGCCATTCGTTTGGTGAGAGTGGTAATCAGGATTTTGTGTTTCTTTGACACTTCTTTGTTTACTTCTCCGATCAGATCATCGATCTGGCCTTCAATGGGGCGGACTTCTACTTTCGGATCCAGAAGTCCGGTTGGACGGATGATCTGTTCTGCGCGGAGGAGTTCGTGATCATACTCATATTGTCCCGGAGTGGCAGATACAAACATGACCTGATCCAGTTTGGATTCGAATTCCTCGAAGCTTAAGGGGCGGTTATCTTTGGCTGAAGGAAGCCGGAATCCGTAGTCTACCAGTGTCTGCTTCCTGCTCTGGTCACCGGCGTACATTCCTCCTACCTGAGGTACTGTGATATGAGATTCATCTATAATAAGTAAGAAGTCATCTCCAAAATAGTCCAGCAGTGTGTATGGCGGCTGTCCGGGCTTTAATCCTGACAGATGTCTGGAATAATTTTCGATTCCTGAACAGAATCCGGTTTCTTTCATCATTTCAATGTCGAAATTGGTGCGTTCTGAGATTCGCTGGGCTTCCAGAAGCTTGTCTTCGCTTTTGAAATACTCTACACGTTCTTTTAATTCTTCTTCTATTGCTACAGCTGCTCTCTGGATCTGTTCTGCTGGCACTACATAGTGGGATGCAGGGAAGATGCTGATATGAGAACGCTGGCATTTGATTTCTCCTGTCAGTACATCAATTTCTGAAATACGGTCGATCTCATCTCCGAAAAATTCTACTCTCACGGCTGTATCGGAGCTGTTGGCAGGGAAAATTTCCAAGGTATCTCCACGGACACGGAAGGTGCTTCGGTGGAAGTCCATCTCATTTCTGGTGTACTGAATGTCGATCAGCTCCCGGATTACCTCATCCCTGTCTTTGGTCATTCCCGGACGCAGGGAAATCATCATGTCAAAGAATTCCTGAGGGGAACCCAGTCCGTAGATACAGGAAACGGAGGAAATGACCACTACGTCTTTCCGCTCTGACATTGCGGCTGTGGCAGAGAGACGGAGTTTGTCAATCTCGTCATTGATGGAGGAGTCTTTGGCAATATAGGTGTCTGAAGACGGGACATAAGCCTCCGGCTGATAGTAGTCATAATAGGAGACAAAATATTCCACTGCGTTCTCAGGGAAGAATTCTTTCATCTCACCGTAAAGCTGCGCCGCGAGAGTTTTGTTGTGGGCGAGGATGAGGGTTGGTTTGTTTAGCTGGGCGATGACGTTCGCCATGGTAAATGTCTTGCCGGAACCGGTGACACCCAGTAAAGTTTCGAACTGGTTGCCTTCTTTAAAGCCTCTGACCAGACGTTCAATTGCCTGAGGCTGATCTCCAGTTGGCTTGTACTCGGAATGCAATTCAAAATGATCCATAATATTCTCCTGTTTTAATCAAATTTCACTTATCAAAAATTGAAATATGTTTAATATGGTTATATTTTCAGTATATCATCCCATATAAAAAAAGTACAGAGCAAGCGAATACCTGTTCTGTACTTTAACGTGTCGCGTTACTGTTCACTCTGGCTGCCTAAAACCGAACAAATAGTCTTCTCAACTTTTTCTGCATCAACAGGTTTTGCAATATGTCCGTTCATTCCTTTTGCCAGTGCCTTTTTTCTGTCTTCCTCAAAGGCATTGGCTGTCATGGCTATGATCGGAATAGTGGCTTTGTCTTTATCTGACAGTCCGCGGATCATCTCAGTTGCCCTGTAGCCGTCCATGTTCGGCATCTGGATATCCATAAGGATCAGGTCATAGGTGCCTGCCGGTTTCTGTTCTATCCTTGACACACACTGAACTCCATCCTCAACACGATCAACCATAAGTCCCATATCCTCCAGGATAAACTGTGCGATTTCCGCATTCAGATCATTATCCTCGGCAAGCAAAATATGTTTTCCGCTGATTCTGTCTGTTTCATCCACATCTGAAGATTTTTCCGTATCCTGTTCATAGTAGCTCTTATCAGCAATCCTGTATTCCAGGGTAACTGTAAATTTACTTCCTTCTCCCTGCTTACTTTCTACTTCAATAGTTCCGTACATCATATCAATATACTTCTTTATGATCGGCATTCCCAGACCTGTTCCCGCAATCTTTCCGTCTGTTGTATTTCGTTCCCTGGCAAAAGCCTCAAAGAGAGATGGAAGGAATTCTTCGCTCATTCCGATACCTGTATCAATTACCTGAGTCCGTATCCGCACATAGTCTTTCCTGTCACAGTCAAGCTCTGTGATCCTTATGGTAACTCTTCCCCCTGAAGCTGTATATTTTACCGCATTACTGATCAGATTGAGGAAAATTTCCCTGTTCTTCGTCTCATCGCAGATTACGTGCTCATGCTTGACATCGTATTCCATCTTAAGGTGAATACCTTTTTTCTCCGCTTCCGCCTGGAAAATTTTGTAAATTCCCTGATAAATATCTCTGATCTTCACATAATCCTCATCCAGTTCCACCTTACCGCTTTCGATCCGGGCCATGTCCAGCACATTATTGATAATAGACAGAAGCAGATTTCCGGACTGTTCCATCTTCTCCTGATAATCCAGAAGTTTCGGATCAGTCAGTTCCCTTTTTATCAGCTCACTGTATCCCAGCAGGGCATTCATGGGTGTCCGGATATCGTGAGACATATTGAAAAGGAAATCTGATTTGGCGGCATTGGCCTTTTCTGCCTGAATCTGGGCTTTTCTCGCTTGTATCAGCAGATAAACTATAATCCACACAATAATCAAGACCACACTTACAAACCAAATGGAAACTACCCGCAGATTATCCTTTATGTATTCTGCCAGAGTAACCTTGCCCGGTGCGTTTTCATATACGTAAAACTGACTGGAAAGTCTGGAAGCAGGCAGAGTCTGAATGGTTTTATTCAGGATATTCATTAATGTTATATTTTCCCTGGTGACTGCAAAGCAGGAATCGCCGGGTTTCGTAAGAAAAACGCTGTGCATTTTACTGTTTGCCAGCGTCTTTAATGACTGTCCTGCCTTCACAACAAAGCAGTCTGCCTCTCCACTTTGAACTGCTTTATCGGCCTCAGCAGATGAGTCGTATTCCTTTATTTTCCAGAATGGATAATTAAAAGAAATATACCACTTCCCCAGCAGGTTATTCCTGCTCACTGCTACTGTATTCTCTTTATTTTCATCAAACTTCTTAACACCGGTGAGTACTGCAACATTGACTTCAAAAACAGTATTTGACAATATAATATCATTCTGCTCAGCTTCATATGGATTCTGGTTCATATGAAAAATCATATCAATCCTGTTATCCTTTAATGCCTGCAGCTCTTTCTCCTGGGATTCAAAACCTGTCAGTTGAAATTCTATGGCTTGTTCACCCAGATAACCGGATACCAGACTAATATAATCGTTAATAATTCCTACCGGTTTCTCTGACTCCGTATCCACAAGGCTGATACCCACATCATTTTTCAGATATCCAATCCTGACCGCCCCATGCTGTTCCAGCCAGTTCTGCTCCTCATCTGTAAGAGTTTCAAGGGAATTTGCGGAGAGATACCTTTTATAAAGATCGTCTGTATAAAAAGGATTCTCCCTCTCAATCTTCTGCATTGCCTGATCCAGTTCCTCTTTCAGATCCGGGCGTTTTTTGCTGACTGCAAAATAGTTATAGGAGTCACCAATCAGAATAGCTGGTGAAATATTGTCTCTTTCCCACTGTGGAGATTCATTTAAAACAAATCCGTCAATTTCATGATTTTTCAATTTCTGACGAACATCATCTGCACCGGTAATATCAACCTGCTGCGTGTTCACTCCATGACTTTTCTCCCACTCATGGAACATTTCGGCAGGAAGTGCATTCGGCAGCATACCGATTCTTTTTCCATTTAATGTAGTCAGATCTGAAGTGGAGATATCTGTATTAGAAGTATCCACATACAGGTAATATTTATCCTCTCCCATAGGCAATTCTGAAAAAAGCATGGAAGTGGAACGTTCCTCTGTATAGGAAATGCCTCCCAGCAGATCGATCTGTCCATTTTTCAGCATACTCATCAGTTCTGCCCAGCTTCCCTCCACATATTCATATTTCCATCCGGTATGCGCAGCTACTGCCTGCTGGTATTCGTAGCTGTAGCCTCTCCTCTGACCGTCTGCTTCTGTGGTATTATAAGTTCCCTCATACCAGCCTACCCTGACAACCTTAGATCTGTCCTCCTGTGCTGATACAGGAATGGGAAGTAATATCATAATACATAAAATAAGACATAATAAAATGCAGCCATACCCTTGTACATTTATCTTAAACTTTTTCATATGTTTCTCCGAACAGTATTTTATTTTCAGCCAGTGTACCTGACGATATTTTTCATTATACATTTATTACAGGTAAATGTCTATTTTTCTCTTTCTGATTATATAATAAAAAACAAAAACACCTCCCGGAATATTACCGTTAGGCGTACCACGAAAAAAGCAGAGGGAAAGATACGACAAAAAGCAATTTCTTTCGAAATTGCTTTTTGCACGCGAAGTATTAAGGTTACTATTTATTGCATGGGGAACATGAGAGGCATTAGGAAGATGGTCATTATGGCAAGTATAATTGCTAAAGGTGTTCCACATTTTAAATAGTCTTTCAGTTTATATCCGCCTGGTTCGATAATCATGATCTGGCAGGGAGCTGCCATGGGGGTCATGATGGACACACAGCTGGCTGTGATCACGCCGACCACGGCAGCACGGGGGTCTACGCCCATGCGGATACAGGCG
>ENA-OWRJ01002376-OWRJ01002376.1-human-gut-metagenome-genome-assembly--contig:-NODE-2376-length-16349-cov-3.020621_pt1 | contig 16349 bp, 10 predicted proteins | sample MGYA00248269_ERZ651897 | MGnify/ENA primary metagenome ERZ651897 (study PRJEB26924, sample SAMEA4378252) | human gut metagenome | biome: human gut; feature: human-associated habitat; material: faeces...
TAAAAAATAGGCTTCGCCTATTCAACTCCCCTGCCCCTCAATCTTGAGGGGTGGGGTTTCCTTTTAGTTACTTTTCCTTCAATGGTTTCTATGTTTATGCCAGACATCGCGATAACGATAAAAAACTCAGAAAAGCCATCCATCAGTCTAAGCACAAATTCATTCTGAGTTATTCAAAATGGCGTAATAACATAGCTGCCTCTTTTGATTATGATCCGTTATGTTGTTCCAAATGCAAAGCCACTATGACTCTAACGGATCTGTATTTTAATCACAAGCGAGTTTCTCTGGAAGAAATGTACGAAAGGTCCATGGCAAAAATCAAATACCGTTCTGCTTGATTTATCTTCCTGTCTGCATTGTTTTCTGATTCCCGAATCTCTATCGATGTACCGTCTGTGCTTCAGCCAAACGATAGAACAATCCCTTTTGATTCAGAAGTTCCTCCGGCGTTCCCGTCTCTGCGACGCGGCCCTGTTCCAGGACAACAACCTTATCGACGTTTGCAATCGTCCGCATACGGTGCGCAATAACCAGTACAGTTTTCCCCTGCAGCAACACGGACAGTGCCTGCTGAACCAAGTTCTCATTCTCCGCATCCATGGAAGCTGTGGCTTCGTCCAAAATAACTACCGGCGCATCCTTCAGGATCGCCCGGGCGATAGAGATACGCTGCCGCTCGCCTCCTGAAAGGGCACAGCCATTCTCACCGATATTGCTGTAATAGCCGCTAGGCAGACGGGAAACAAACTCCTCGCACTGAGCTGCCCTGGCTGCCGCCAGCACTTCCTCATCTGTCGCCCCCGCCCGACCAAGGCGGATGTTCTCCATAACAGAATCGTCAAAAAGGGTCACATCCTGAAAGACGATGGCATAATTCTTAAACAGCGTTTCCGGCTCCACAGTCGTCACGTCCACGCCACCCAGCAGTACCTGACCGGCATCTGCATCCCAGAACCGGGCTGCCAGACGGGAAACAGTAGATTTTCCGCTGCCGGAGGGACCTACAAGCGCAGTGATCTGCTCCTGTTTCGCTACAAAGGAAATCCCATTGAGTACAAGCTCATCATTGTACGAAAAAGAAACATCCTTAAACTCAATGTCGTACCCATTGTTCTTACAAACAGGCTGACCAGTCTGCTCCACTGTCGCTTCCATCTTCTTCGTCCGCTCAATGCTGACAAATGCAGAAAACAGTTCCGCCATCAGCATAAAGCAGGAACCAAAGGGTTCATAAACACGGCCTGCTACCAACAGATAAAGAATAAACATATTGACGGACAGCATATTTTGAGCTACCAACAGACCCCCAACCAGCAGAACTGCCACCAGCCCAAAGCGTACTGTCAGCTGCGCCAACGTCACAGCAGTACCTGGAGCCAGCTCATTACGAAACGCACACTTTACCACATAATCCAGTTTTTTCTCAACTCCATCCAGGTATTCCTGTTCCAGACCGGCGGAGCGAAGCTCCTGTATGGTATCCAGATATTCCTGCACCCCATCATAAGCGGCACGGTGAGCGTCATAATTGCGGCTTTCCGCTTTTGTCTGGGCCTTTCTGGCCGCTATCAAAATAAGCGCAGCTACCGGTACCGGCAGAACAATGCACAGCCCCATGCGCCAATCCATGATCAAAAGCCCCACGGACACAATCACAAACATAATGACTGTGCCAAAGAGACTGGGAACCGCATTGGAAAAAATTCTTTCCAGTTTAGAGCAGTCCCCCATCATGGTTGTTGTCAGATCAGACAGATCACGCTGACCGAAAAATGCCAGTGGGAGCCGCCGCAGCTTTTCCGCCAGGGTAATTCTCCGGTTAGCGCTTTCTTCGTAAGCCACTTTATAAGTCAGGTTATACTGAACCCATTGGGTTATGAAGATCAAAAGTAAGAGAACCGCCGCCATCAGAACTATCACTCCTGGCTGCATTGTCAGTCCAGTCTCCCCGCAGAGCCTGTTCAGAAGTCCCATGGTCACCAGCATCAAGAGGGAAATGGGAGCCATGATGCACAAATGTCCTATCGTAGTTGCCACAATCCCGTGCTTTAATTCCCGTTCCCCCTGATCGCTTAATGCGAATAATTTCTTCAGCATGGTTTCACCTCCTCTTTCCGGTCAATCTTCCAGGCGATTGCCTGATTGTAATCTGCCCACATATGGGCATACTCGCCATTCTTACCAAGCAGTTCCTGATGCGTTCCCTGTTCTACCAGACGCCCTGCTTTCATTACCAGGATCTGATCCGCATCCTGAATGGTGGACAGCCGGTGCGCAATCATAATGACTGTTTTTCCCTTTGTCAGTTCCTTCAGGGCTGCCTGGATCTGTACCTCATTTTCCGGGTCGGCAAATGCCGTGACTTCATCCAGAATGATGACCGGTGCGTCCTTCAGAATTGCCCTGGCAATAGCCACCCGCTGTACTTCTCCTCCGGAAAGATAGACGCCTTTCCCGCCCACGATGCTGTCAATGCCCTCCGGCAGCTTTGCCAAAATATCATCACACTGTGCCAGACGGGCTGCCCGCAGGATATCTTCCCGGCTGGCATTTTTGCAGCCGCCGCGGATATTTTCCTCCAGTGTTGTTTTCAGTAATTTGGGATTCTGGAAGACAAAAGCAATCTTTCCCATGACTTCCTGCCGGGAGATCTCAGAAAGTTCCACGCCGCCCAGCGTAATGCGCCCCTCCTGCACATCATAAAAGCGGGGAACCAGGGTCCCGATGGTGGTCTTGCCGGAGCCGGAATGTCCCACCAGTGCCGTAACGGTTCCAGCTTTTGCTGTAAAACTGACATCTGAAACCGCAGGCTGTTCGCCTGTGGGATAGGTAAAGGTCACATGCTCAAAGCAAATGTCGCTGCCCTGTGCCATTTGCGGCTCCTGTGCCTCTGACTGCTCTCTGGCAAGCAGAATTGTGTCAATCCGCCGCATAGATTCCATAGCCTGCATCTTATAGTTGCTCATGTACATGATCTTGTTGAGAACAGATGCGCATGCAGGTGCAAAAATCAGATAAAACAGGAAATTCTCTATAAAGGCAGTCAAATCTCCCGCCGAAGTCATGCCGATGAGTGCGGCAGGGATCAGCACAAGAAAAGCGGCATTGACCACAGTATTGAAGCCCACATATCCGGGCTTGCAGGCCATAGTAAAGGCCAGTGCGTCATCCCGATAAGCATTGATCGCTTCCTTGAAGCGCCGTATCGAATGTACCGACTGTCCAAATACCTTTATCACGGAGATTCCCCGGACATACTCCACCGCCTCGTGGTTCATTTCCTCCTGAGCGTCCTGATAGCGCTTCATGAAATTCATGGTTTTTTCGCCCATCATTGTCATCTGGCAGGCAAAGCTTGCAAGCATCAGAACGATCAGCGGAAGGCCAATGCGCCAGTCCATAGCCAGCATCAGCACAAGGCTGGCAGCCGTCGTGACCTGAGCGCTCACCAGATCCGGCAGCTGATGGGCAAGGTAAGTCTCCATTTGGGCGCTGTTTTCATCAATGATTTTTCTTAGCTTTCCGCTGGGATTTTCCTCAAAATACCCTATTGGCATCCTGGACAAATGACGGAGCGCTGCCATTTTTAAATTCTTTTCTGTATGAAAAGCTGCGGTATGGGAGCACATAAGTGCCGCAAAATTAATGATCAGCCCGGCCAGTTCCAGTGCCAATGCCCACACGCCCCACTGCACCAGGGACGAGATAGCAAAACCTCCTCCGGTCAGTCCGGTTAAAAGCGCACGGGCCGCAAAATAAACACACACAAACGGTCCCAGAAGGAACAAGGCGCTGATGCCGGACAACAACTGCGCAGCACCCAGTAGGGGACGATGCCGTCCTGTAAACTCCAGCAGGCGCGGAATACCGGTTTTCTGCGGCTTCTTTGTCTGCGCATCCTCGCCAAATACCTTCTTCATATAAATCACTCCTCTCTCATCAAGCGGTATAAATTTCTTTACTTCCCCTGCGTGGATATGCAGAATATGGGTCGCACAGCGCAAGATCAGCTCCGGATCATGTGTCACGATCAGGGTACTGGCTGCCTGTTTATTGGCTGCACGGATCAGTTCCGCTGTCCGCAGCAGATTTTCTCCATCCTGACCGCTGGTCGGCTCATCATAGAGCATCAGTTTTCGTTTCATGCAAAGAGCTGTTCCCAGAGAAAGCCTTTGTTGCTGACCTCCGGAGAGGGAGCCAGGGTGACGGTTCTCCATACCATTTAAGCCCAGCGTTGTCAAAACCTCTTTGCCCTTTTCTTCTGACAGCGCCGGATTATTCAAGGTCAATTCACCCAATACCGTATCACTGAACAGTTGATGTCCTGCCTCCTGCATGACCAGGTAGACCTGCTCCGGCAGCTTTTTATGCGCAATCTTCTTGCCGTCGATCCGTACTGTACCCGTATGCTTTAAAAGACCTGACAGGCAAAGACTGAAAGTGGATTTCCCGGCACCGTTTTCTCCGATCACCGCTACGATTGCCCCTGACGGTATTTCTAAATGCGGCACATTCAGTACCTGGCGCATCTGACGGCTAAACTGAAGCCCATCTATTTCCAGCCCGGTACTCTTTTGTTTTATCAGCCCCATATCGGGCCTCAGTTCATAAAGCTGCTCCCGCTTTACTGCCCTGAGTCCCAACGCTTTGCGCTTCTCCAGCGAAAGATCTGCCGCTGTTTCCGGCGTAAATTCCTGCCTGATCCGGCCATCCTCCAGCAGCACATAACGGTCAGCGATTCCCTCCAGATACCACAGCCGATGCTCTGAAATCAGCACAGTTCTTCCTTCATCTTTCATCATGCGGATCAACTTCTGCAGTTTTCGGATGCTCTCCATATCCAGATTAGAAGAAGGCTCATCCATAACGATGACCGACGGTAAAGCCGCATAAACGGAGCCGCAGGCGATCTGCTGTTTCTCGCCGCCTGACAGTTCAAAAATATTCCGGTCCATCAGCTCCTGCAGGTTCAGACGATAGGACACCTCCTCCAGACGCTTCTTCATCTGCGGGCGGGGGACATTCTGATTTTCCAGATTAAAAGCCATCTCTCCGGTCGTATCCAGATGGAAAAACTGGGTACGGGGATTCTGGAAGACACTTCCCACAATCCGGGACGTTTGGGACAACGGTGTCTGCTGCATTTCCTGTCCGCCTACAAGGACATTCCCCTCCAGTTTCCCGGCATAAAAATGAGGGATAAGACCGTTTACCAGGCGAAGCATGGTCGTCTTCCCACATCCGCTTTTCCCACAAAGAACCACACATTCTCCGCGTGATGCCTGAAAGCTTACATCAGACAGCACCTGCATTTCATTTGCTTCCCCGTTCTGGTAAGAAAAGGAAACATGATTCAGTTTGATCAAAACATCTCCTCCCTTCCTCAGAAACAAAGATTCCAGAACAGCAGTCCGGCAGAAACAGCTATTATACACCAATCCAGAGCCTTCATCTGAACCTCCGCATAACTGGTTCGCGGCATATTTTTGTCAAACCCCCGCGCCATAACAGCAGCTGACATCTCATCCACGATAACCGAGCACTGCAGCAAAAAGGGAACCAGCATATATTCCATCATCTGCAGCGGACGACGAAGAACATTTTTCCATGTCAGCGCCATCCCTCTTAACCGGAGCGCCTGATTCACCATCTGCCATTCTTCCTGGATAGTCGGGACAAAACGGAGCATCACCGCCAGAGGAATGATGACCTCGTTTGGCAGATGCATCTGAGTAAATGCACTGATATATTCCCCAATCCTGGAAGTCTGTGTCACAATATAAAAGGCTGCAAACATCGGTAAAATAAACCGGCAGAAATGACATGCCAGCATGATGATATTCTGCAGTATCCCTGACAATCGCGGTGCTAGAAACAGATCGCATAAAAACATAACTGCAAAGATAAGACCGGTATAAAAAGCCCTCTTCCATTTCTGGCACAGAAGCGTTATCCCCACACACAGGGCAAGAAGGACAAATTCCTGCGGATGTGTCAGCCCGGAAAATGCCGAAAGGCAGGCGGCAATAAATACCGCCAGCTTACTTCTCGGATCCAAAAGACCGCTGAAAATCTTTTCGCGGTTCACGCTGTAATACCGGCTTTCACAAAATGTTTTTTCAGGATCTTTCTTCCAAACAGGCCGCCAAACAATCCGCCCACCAAAGCCAAAGCAATCAGTACAAGAACAATCCAGCTGGGCGTCAGCTTATCCAGCGTTGCGATATATTCTTCTCCATAGTACCCTGCACAACTTTCTAAGAAGGCGTCCTTTGCCAGAATAAGGGCAAAGAAGGGACCCATAGAAGTCAGGTTGAACACACAGTAGCTGATTGCCAGCGCACCTGCGGATTTGCGTCTTTTTGCGGTAATGAGTTCAGCGATTAATCCCCATACAACAGCAAAAATCAGCGGATAAATGGTTGCCATAGACGTAATCAGCCCCACCAGGATCGCCAGCACCAGGATCGCACCGGTGCGCGGCACCTTGGTGGCATACAGCATATACACAGTTCCCAGTATGATGCCGGCAATCAACGGCGTTGCCAGAAAGAGGATTGGAACAATGGTCAGGACTGAAGACAACACCGTGAGCAGCACTAAATAAATTGCGCCAAAGGCGCCTGCGGTAATTAAATCCTTTGTTGTAAGTTTTGTTTTCATAGGTATTTCTTTCCTTTCTGCATTTTTGGTTAGTCTACGCTAACTCGTACATATTACCATGTGAAAAATTCTTTTGCCACTCTGAAAAGCCATGCCTTGTGCAAAATGCTCCAAAAAGCCAAAAAATGACACCTCCATCCGGAAGGTGTCACTATGATTTTCTTCTACTTTTTTTCCTTTCGATAGGCACTTGGTCTGCAGCCTATCACCGCATGGAATGCCTCTGAAAATTTGCTTGGATTCTGATAACCCATTTTCAGCGCAATTTCGCTGATTTTTTTATCTGACTGGCGCAAAAGCTGTGCCGCCCGATGCATTTTGTAACTACGCAAATATGCATAAGGTGATTCGCCATAAATTTGCCTGAATCCATCTTTTAACTGTGTCAGACTTAAATTGTGCTCCAATGCCAGTTCCTTCAGATTGGTCCGGTGTTCCATATCCTGTACCAGATGCTCCCTGACATGCTTGATCCGCTCCACAGTCACTCCCGAAATATAGTCCTGGTTCTCCTCAAAAAGAGTTTGTCTGAATTGGAAATGATAAAGGAGCTCCAAAATCTTCAACCGCAAAAAGGGCAGAGACGGACGATCCAGATGTGTATACAGTTCCTGATATACATGCTCTATTTCCGCATTGCGGCGAAATACCGGGGATCTTGATTCAAGAGAATATTTCTCTGTAATTGCCTCCGCGCTGATTTGAAAGGCCTGAAGCTCCGGTACACCCTTCATGACCTCCGGAAACAAAATAATAGTGGACCCATAAAAGTAGTTCAAGGGGAAGGAAGACGCGATTGGCGGGTGCATCTGGCTGTTCAGGGTAATATCGCCTTCTCCCAAATAGAGATAATTCCGGCTGTCAAACGCACATTCAAACCGCCCCTTCCGGCAATGATTGATCCCGATTACATTCTGCTTTTCACCGCTTCGGAAACAGCTCTCAGAAGAAAAATCTACAACCATGAGCTGTACTCCCGGAAAAATGTCATACAGCCACATATCGGCGGTGCCATCCTTTACCTGAAAATCCACATAGGTCACAAAGGATTCCTTCCCCGGTATTTTTTTGTCCTGTCTTAAATAATTCAATTCCTCCATGGCTGACGCATCTCCTATGACAAAGCTGAATAGCAGTTTATATCTATCCTATTTTCTCAGTATTACCAGCTTGTTAGAAAGTTTTTTAACAGGCTGTATCCATCCCAGCAACTTATAGACAGGATACAGTTCCTTCATCCCTTCGACCAAACTCACATCCTTGACCCATGTAAGCCCCGACACCATGCTCTCCAGTTCCTTACCGCTTTTCAGCCCCCAGGTAAAGCGAGCCTTACTGGGCTCAATCGATTTCTCCTTCATGTGCCGCATGATAAAAGGATTCATAATCTCCATAATGATCTCCGCATGTTCGAACCGGCTACAGATAATGGATAACATTTTCTTTACATCCGCCTCGGTTAAGTACATGACTAGCCCTTCGATCACAACAAGCACTTCGCCCGTCGGATCTTCGATTTCCGCTGCTCATGGCAGCATCCTTCTCCGCCCTGGAAAAGTCATAGTCCAGCTGCTTCACGATCTCTATAGCCTTCGCATCATAAAATTTATGTTCCTTCTTCTAACCACACAACATATAATAGCAATTTGCGCTCACGATTCCAACCCAAAACCAATTTTATTCTACCCAAAATCAGTATTTTTGCGTTTATCCAATCGTAGCTTCTGCTTTATAGTTTTTCGGATTCACTCCGTATTTCCTTTTGAACGCCGCTGCGAAATTGCTCGCTTTTGAATATCCCACCAGTATAGCCACCTGGCTGACATTCAAATTACTTTCTAACAGCAGGCTTGCCGCCTTTTCTAACCGCTGGTCGATGACATACGCATGAACCGATGTTCCGAACAGGGAGGAAAAGCCCTTCGTCAATTTTGAAGTGCTGATTCTCAAACACTTTCATGATCTGGTTCATACTGTCACCATACCTTTCATGTCTTCGTTGTACCAGTTGTTCTTGTGTACCGTTTTGAAATCCATTCTCTCGACCTCCTTCTTTTTTACTGCCCGGATTTCAGGGCAAAAAAATAAGGCTCCGAATCCCGGAAACCCGCATAAATACTGGATTTTTTCTGTTTAGTCCTAATGCGTCTCTTTCATTTCCTATTATTAACAAAAAGCCGTGTGTCCGGCACAGCATCTTTCGATGCCTGCCAAAACACACGGCTTTTTTATTGCAGCTGCAGGATAGAGGTTTTCTCTTATTCGCCGCCTTTTTCAAATCGTTTCGAAGTTGTTCTCAGTATGAATTATGCTTCAGATTTTCAGTAAAGAATCCCGTATCTTACAGGAAAATGTATTTCAAAATAAACAGCACTGCCAGTACCCACATCAGAGGGGTGATCTTTTTTGCCTTACCAGCTACCGCATTCAGTACAACGAAGGAAATAACGCCGAACGAAATACCTTCGGAAATAGAATACATGAAGGGCATTGCAAAAATGCAGATGAATGCCGGAATTGCTTCCAGCATATCACTCCAGTTGATCTTCGCTACAGACTGCATCATAAAGAAACCAACAACGATCAGTGCAGGAGCAGTTGCAAAGGAAGGAATTGCAAGGAATACCGGAGAGAAGAACAGTGCCAGGATAAACAGTAAGCCGGAAACAACAGAGGTCAGACCTGTTCTGCCGCCTTCTGCAGTACCGGAAGAAGACTCTACGAAAGTAGTGATGGTAGAGGTACCCAGGCATGCACCAACGGTTGTACCTACAGCGTCAGCCATCAGAGCGCCCTTGATGCCAGGCAGCTTGCCTTCTTTGTCCAGCATGTTTGCCTTTGTCGCACATCCGATCAGAGTTCCCAGTGTGTCGAAGATATCAACAAACAGGAATGCAAATACTACAACAACGAATTCCAGTGAAAATACATTCTTAAAATCAAGCTTTCCAAATACCGGTGCAAGGCTTGGAATTGCAAGTCCGGAACTGAAATCCGGAAGCAGACTGTAGAATCCGATCTCCGGATTCGGTACATAAAGACCTGCTATCTGGCAGATGATTCCAAGTATCCATGTGATCAAGATACCCCAAAGGATATTTCCTTTGATGTTCTTAATCACCATGATTGCTGTGATCAGCACACCTATGATTGCAAGAAGTACAGTAATTCCAACGTTATTGAAGCTTGCTTCCACTCCATTTGCCTGATTATATGCATCTACAGAGAAGAGCTGTACCAGAGTAGATCCTCCGACAACGATATTGGCATTCTGAAGTCCAAGAAATGCAATAAATAATCCGATACCAACGCTGACTGCTGTCTTAAGACAAGCTGGGATCGCATTGAAGATCGCTTCTCTGACATTCGTCAGGGAAAGAATAATGAAGATAATACCCTCTGCAAATACTGCAGTCAGTGCAGTCTGCCATGAGTAGTTCATACCGATTACTACAGTATAAGCAAAGTAAGCATTCAGTCCCATACCAGGTGCAAGTGCAAATGGATAATTTGCAAATGCTGACATACACAGCGTACCGATCAGTGATGCAAGTGCTGTTGCAGTAAAGACTGCCCCCTGATCCATACCCGCTGCGGAAAGAATGCTTGGATTTACTGCCAGGATATACGCCATCGTCATAAATGTCGTAATACCTGCAAGAATCTCAGTTTTGACGTCGGTGTGATTTTCTTTAAGCTTAAACACCTTTTTCAACATATTGTTTTCCTCCTGCTGTCTGTCTCGGATATTCCCTCTCACTCCTTAAAATATCCTCGTACAATTTTCTTGTAGCAGAGAATATTTTAGCAAAAAAAAGAGAGAAAGTAAACACATTACTTTCTCTCTGATTTCTAACTCTTATTCGCTATTACTGTTCATAGTAGCTGTATACCGCAACTATTTGCTCTCTCTGATCTTCTTTCTGAGCGGAAGTACCATTGCAGGGGATACGGATAATTCGTCTAATCCCATGCTTAAGAATTCTTCGGTCAGTTCGAGGTCAGCTCCGAGTTCGCCGCAGATTCCGATCCATTTGCCTTCTGCGTGGGCATTTTCGGCTGCCATGCGGATCATTGCAAGGACTGCCGGGTGGTGCGGATCGTAGAAGGCATCCAGCTTCTGGTTCTGACGGTCGATTGCCAGCGTGTACTGGGTCAGATCATTGGTCCCTACGCTGAAGAAATCCACTTCTTTTGCAAGCTCACGGCTCATCATAACGGCAGCCGGTGTCTCAATCATGATTCCCAGTTCCACATCCTCACGGAACGGGATCTGTGCCTCACGAAGCTCTTCTTTGACCTCTTCGATGATCACCTTGATCTGCTTCACTTCTTTTACCGAAATGATCATCGGGAACATAATGGCAATCTGTCCGTAAGCAGATGCCCGGTACAGGGCACGAAGCTGGGTCTTGAAGATCTCCGGTCTTGTCAGGCAGATACGGATTGCCCGGTATCCCAGTGCCGGGTTCTCTTCTTTGTCAAGTCCAAAGTAATCCACCTGCTTGTCTGCTCCGATATCCAGGGTACGGATAATGACCTTTTTGCCTGCCATATTTTCTGCAACCTGTTTGTATACCTGGAACTGCTGTTCTTCGGTCGGGAAATCTTCGCTTTCCAGATACAGGAACTCACTTCGGAAAAGTCCGATCCCTCCTGCATCATTTTTAAGTACGGCGCCCACATCGGAAAGATTACCGATATTCGCATAGACATTGATCTTCTTTCCGGAAAGGGTGACATTCTCTTTGCCCTTCAGTTCTTCCAGAAGTGTTTTCTGTCTGCGGTCTTCTTCGCGCTTTTCGGTCATAGCCTTCATGGTCTCTTCATCCGGATCAATGTAGATGGTCCCAGTAAAGCCGTCGATGGCTGCCATATGTCCGTCATATTCTTTTGCAAGCCCTTCTCCCAGACCAATAACGGCCGGGATGTTCATGGTCCTTGCAAGGATTGCCGTATGGGAATTTGCTGATCCGTACATGGTTGCAAATGCAAGCACTTTGGACTTGTCGAGCTGAACAGTCTCACTCGGTACCAGATCATCTGCTGCCACGATCACCGGTTCATCTGCCACAACACCGCTTTCCCCGGCATCCGAAAGGATACCGAGAAGTCGGTCCGATACATCTTTTACATCGGCCGCACGTCCCTGCATGTAAGCATCATCCATAGATGCAAACATCCGGGAGAAGTTATCTCCTGTCGTCGCAACAGCATACTCTGCGTTGACTTCCTGGGTAGTAATAATATTCTTAATCGAATCCACATAATCCAGATCCATCAGCATCATCTGATGTACTTCAAAAATTGCCGCATTGGCTTCTCCTACATCTTCCATTGCCTTGTCATACAACTCACCGAGCTGTGCGATCGCAGTCTCCTGGGCATCCTCAAAACGTGCCACCTCTGCTTCGGTATCCTCTACACGATACCGTCTTACCTGCTTTTCCTGTCTTTTATAGAAAGCAATCTTCCCGATGGCTACGCCACCAAAAACACTTTTACCACTTAGTGTAATCATAATCCTACAGATTCTCCTCTAATACTTTCTGGATTTCGGCGATTGCGTCTTCTTCGTCTTCGCCTTCAGCTGTGATGATAACCTCATTTCCTTTTTTTACGCCAAGACTCATAACTGCCATAATGCTCTTTGCATTGACTTCACGTGTATCTCCTGCTTTTTTGATCTTGATATCTGAAGTTTTTTTCGCAATTGCTTTTACCAGAATTCCTGCCGGTCTTGCGTGGATTCCCTGTGCATCTGTTACTACATACTTAAATTCTTTCATGATAAATTCTCCTCGTCTTTTTCTTTCATTTTTAGTTTACTTTTTTGACAGCGTTTTGCTTGCCAAAGCGCCGCCATTATTAAAACAGCTTTCGCTGTTCTATTCTACTGTATCTACGGCAAATAGTGGATCGCCAGCTTTAACTTCTCCCGTCGCAAGGAGACGTACTCTCTGATTCTCTTCCAGTTCTGTACAAAGTACCGGTGAACAAAGAGACGGTGCATGTGAAGCCAGGAATGGAATATCGATCTTCATAAGCGGATCACCTTTTTTCACTTTCTGACCATTTTTTACAAATACTTCAAATCCTTCACCGTTCAGAGATACGGTATCAATACCGATGTGAAGCAGCATGCCAAGTCCGCTTTCTGTCTGGAACCCAAGTGCATGCTTTGTTTCAAATACGAAAAGCACTTCTCCATCTTCCGGTGCGCAGATCACAGCATCTTCCGGTGTAACAACAGCTCCGTCACCCATCATTTTTCCTGCAAATCCTTCATCCGGACAGGTTGTAATATCGCCTGCCATACCGGTGATCGGACTGGATACAACAATTGTATTTACCACTTTTTCCTGGGTTTCATTATTTTCATTTACAGTATCTGTATTTTCTTCAGCTGAATTCTCTTCTGACACAGCAGCGCTCTCATAATATTCATCCGGAGCTGTTTCCAGATAATCTTCCAGTTTAGACTTAATCACAGTTACCTGCGGACCATAAATGATCTGGACACCCTGTCCCTTTTTCACGATTCCTCTGGAACCTGTTGTCTTGATGATCTCATCATTTACGCGGGCTGCGTCATGAACTGTGATACGAAGTCTTGTTGCACAACAATCCACATCACTGATATTTTTCTTTCCGCCAAGTCCCTGTGTGATTGCCTCACTTACCGGATCTGCGGTCCCTGTATTCCCTGCTGTTTCTTTTCCTGCTTCTTTTCTGGCATTTACATCTGCCTTTGTATATAATTTTGTCTCTGTATCATCATCTTCACGTCCCGGTGTCTTGAAGTTAAACTTTTTGATCAGGAAACTGAAGATAAAGTAATACAGGAAGAAATAAATAATTCCAACCGGAATGATCCGAAGCCAGCTTGTCTTTGCATTTCCCTGCAGGATACCGAAAAGGAACAGATCCAGAAAACCACCAGAGAAGGTAAGTCCTACTGCTATATTCAGGATATGCGCGATCATGTAAGCAGAACCTGCAAGCACTACCTGTACAGCAAAAAGTGCCGGTGCAACAAAAAGAAATGAGAATTCCAGTGGCTCTGTAATACCCGTCATCATGCAGGCAAGTGTTGCAGAAAGGAGAAGTCCTCCTGCCTGTTTTTTCTTTTCCGGTTTTGCACAGCGGTACATCGCAAGTGCCGCTCCCGGAAGTCCGAAGATCATAAAGATAAATTCACCTGAGAAATATCTGGTCGCATCTGCACTGAAATGTGCGATATTTGCAGAATCAGCAAGCTGTGCAAAGAAGATGTTCTGTCCTCCCTGTACCATCTGTCCCGCAACTTCCATTGTTCCACCGACTGCTGTCTGCCAGAATGGCATGTAAAATACGTGATGAAGTCCGAACGGAATCAAAGCTCTCTTAATAATACCAAAAATCAGGGTTCCCAGATATCCGCTTCCGGTTACCAGTCCGCCAAGTGCATAGATTCCATTCTGTACAACCGGCCAGGCAAAATACATTCCAATCCCAACAAACATGTACACCAGTGTAGAAATGATCGGAACAAATCTGGACCCTCCGAAGAATGATAACGCATTTGGAAGAACGATTTTATGAAAACGGTTATGCAGAGCAGCAACACCAAGTCCTACAATAATACCACCAAACACACCCATCTGTAAGGACTGGATTCCGCAAACAGAAGTGATGGTTCCTTCCAGTACATTCGAAGCGATCGTTCCATCTGCGGTAATCTCTCCTGTGATCACAAGCATTGCATTGATTGCAACATTCATAACAAAGAATGCGATCAATGCAGAAAGTGCCGCTACTTCTTTTTCTTTCTTTGCCATACCGATTGCAACTCCAACCGCGAAAATCAGTGGCAGGTTGTCAAATACAGCACTTCCTACTTTGTTCATGATAATGAGTAACGAATTCAGGATGGTTCCGTCTCCTAAAATTTTCTCCAGACCATAAGTCTGGATTGTGGTAGCATTGGTAAACGAGCTACCGAATCCCAGCAGCAGACCCGCTACCGGAAGAATTGCGATTGGAAGCATGAAGGATCTTCCTACTCGCTGCAATACGCCAAAAATTTTGTCTTTCATTGCATGTACTCCTTTTCCTCAAGAAATTTTAATTACCTGGCTTATGCCTATGATATTATTTTCTTTCGTGGAAGCCTTTTATCCGAATTTTTGACGCAAAAAAGGCACTAACCCCACACAAATATCAAAATAATATCTATGTATGGTTAATGCCTGCCGTACAGTTACACACCAAAATCTGTAACTTACAATAATTTATTTCCCACTAAATGTCAAGCCTTTTCTGAAATTTTCTTTTTATAATCCTACGGACTGCACTAAAAGAATCAGAAGCATCAACGGTGCAATTACCTTGATCATTGCAACATAAAGCTTTTCTCTGCCAAACCTATATCCGCCAAGTGTCACTTCATCGATGATCACTTTTGGTTTTACAACCCATCCAATCAGAATACAGGTAAGCAGTGCCACCATCGGCATCAGACAGTTATTGCTGATATAATCCATCACATCCAGAATCTGCGCTACCGTGCCGTTCGGAAGTTTCAGTTCGAAATAAAGCTTGTTGTATCCAAGACATACGATCACACCAACGATCATTCCATATAAAGTAGTCAGGATCGTTCCTTTTTTTCTGGATACATGGAATTTATCCATCATGCTTGATACGATTGCCTCCATAACAGATACAGAAGAAGTAACCGCTGCAAAAGATACCATCAGAAAGAATACAATTCCTACCAACACTCCTGCTGCCCCCATTGCTTTAAATACTTTTGGCAGAGATACAAACATCAGTCCCGGTCCTGCAGACATTCCTTCGGTTCCCATAAAAGTATAAACAGCCGGAATGATCATAAGTCCTGCCAGAAGCGCTACAAGCGTATCAAAAAACTCAATCTGGTTGATCGACTTCATCAGATTGGTCTCTTTCTTCGCATAGGATCCGTAAGTAACCATAATTCCCATCGCCACGCTGATCGAGAAGAAAAGCTGTCCCAATGCATCCATCACAACCGAAAGGAAACTTTTAACCGTCATCCCTCTAAAATTCGGGATCAGGTAAATCGCCAGTCCCTGCATACCGGTTCTTGTCACTCCATCTGCATTTGTATGTTTCAGGGTAAGGGAAAATACAGAAATTCCCGCAATCAGTACAAACAGGATCGGCATCAGAATCTTACTGTATTTTTCAATTCCTTTATTTACTCCTTTATAAACAACCATTGCCGTAATAAGCACATAGATCAGCATCCATATGATCGGCTGTCCGACCTGTGTAATATAGCCTGTAAAATATCCGTCTTCTGCTGCCTGCGCCCCATGACCTGTGAGAAATGCCGACAAATATTTGAGTACCCATCCACCAATCGAGCAATAATATGGAAGAATGATAACCGGTACTGCACATGCAAGCACACCGATTCCTCCCCATCCTTTATGCATCTGTTCATATGCAGTAAGCGGACTCTGTCCTGTCTTACGTCCGATCGCGATCTCTGTTGTCAGCAACGTAAACCCAAAGGTAAGTGCCAGTACCACATAGCACAGAATAAACACTCCGCCTCCACCTTTTGCTGCCAGATACGGGAATCTCCAGATGTTCCCCAGCCCGACTGCACTTCCCGCAGCCGCCAGCACGAATCCGATCGAGCCGGTAAAATT
>ENA-OWRJ01002390-OWRJ01002390.1-human-gut-metagenome-genome-assembly--contig:-NODE-2390-length-16271-cov-4.288481_pt1 | contig 16271 bp, 16 predicted proteins | sample MGYA00248269_ERZ651897 | MGnify/ENA primary metagenome ERZ651897 (study PRJEB26924, sample SAMEA4378252) | human gut metagenome | biome: human gut; feature: human-associated habitat; material: faeces...
CACTATTCCATGCCGCTCAACGAGATCATCTACGACTTCTTTGACGCGCTGAAGTCCCGGACGCGTGGCTACGGCTCGCTTGATTATGAGCTCGAGGGCTACCGGCCGTCGAAGCTTGTGAAGCTCGATATTTTGCTGAACGGCGAGATCGTCGACGCGTTGAGCTTCATTCTCTTTGCAGACAACGCCTACGCCAGAGCGCGCAAGATCTGCGAAAAGCTCAAGGAGAATATCCCGCGCCAGATGTTCGAAATTCCGGTGCAGGCCGCCGTCGGCGGCAAGATCATCGCCCGCGAGACGATCAAGGCGCTGAGAAAAGACGTGCTCGCCAAGTGCTACGGCGGCGATATCACACGAAAGAAGAAGCTGCTCGAAAAACAGAAGGAAGGCAAAAAGCGCATGCGCACGTTCGGTACCGTCGCGGTGCCGTCCGAGGCGTTCATGGCGGTGTTGAAGCTCGATGAAGAATAAGAATGTACACGCGGTGGGCGGGATGCCGATCGTCGAGAGCCGGAAAAAGAGCCTCGGCATCTATGTCCACATCCCGTTCTGCCGCAGCAAATGTGAATACTGCGACTTTTACTCCATCCCCGGCGCGCGCAGCAAGGAGCTGATGACAAGGTACCTGGACGCCGTCATCGCCCACATCCGCGAGTCCGCGCCCTGCGCCGTTGGCTACGAGGTCGATACGGTCTACTTTGGAGGCGGCACGCCGTCGTTTTTCGGAGCGACGGGCCTGAGTCGGATCTTTGCCGAGATCGACCGGCGCTTTGATGTGAGCCGCGACGCGGAGGTGACGCTCGAGGCAAACCCCGACTCCGTAACGCTTCCGATGCTGACGCAGCTGCGGCGCGCGGGCTTCAACCGCATTTCCATCGGCGTGCAGTCGGACATTGACGAACAGCTGAAGGCCTTGGGGCGGCCGCATAACTATAAGCAGGCGCAGCAGGCCGTCTCGATGGCGCGCAGAGCGGGCTTTAATAACGTCTCGGTTGACCTGATGTTTGGTCTTCCCAATCAGACGCGCGAGCAGTGGATGCAGACGCTCCGGAACGTCATTGACCTCAAGGCGGACCACATTTCCTGCTACGGCCTCAAGGTCGAGCCCGGCACGAAGCTCTATGAGTACCGCTCGTGCGCGAACCTGCCGGACGACGACGCGCAGGCGGACATGTATTTCTACGCGGTTGAAACGCTCGAGCAGTTCGGGTACCATCAGTACGAAATTTCGAATTTTGCCAAAGACGGCTACATCTGCCGGCACAACATGAAATACTGGACGGGAGACGAATACTTAAGCTTCGGCCCGTGTGCCGCGTCCGACTTCGCGGGAAAGCGCTTTACGATCGCGCCGGATATCGAAAAGTATATGGAGGGCGTTTTGAACAAGGGCGCGATTTTGTCCGAGTGCGAGACGGTCCCCATGCGCGAGCGCGCGGGCGAATATCTGATGCTCCGGCTCCGGACGGTCGACGGCGTGGAGGAAGGCGAGTATACAAAATCCTTCCTCCTGCCATTTGAGCCGCTGGAGGAGGTTTTCCAGAAGCTCTCCAAGCAGGACCTCTGCAAAAACGTCTCCGGAAGATGGCGGCTTACGCCGAAGGGCTTCATGCTGTCGAACTCCATCATTGTGCTCCTTCTCGAGCAGCAGCAGAAATCCAAGCCCCTCGCCCAGAAAAAATAACGTCCGCCGCCGCAAAGCCGCGCGTTTTCACGGCTTTTTGGCAAAAGCGGCAAAAAAGAATTGACAAACAGGTGTGCTATCCGGTATAATATCCATCGTATGTTCCCCGGGAGATTCCCGGCATTTCAAACAGTCTCGCTGCGGCTGTGATTTCACAGCTGTTGAGCATATTTTTACAGGAGGTGTAGACAATGTCGACTGTTCGTACCTATCAGCCCAAGAAGCGCCAGAGATCCAAAGTGCATGGTTTCAGAAAGAGAATGGCTACCGCCAACGGCCGCAAGGTTTTGGCCCGCCGTCGTGCCAAGGGCAGAGCAAAGCTGTCCGCGTAAGCCATGACCGCATATACAGCTCAGTTTGAGCCATAGGGGTGAATGGAAGCAGTTCTGTTCGCCCCATCCGTTTATTACCCGGCATGTACTTCGCTGCGCGCCATAAGGAGGCGTCTATGCAGTTTTCCAGCTCCCTGAAATTCAATCACGTGTTCCGCCGGCTCTATAATAAGGGCGATTCCTGCGCGAACCGGTACCTCGTCGTCTACTGCCGCAAAAACGGCACGAAGCGAAACCGCATCGGCCTGACCGTCGGCGCAAAGCTTGGCCACGCGGTTGAGCGCAACCGGCTGCGCCGCCGCCTGCGCGAGATCTACCGGCTGCACGAGGGGCAGTTTGCCCGGGGCTACGATATCGTTGTGGTCGCGCGCACGGCTGCCATGCAGGCTCCTTACCGGCAACTGGAAGGGGCCTATCTGCGTTTGGCCGGAAAGCTCGGCATTTATGCGCAGGAAGCACGCGAGGAGACGAAGGACACATGAAGCGGGTGCTGCTCGGGCTCATCCGATTTTATCAGCGCTTTATTTCGCCGGGACTTCCGAGAAGGTGCCGGTTCTCGCCGACATGCTCGCAGTATGCGTTCGAGGCGATCGAGAAATACGGCGCATTAAAGGGCGGGTGGCTGGCTTTTAAACGGCTGATGCGGTGCAACCCCTTTTATAAGGGCGACTACTTTGATCCGGTGCCATAGGAGAAGCTCTCTCCTGCCCCGGCATCCCCACAATTTGGAGGATTCAACATGAAAAGATTCTTCGCCTTGCTGCTGGCGCTGCTTATGGTTCTGTCCCTGACGGCCTGCGTTTCCAGCAACAATGCCGCCCAGACTACGGCTACTGAAACCGCAGCTCTGAGCCCCGAGGCTGCGGCCGAGCAGGCTGCGGCGGAAACCAAGGACACCACGAGTCTGTCCGATATCATCCGCGTCCCGTTCGGCTATCTGCTCGACTGGCTGTATGTCTTCTCGAGCAACTACGGCGTGGCGCTGATTTTGTTCTCGCTGATCGTCAAGCTCGTTTTGCTTCCGATGAGCATCAAGAGCAAAAAGAGCATGCTCAAAATGTCCCGTCTTGCCCCGCTGGCCCGTTCCATCGAGGCGAAATACGGCGACGACCGCCAGAAAGCCCAGATGGCCGTCCAGCAGATGTATAAGGAAGAGGGCGTCTCAATGGGAGGCGGCTGTTTGTGGTCGTTCATCCCGCTGCTGATTCTCTTCCCGCTTTACTACGTCATCCGTGAGCCGATCACATATATGCTGCACAACTCGCGCTCGGTGTCGGCTGCCATCGTTGCGTTCATTCAGGCAAGCGGCGTTGATCTTGGCAAGAACACGTACTATGCCCAGCTGGCCGCAGCCGGTCATCTTGGTGAGTTCGCAGAGGCCATCAAGTCCGTCGCCGTTATGGCAAGCGCGAAATTGCAGGATATCGATTTCTCGTTCCTCGGTGTGGACCTCGCAGCCATCCCGTCGTTCCGCTTCTGGCAGTGCGAAGGCTGGAGCGAGATCGGTCTGTTCCTGATCCCGGTCTTTTCCGGCGTGTTCCAGATGCTTTCGATGTTCATCAGCCAGAAGATGAACAACCAGGTCGCGACCAACGCAGACGGTGAGGTCGATCAGAATGCCGCGCAGATGGCAAACCAGACCAACGCGTCGATGATGATCATGATGCCGCTGATGTCACTCTGGATCGGCTTCTCGATGCCGGCCGCTATCTCGATCTACTGGATCGCGCAGGCCGTGTTCGGAACCGCCCAGGACGTGATCCTCACCAAACACTACCGCAAAGTCTATGACGCAGAAGACGCTGTCCGCCAGGAAAAGGCTGCGCTTCGCCGCGCCGAAGAGGCGGAAAAGGAGCGTCAGCGCCAGCTTCGCCGCGAGCAGAACCCCGACGGCATTCTCGCGGATAACGTGAGCAAGAAAAAGCTCCGCCAGCAGGAGAAGGAAGCGGCAGAGAAGGCGGCCAGAGAGTACGCCGCCAAGAAGAATCCGGAACTGGAACAGGACGAAAAGAAGCCGCTGTCCGGCATTGCCGAGCGTCCCTATTGCCGCGGCCGCGCGTATCAGGCGGACCACTATGGCAAGCGCGGCGCGCAGAAGGAAGCCTCTTCCGGAGAGAACGAGGAGTAAACTATGGAAAAATTTATTACCGCGACCGGCAAGACCATCGATCTTGCCATTGAAGCAGGCCTTACCCAGCTGAGCATGGACCGCGACAGCGTGTCTGTGGAGATTCTGGAGACCCCGAAGTCCGGCTTTTTCGGCATTGGCGCGTCGCCCGCGAAGGTCAAGCTGACCTACGAAGCGCCCGACGAGCCCGCCGCGCCCGCGCCCGCCCTGTCGAGCGCGTCGAGAAGCAAGCCCAAAAAGCCCGTGAGCGAAAAGCCCGCGGAGGCCGCAAACGCCCCGAAGGTCATCGCGCCCGCAGCCGCGCCCATGCAGCGCCCGGCCGAGCAGCGCGCAAATGCCAAGCCCACGGCCGAAAAGCCCGAGCGGCAGGAAAAGCCGCGTCAGCCGAGAGAGAATAAGCCCCGGCAGGAAAAAAACCGCCAGCCGAAGCCCCAGCAGCCCAAAAAGGAGACTGCCCCGGCCCAGCCCAAAGTCTACGCGCCCGCAGAGCCCGGCTCTACGGAAGAGCGCATCGAGCAGTTCGTCAAGGGACTTCTCGAGCACATGGGCTCCGATGCTGTGCCGCACGCGATGAAGACGGCGGACGAGAGCTACTCGGTCGACCTCGTCGGCGAGAACCTCGGCATTTTGATCGGCCGCCGCGGCGAAACGCTCGACGCGATTCAGCATCTGGCGAACTACGCGGTCAACCGCGGCCAGAACAAGCGCGTGCGCATCAACGTCGACGCGGAGAACTACCGCCTCAAGCGCGAGGAATCGCTCCAGCGGCTTGCACAGAAGGTCGCCGGCAAGGTCACCAAGTACCGCCGGAACATCACTCTCGAGCCGATGAACGCCTATGAGCGCCACGTTATCCATGCCACGCTTCAGGATTATCCCGATGTGACGACGTACTCCACCGGCACCGAGCCCAACCGCCGCATTGTCGTGGCTTACAGCCGTTATAAGAACACCGAGTTCGAAGAAAAGTGATCCTCAAAAGCCCGCCGGAAATCCGGCGGGCTCTTTCTTATCAAAAGAGCAGGGCTTTTGGAATGCAAACCCTGTTCAGAACGCGTGAAGCAATGCGTGGGTTTGGGAAGAAATGCTTAAAAATTGCAAAAAAATCCGAGCAACATATTGCACATTGCTGGGCACTATGGTATAATCAATATGCTGAATGTCTGAAAGACTAGCCGCTTTGCGCATAAAAATTGTGTATTCTGCCAGATTTTTGCGCCTTGGCGACAAATGAAGGAGGTATTCCCAAATGAAGTTCTCCAGCAAGGTCGAAAAATGCGGCCTTTCCCCGATGCGGAAATTCCACCCCTATGCGGTGGCTGCTGAAGCAAAGGGAAAGAAGATCTACCATCTGAACATCGGTCAGCCCGATGTGGAGACGCCTAAGCAGTTCTTCGACACCATCCGTGAGTTCAATCAGCCCGTTCTGGAATATGCGCCGTCCCCCGGCATGCCTGTTCTGATCGATGCGATCCAGAAGTATTACGACGATCTGGATATGCACTTTGAAAAGGACGAGATTCTGATCACGACCGGCGGTTCCGAGGCCCTTCAGATCGTTCTGGAGTGCATCCTCGACGACGGCGACGAGATTCTGATCCCCGAGCCCTTCTATCCCAACTACAACACCATGGTTAACACCTGCGGTGCGCACATCCGTCCCATCCCTACCTGCCCCGAGGAAGGCTATCACTACGCCGACCGCGAGAAGGTCGAAAAGGGAATCAACGAGCACACCCGCGCCATCATGGTCACGAACCCCGGCAACCCCACCGGCGTTGTCCTGACGCCGGAAGAGATGCGCATGATGTGCGATATTGCCAAGGAGCACAACCTGTTTATCATCGGCGACGAGGCGTATCGTGAGTTTGTCTACGGCGGTGAGCCGCTGCAGTCCATGGGCGAGTTTGCAGACGCGGCAGACAATGTCGTCGTCATCGACACCGTCTCCAAGCGCTTCTCCGCCTGCGGCGCGCGCATCGGCTGCATCCTGACCCGTAACCACGAACTGCTCGGCCATGCGCTCAAGTACTGCCAGGCGAGACTTTCCGTCGCAACGCTCGATCAGGTCGCTTCGGCTGCTCTGTATCAGGTTGACCCGTCCTACTTTGCGGCTGTCCGCGAGGAGTATAAGCGCCGCCGCGACACGGTCGTTGCCAAGCTGCGCGAGATCCCAGGCGTTGTGTTCGACTGCCCGAAGGGCGCGTTCTATCTGATGGCCGCTCTGCCCATCGATGACGCGGACAACTTCCAGAAGTGGCTGCTCGAGGAGTTCGACGACAACGGCGATACCGTCATGTTCGCTCCCGGCGCTCCGATGTACGCAACGCCCGGCAAGGGCAAGAACGAGATCCGTATCGCTTACATCCTCAAGCAGGATAAGCTTGAGCGCGCGATGGATCTGCTCGCCCTCGGCATTAAGGCTTATAACAATAGATAAATGCGATGAAAAAATTGCCGGACGCAAGTCCGGCAATTTTTTTGCTGCTCGCAGCGGCAAGGCTCTTTATTTTTCCTGCCGCCACGGTAAGAAGTAAAAATCAGTTACTGCGCAGCAGCCTTCAGGGTAGAATTCCCCAGCAACGCAGTTACTTCCTCGCTCGAGAGCTCGTAGCCCCAAAGGGTCTTGTAGAGCTCCTGCGTCATGGTCTCCATATCGTAGTCATAAATCTCCGGATAGATGAGGTTTCCGAGCCACCACACGCCGAGGATCATGTTCATCGACGGAGGGCCGGACAGCCAGCTGTAGGGCGAGCCGGGAACCTCGTAGTACTTGCCGGTCGAAATGGCCGTCAGCTGCGACCACGCGGAATCGTCCGTCACGGTGCTGTAGATGCTGCCGTCTGAAAAGAGAATGACGTCGGGATCAAAGTTGTAGAGCTGCTCGAGGCTGATGATGTTGCCGCCGCCCTTATTGCTCACGTCCTCAACCACGACCGCGTTCTCCACGCCGACCATGTCCAGAACCTGTGCCTGCATGGAGCCCGCCGCGTTCGTGCCGAGGCCATCTTCACCAGTGGTGTACATGGCGCGCACGCGCATATCGTCGGTAATCTTTGCGGCATTTTCTTCGGCTATCGCGGTGGTGCGGTCAACGAGCACAGCCAGTTCCTCGCCGCGGTCCGACTTGCCGGAAAGGAGGCCGCCCAGTGTGCGGAAGGCCGCCGCCATGTGGGCAAGGTCTGCCTCAATAAAGACGACGGGAATACCGATCTGCGCTTGCAGCGCGTCGAGGTCTTCGGTCATATCGCCTTTTTTGTCGCCGAGGTCAATAACGACCTGCGGGTCGGCGGCCAGCAGCGTCTCGAGGTTCAGATTTGCCTTGCTGCCGTACATCTGGCCGGTCTCGGGAAGCGCGGCGAGGTTTGCGGGCAAGAAGTCCATCTGGCTCTCGCTGGGCGCAGTGTTGATCGTGACCATGCACTCCGGGGCGATCGCGGCAAGAATCATCGTGGCGACGGCGCCGCTGGGCGCGATGCGGGTGATATCTGCCGGGAGCTCGACGGTTCTGCCGAGGCTGTCGGTGAAAGACACCGTCTCAGGTTCGGCCGGAGCTTCTTCCTCGGCGGGCGATTCTTCCGTCTGTTCCGGTTCCGCCGTGGTCTCTTCGGCGGCGGGGCTTTCGGTTTGCGCGGTCTCAGGCGCAGCGGTTTCCTGCTTGCCGGATGCGCAGCCGGTCATGAGACCGGCGACCATGACAAGGGCAAGCAGAAGCGCGAGAATTCTTCTGTTCATTTTCGTACCTCCTATGGTATAGTTATTCTGAACATAGAATAACGAGGACGGGGCAAATTGTCAAGGCGTTTCAGCCGCGCCGTCCGGCAAAAACGAAAATATTTTTTTGTTTTTCGGTATTGGCGAACAGCGGCGTGCAGCCGCACGGCACAAAAAGGACGAAAAAAACAGTAGCGCTGGGGCGAAAATGCTGGTATACTATATAATTAGAGATTTGATGCTTGTATGGCGCGGGAAGGGGCAGACGAATGAACTTTGGCGCATTTCTTGGCAACGACGCGCTGAAACGGCGTTTGCAGGAGAGCTTCCGGCAGGGGAAAACCTCGCACTGCTATCTTCTTTGCGGCGTGGAGGGCTCGGGACGAAGGACGCTGGCGCTTCAGATGGCGGCGGCGCTCGAATGTAAAAACGAACGGGAGCCCGGCTGCGGTGTCTGCCCCGCGTGCCGCAAGGTCCTCGCGAAGCAGCACCCGGACGTGATCACGGTCGACGACACGGAGCACAAGAACGTCGCGGTCGACATTGTCCGGCAGGCCAGAAGCGACGTGTTCATCCGACCAAACGAAGGCCGAAAAAAGGTCTATATCATCCCGCGCGGGCAGGATTTGGGCGCGCCGTCGCAGAACGCGTTACTCAAAATTCTCGAAGAGCCGCCCGAGTATGCGGTGTTTCTGATCCTCACGACGAGCGCGGAAAGGCTGCTGCCGACGATCCGCAGCCGCGCCGTGCAATTGCAGCTTTCGCCCCTTTCCTATGAGCAGGCGATCCCGGAACTCAAACGGCGCTTCCCGGACAAGCGTGATCTGGAGCTCGCGGACGCGCTGGAGCAGGCCGAGGGGTATCTTGGTCCGGCGTGCGAGGCGCTCAGGGACGGACTTTTTCTGCCGCAGGCGCTGGCTCTGGCAAACGGCTTTGCCGCGCGGGACGGACTGGCTGTTTTGCAGGCGCTCGTTCCGATGGAAAAATGCAAGCGCGAGCAAATTTTGCCGGTTCTGGAGCAGACACGGCGGCTTTTGTGCATGGCTCTGCGCGCACGGGCCGGAAGCATTGTTCCGGGCGACACGGTGCAGGCGCTTTTGCGCGGAAGAACGGGTGCGGAGCTCTTGCAGGCGGCCGAGACGCTGCAAACGGCGGCGGATGATTTGAGCTCCAACGTTGGCGTTGGCGCGGTCATCGGCGGGCTTTGCGTGCAGCTGAAATAAAATACGGAAAACCTCAGATAGATGGGAGACACTATGGACGAACAGAAGAAGGAAATGTCCGCGCAGGTGCAGCCGGAGGCGGCAGAACCAATGCAGACGGATGAAATAAACGAACAGACCGTACAGATCGAACAGGCGGAGGGCGAAATGGCAGCGGAATCGGCGGCAGAAGCCGAACGGAACGCGCAGCAGGAAGAAACCGAGCCGCAGGCAGAAGCGCCCGAGCAGAAGGCCGAGCCTGAACAGACAGAGCTTTCGCAGGCGCAGGCGGAATTGCAGGCCGTGGCCGATCAAACGACAAGCGTGCAGGAGGAATTGCCCGAGGAGCCCGAGCGTGTGACGGTGGTGGACGTGCGCTTCCGCAACAACGCGAAGACGTATTTCTTTGACCCGGGCGAGCTTCGGCCGGGCCTGGGCGCGCATGTGATCATTGAGACGGCGCGCGGCGATGAATTTGGCATCTGCGCCGGGATGCGGCACGAGGTGAAGGCGTCGGAAATTGTGCCGCCGCTTCGCAAGGTATTGCGCCTTGCCACCGCGCAGGACGAGCGCATCAACCGCGACAATCAGGAAAAGGAGAAGCGTGCTTTCGAGGTCTGCCAGCAAAAAATCGCGGACCACAAGCTGGATATGCAGCTCGTCTCCGCCGAGGTCGCGTTCGACGGCAGCAAGATCCTCTTCTTCTTTACTGCCGAAGGCCGCGTCGATTTCCGGGAACTCGTCAAAGACCTTGCGTCTTCCTTCCGCACGCGCATCGAGCTGCGGCAGATCGGCGTCAGAGACAAGGCGAAGATGGTGGGCGGACTTGGTGTGTGCGGAAGACCGTTCTGCTGCAAGGAATTTTTAGATGATTTCCAGCCGGTCTCCATCAAGATGGCGAAGACACAGAATCTGAGCCTCAACCCCACGAAAATTTCCGGCACGTGCGGCCGGCTTATGTGCTGCCTTAAATACGAGCAGGAGGCGTATGAGGACCTTCTCAAGACCGCGCCCAAGAACGAGTCGTTCGTCGACACCCCCGATGGCCGCGGCACGGTGACGGAGGTGAATCTGCTTCGCCAGTGCGTCAAGGTGCGCATGGAGGAAAGCCCCGACACGATCGGCTGCTACAAAAACTGCGATATCTGCGTGCTTCGAAGCGGCAAGGCGCGCAAAAACGACCCGCCGATCCCGAAGGACCTCGCCCCGATCTCCTCGAAGCCGCGCAAGGTGCAGCCGAAAGAAGCGGATGCGTTTGAGCCGCTGCCAGAGCTGATTTACCCCGATCAGGTGAGCGAGTTTGACCAGCAGAGCGCCTTCGACGCGCAGAACGACCTCCTGAGCGGACGGGATATTCCCTTAACGCCGGAGGTGCCGGAGCAGCCGGAAGCGGGCGACAAGCCAGCCGGTCAGAACCGCCGCCGCCGCAGAGGAAGAGGCCGCGGCAAGGGAACCGAAGGTGCGCCGGAAGCCAGAGCGCAGGGCGAGTCTTCCGAGAAGCCTGCTCAAAAGCCTGATCGGCAGCCGGGCGAGCCGAAGCGCGAAAAGCGGCCGAACGACCAGAAGCCGCGCCCCCCGCGCCAGAATCAAGCGCGCAAGCCACAGGGTGAGAAGCAGCCGACAGATAAGCCGCAGGGCGAAAAGCCGGAGGGAGCCGTGAATCCTGACGCGCCCAAGCGTCCGCGCCGCCGCCGCTATCGCGGAAACAAGCCCGCAAACGGCGCGCCGCAGGCCCCGAAGCAGGGAGAATAAAAAACGAAGAGCCTTCCCATGATCGGGAGGGCTCTTTTTCTGCCCGGTGGTTTATCGTGTGCACCGCAAAAAATCCCAAATTTGCGTAGGGGTCGATTGAGCACATCACCCGCCCCCTACGAGCTTCCCGGAGGTGCACGGAAATTTCGTACGGACGACCGGTTCGGAATCTTCCCGCATTTCGTAGGGGCGGACGACTCTGTCCGCCCGCAGAAAAAACCGATTTTACGGAAAACCATGGCGAATACGTAACTTCCCAAGGGCGGACAGGGACGTCCGCCCCTACGAACCTCCGGGAGAACGGGCGCTTACAGATCGGCGTTCTCAAAGCGGCGAACGCTGATAGAAAAGCTGCGGCAGGTCAACAGCGCGAAGACGAGAAGGCCGCCTAAAAGTACGGGCAGTTGGCGCAGCTGGTCGGCCGCTTCATAGCTGTCGCACACGTCCTTCAGGTAGGGCAGCACGTGCTGCAGCGTCTCTAAAATGACCATGCCAAGCGCGAGCGTGATGCTCGAGATGACGAACGGCTTTCCCAGATCGTAGGCGTTTTTGTAGTGCATCGGGAAAAAGATGCGGTTAAACAGCCCGAGCAGCACGAGAGAAAAACCAAGAAACGCGACGTTCGCCTCGATGCCGACGGCGTTCTTGACTTCCCCATAGCTTGCCCGGAGGAGCATAAACGGGAGGCAGACGAGGACCTGCATGGCCTCGATCGTGAGCACGAGCGAGAAACGGGCTTTGACCATTTCGCGCTTGGTGATGGGCAGCAGCGCCATATAGTAAAGGTCGCGGTTTTCCCGCGCGGACTGCATCATGAGAAAAATGCCGAGCGTTGTGTAGAAAAACGTGACGTAATACGGATAATTCGGGATCAGGACCAGCCCGCTCAAAAGCAGGAACAGCAGCGGCACCGGCATCATCACAAGCTTCCACTCTTTTTTGAAAAGCGTCATCATTCCTCTACCTCCCGTTCCAGAAATACCATCACGCTCTGCAGATCCGCCGCTTCTTCCCGGCATCCCGAAGGGCAGGCAAGCGCGCTTGGAAAGAGCCCCTCGAATTTGCCGCAGTGGGCGCGAAGGCCGCGCAGCGTCTTTCTAAGCTCCGGCGTGAGAGAAGCTTCCGGCCCCGTGAGCTTTTTCCACGGCGCGGTGAATTCCGAAAGCGGGCAGCTGGCCGCAACCGCACCGTTTTGCAGATACGTCACATCGTCGGCGCACGCGTCAAGATCCGTTGTGATGTGCGTCGAAAACAGGATGGACACGCCGCCCTGCTCACAGAGCGTGCGCAGCAGATCCAATAGATCATCGCGCGACACGGGGTCCAGGCCAGAGGTCGGCTCGTCGAGAATCAGGAGCTTCGCCCCATGCGACAGCGCGCAGGCCAGCTGATACTTGACCTTCATGCCCGCTGAGAGCTCGCAGACGCGCTTGGTTTCGTCGAGTGAGAACCTGTGTAGTAGCGCCTCGTATTTTTTGTCGTCCCACGAGGGATAAAAGCTTTTCGTGACGGCGGTCAGCTGCGAAAGACGCTTTCTCGGATAGTAGCAGAGGTCGCCCGAGACGTACCCCGCCTCCCGGCGAAGCGCAGACGCGTCCATATCCAGAGGCTTTCCCAGAAATTGAACCGTTCCACCGTCCGGGCGCACGAGGCGCAGGATCGATTTGATAGTCGTCGTCTTGCCCGCGCCGTTGCGGCCGATGAGCCCCATGACGTGCCCCTCTTCGATCGAGAAGCTGACATCTCGCAGGCAGAAGGCAGGGTACTGCTTATTGAGCCCTTCAACCCTTAGAATCGTCATCGCGGCTCACTTCCCTTCCTAGCGCAAAGAGTGACGCGGGTGTGTCCAAAGACTCCGACGGAACGAGCGCGATGCCCTTTTCTTCGTCGGCCAGCAGCAGGAGATTGTCTCCCGGCTGAATCGAAAACAGGTCACGCGCACGCTTCGGAATCACGATCTGCCCCTTTTCGCCGACCTTGACCATGCTGATGAACTTTCCCTTCGGAAATTGCATTGCCATATGTATCCCTCCTCGAAGCATGACTTTTCGTACCTAGTATAACAAGTCATACTAAAAATTGCAAGAGAAATCGTGCCCATGTCAGAGAAATTTAGGAACCTTCCAAAATATGCGTAGGGGCGGACGACCCTGTCCGCCCTTGAAAAGTTACGAATTTGCCGAAGATTTTCATAAAAACGGGATTTTCTGCGGGCGGACAGAGGCGTCCGCCCCTACGGTTCTTTGGAGAATCTTCCGTAAGGTTCGTAGGGGCCGATGCCCACATCGGCCCGGAAAAATGCGCCGATTTTACAGAAATCTCCGGCGAATCCGTAACTTCTCTTGGGGCGATGTGGGCATCGCCCCCTACGCAAGGTTGCGGCATGCAATGTGCTCACGCGCCCCTACGCATGGCTTGAAAGACGCAAAAGACGCAGACAGCTTCCTGCCTGCGTCCTGGTTATTCTGCTTTCAGCCGGTAACTCAGGCCCTTGGGGTAGAAAAAGCGCAGGGCCTTTGGCTTGAGGGAAATGTCGAGGAAGTCTGTGTGGAGCGCCTCGCCGTCGATATTTACGACCGAGGGCGTATCGCACCGGATGGTCAGCTTCGTGCAGCGCTCGTGGCGGATGAGCGCCGGATAGTCGGCGTATTTTCCCTTCTGGTACTTGCCGATGACCGCCGCGACCTGCAATAAGCTCACTTTCTTAACCAGCAGCACATCCAGAAGCCCGTCGTCCGGCTCCGCCTCGGGAACGGGGTTGAACCCACCGCCGTACCACCGGCCGTTGCACACGCAGATGAGCGTCTGCTCCGCGTCAATTTGCTCGCCGTTTACCTCTACAACATAGTGCGCGCTGCGGCCGGAAAGGACGTTTGCCAGAATCGATAATATGTACGCGCCCTTGCCGGAAACAAATGGCAGGCGCTTGAAGCGGGCGATATCCGTTCCGATCTTCGCGTCGAGTCCGATCGATAGAATATTTGCGCAATACGTGCCGTTGCAGCGGATGAGATCGAAGCGCGTCTCGTCTGCATCAAGAAGCCGCTCGAGATCAAAAAACGGCGCGGTGTCGGAAAAAACCTTGATGGAGTCGTTGCCGGAGCCACCCGGATAGTGCGTCACCGCCGCATTCTCGAAGCCTGCCATGCCGCACACGACCTCGTTGAGCGTGCCGTCGCCGCCGCAGGCATAGAGCCGGACTTCCTGCCCGGATTCCGCCGCGCGTCTGGCCAAAGCCCTGCAGTCGCCGGGGGCCTTCGAGACGCAGATCTCATAATCGAGCCCACGTGCGCCGCAGATGCGCTCGATGTCCTGTGTAAAGCGCGGCGTCTGGTCCGATTTTCCGGCGGCAGGATTCAGAATAAAAATATGCTTCATGACGGGAACTTTCTCCTTCATCCTTCGTCTTAAGGGTACAGGCGCTTAGAAATACATGTAGACGTTGCATTGCAGCCGCCCGTTGTAGAGCTTGCGCTTCTTCGTCGCCTGCTTGCCGAAATAGTGCTCAAACTCCGGCTCGGAGGAAATGATGTATTTCTTCCAGCCGTCGGCAAATTTTACGTGCCGGCCAAACGCCCGATAGAGCTGCTGGGCGCTTCGCTGCTCGAGCATGCGCTCGCCGTAAGGGGGATTGCAGACCATCACGCCCTTGTCCGTCGGCAGGCTCATCTTGGTCGCGTCCGCCTCGCGGAAGTCGATCAGCTTCCCAACGCCCGCTTTTCTGGCGTTGTCGCGCGCAATATCCAGGGCTGCCGGATCAATATCGGTGCCTAAAATGCGGTAGTCTCCGCGGTATTCTTTGTCCAGCGCCTCCGTTCTCGCCTCGCGCCAGACCTCCTGCGGGACGCACGCCCACTTCTGCGCGCCAAACGAGCGGTTCATCCCCGGCGCGCGGTTGAGCGCGATCATCGCAGCTTCAATGCAGATCGTGCCTGAGCCGCAGAACGGGTCCCAGAAAAAGTCCCGCCCGCGGTATCTTGCGAGGTTCACCATCGCTGCCGCCATCGTCTCATGAAGGGGCGCGAGATTTGCGTTTTCGCGGTAGCCCCGCTTGTGAAGACTCACGCCGGAGGTGTCTAAGAAAATTTCGCAGCGATCCTTCATGATCGAAAACCGGATCTGGTATGTCGCGCCCGTCTCGGGAAGCCACGAAAGGCCATAGTTTGCGCCCAGCCGGTCGACCGCCGCTTTTTTCACGATCGCCTGACAGTCCGGCACGGAATGCAGCTGGCTGTCCAGGCTGTAGCCCTTGACCGGGAACGCGCCGTCTTTTGGAATGAAGTTCTCGAGCGCAATGTGCTTGACGCCCTGATAGAGGTCTTCAAAGCTCTTCGCTTCGAACTGTGCGAGCAGAATCATCACCCGTTCGCCCATCCGGCAGCAGAGATTCGCTCTTGCCATCGCGGCAAAGTCGCCGTCAAAGAAAACGCGCCGGTCCTCGACGCGGACATTCGAAAGGTTCAGCCGCCGGAGCTCGTCTCCGACCAGACCCTCGAGGCCAAACAGACACGGTACGCAAAAGGTCATTGTTTGCATGCAGGTTCTCCTATATTTCGTAAATTCGTCCATATTTCACAATACACATCAGTATAATAAAAACGCAGCAAAATAGCAATGTGTTTCTTTTTTTATTTCACGTTCTTTTTACGAAGAGCGGATGACTTTTCTTCAAATGTCCGGTATACTGTTACCATAGAAAGGAGTGAGTTCCCATGGTCTATGTCTGGCTCGGGCTGATTGTGGCGTTCATCGCCGTGGAGGCCGCAACGGTGAATCTGGTTTCGATCTGGTTCATTGGCGGCGCGGTGGCAGGGCTCGTGTGCGCGATCCTTGACGTGTCGGCGCTTTTGCAGTGGACAGTGTTCATTGCCGTATCGGCAGGTCTACTCGCGCTTTTGCGACCGGTTCTGAAAAAATACCTGCGCGTCAAGCCTACCAGAACAAATGCCGACCGTCTGGTCGGGCAGGAGGCGCTTGTCACAGAGCAAATCGATAATCTCCGCGAGACGGGCGCGATTCGCATAAACGGAGTGCTCTGGACGGCAAAAAGCGCAGATGATACGCAGATCCCCATCGGCACGCGCGTCGTTATCGAGCGCATCGAGGGTGCAAAGGTCTATGTCAAGCCCGCCGGAGTTCCGGCGCAAGCATAAGTCATTTTTTACATCAGAAACAAAGAAGAGAAACACCATAAGGAGGATGTATTTATGGAATGGATTCCCGTACTTGTCATCGCGGTGCTGGCGCTCGTCATCATCGTCCGCAACATCTATGTCGTCCAGCAGTCGAGAGCCTACGTTGTCGAGCGGCTCGGCGCGTTCAGCAACGTCTGGACGGTCGGCATTCACTTCAAGGTCCCGTTTGTAGAGCGTGTGGCCAAGAAGGTCAGCCTCAAAGAGCAGGTGCTCGACTATCCGCCCCAGCCCGTCATCACGAAGGATAACGTCACCATGCAGATC
>ENA-OWRJ01002402-OWRJ01002402.1-human-gut-metagenome-genome-assembly--contig:-NODE-2402-length-16219-cov-7.385610_pt1 | contig 16219 bp, 17 predicted proteins | sample MGYA00248269_ERZ651897 | MGnify/ENA primary metagenome ERZ651897 (study PRJEB26924, sample SAMEA4378252) | human gut metagenome | biome: human gut; feature: human-associated habitat; material: faeces...
ATGATAAGAAATTTGACAATATATTTGCAAAATTCGAAGAATATGATAAGAAATTTGACAATATATTTGCAAAATTCGAAGAATATGATAAGAAATTCGATAATATTGACATGCAATTTAAATCTATTAATTATAGATTTGATATGCTTCTAAAAGAATTAAAAAGTGACTTTAAAAAAATTGAAGAAAAATTTGACGAAATCGATGATAGATTTGATGAAATAGATGAAAGATTTGACAGTATGAATGTTAACGTAGTATTTTCATAAAATTTATTTCTCAAATATATCAAAAAATACCCTATACATTGGTTCTTGACCTCCGTATAGGGCTCTATTTTATTTAAAATCCACTGAAGTTGTATTATTTAAATTAACTGATTTTGTATCAGATGCCAATGTTTTGCCTGTTGAATCTTTTACTACTACTTTAATACTTACTGTTCCTGCTGCTTTTATTGTAGCTGAGTATTTTTCTTCATTCATTTTTGATGATTTTGTATTATATTCTTTGTCGTCTACATATACAGAAACAGTTACCTTTTCTGGTTCTATCTCTTTTCCATCCTCATCAGTTTTTTTAGTATATCCTGTTATTGAAGCAACATTAACATTTACTGTACAATCTTTATCTTCATCATATTTATTAACAGTTAAAGTTATTTTGCTTCCTTCATCAACTGTAGTATTAGCACTTAAACTTTGTTCTAAAACTACGCCATTAGTTTGAGATTTATCTTTACTGTAATTAACTTTTTCTATAACTAAACCAAGATCTTCTAATGTCTTTTTAGCAGTTTCCTCATCTTGCCCAACAACTGAAACTACTTTAACTTGTTTTATACCAGTACCAATGCTAATATAAACTTTAATAGTATCACCTGCATTTACAGTTTCACCTTCTGTCTTTTCTTGTTTTATAATAACTCCAGCTTCAACTGTCTTACTAGTTTCTTCTTGGAAATCTAATTTAATTTTTGCATCATCTGCAGCATCTTGAGCTTCGTCTTTAGTTAGACCTTTCAATTTTGGCACTGTTGTTGTTTCTGTTCCTTTGCTTACAACAACCTTTATGTCTGTATTTTCTTTTATCTTTCTTCCTTCAACATAAGGTGGATTTTGTGATATAATCTGTCCTTCTGGAACTTCTGTGTTATATTCTTGGTCTTCTTCTATATAATTCAATTTATTTTGTTTTAATATTTCTTTTGCTTCATCAACTGTTTTTCCTGTAAGATTTGGAATATCCACATCTTTAGGTCTTGTTGCATTTGAAATTCCGATTGTTAATGCTATTGATATAACAAATAATAACATTAATCCAACTATTATTGAAAGCGTCTTATGCTTCTTTATAAATTCAACGAATTTATTTTTCTTCTTTCCATTTTTATTAGCTGAATTTTGTTTTCTACTTTCTTCTTCTATTCCTATTGTAGAAATTCTTTGTGTTGGAAAATCATTTTGATAATCATTATTATCTACAAAATCACCATTAGGTTCTTTTAATGCTCTCTTCAAATCTAATAACATAGCTGTTGCATTTTGATAACGCAAATTTGTATCTTTTCTTAATGCCTTCATTATTATATCATTAACAGCTGATGGTATATTAGGGTTAACTTCAATTGGAGGAGTTGGTTCTTCTTGCATATGTTTTAATGCAACGGATACTGGTGTATCTGCATCAAAAGGAACCTTTCCTGTTAACATTTCGTACATTACAACACCTAAAGAATATAAATCAGATTTTTCATCCGTGTATCCTCCACGTGCATGTTCAGGTGAAAAATAATGTACTGAACCAATTGTTGTTCCAAATGCTGTAATTGTTGAGTTTGAAACTGCTTTTGCAATTCCGAAATCTGTTACTTTTGCCACTCCATCTTCTGTAATAATGATATTATGTGGTTTTATGTCTCTATGTATAATGTGATTTTTATGTGCTGTTTCTAATGCAGAAGCAATTTGACCTGCTATATTTACTGACCATTTCCATGGAAGTGGTCCTTTTTCTTCAACAATTATTTCTTTTAATGTTTTTCCTTTTATTAATTCCATTACTATATAATATAAATTTCCATCAGCACCTACATCATATACTGAAACAATATTAGGATGTGTTATACTTGCTGCTGATTGAGCTTCTACTTCAAATCTTTTTATAAATTCATCATCTGTTGTAAATTCATCTCTTAAGATTTTGATTGCTACATATCTGTTTAGCACATGGCATTTTGCTTTATATACTGTTGCCATTCCGCCACTGCCAATTTTCTCGATAATTTCATATCTATTTCCTAACAATCTACCTTTTAAATCCATTTTTATATCTCTCCTTATAGGTTATATGTTTTTTATTACTACAACTGTTATGTTATCTAACCCTCCATTTTCATTTGCTAAGTCTACAAGCCTGATAGGTGCTTTTTCTATGTTTCCTTTTGCTATTTTGAATATATCTTCTTGTTTTACCATATTGGTCAATCCATCTGATGATATGAGTAAAATGTCATCTCTGAGAAATCCTTTTACTGATACATCAGGCTCAACAAATGCATTACATCCAAGTGCTTTCATTAACATGTTTTTCTTTGGATGTTTTTCCGCTTCTTCTTTTGTTATAGTTCCGTCTTTTACTAATTTTTGTACATAACTATGGTCTTGTGTTAATTTTCTTATAAAATCTTTTCTTATTCTATATATTCTACTATCTCCTATATGACCAATATATGCCTTATTATTATATATTAAGCAAACTTCTAAAGTAGTACCCATTCCTTCAAGTTCTTTATCTTCTTTTGATTTTTCGTATACTACCATATTCGCATATTCCATACTACTTGCAACCAGTTGAATTAAACTTTGTTTATCTTTTGGTGTTTCTTTAAAATTGTTTGTAATATAACTTTGTGCACATTTTATTGCCAAATTACTCGCAATTTCTCCACCTTTGTATCCTCCCATGCCATCTGCTAATAAATATAATTTGATTTCACTCGACGAATCTGATATATAATATGCGTCTTGATTCATTTCTCTAGCTTTTCCTATATCTGACTTTGCATAAGCTATTATCATCGTTTCACCTCGTATCTTTTTTTCTAGTTATATCATATTAAATATTATTTTTCAATTGTTTTTATAAATTTTTTCTTCTCAATTGTCCACATGCTGCATCAATATCTGAACCTAACTCACGTCTAATAGTAGCAACAATTCCATGGTCATTTAAATAATCTCTAAATTGCATAATATTTTCGTTTGAGCTTTTTGAATATGCACCATTTTCAATTTTGTTTATTGGTATTAAATTTACATGGCACAACATTCCTCTTAATAGATGTACTAGTTCTTTAGCATCTTCTAGATTGTCATTATTATCCTTTGCTAATGCATATTCAAATGAAATTCTTCTATTTGTTTTTGCAATATAATCTTTACATGCTTGTAGCAATTCTTCAATTGGAAATGCATTATTTACAGGCATCATACTACTTCTTTTTTTATTATTAGTTGCATGTAATGAAATCGACAATGTACATTGAATATTTTCATCTGCAAGTCTATAAATTCCTGGTACTAACCCACTTGTTGAAACACTTATATGTCTTGCTCCAATATTTATTCCTTTTGGATTGTTTATTATTCTAATTGCATTTACTACATTATTATAATTATTTAGTGGCTCTCCAATTCCCATAAATACTACATTTGAAATTTTTATTCCATTGTCTCTTTCAACCGCAAGAATTTGTTCAACGATTTCTCCTGAACTTAAATTTCTTATAAAATTAATTCCTGTTGATGCACAAAATTTACATCCCATTTTGCATCCTATTTGTGATGATACACATATACTATATCCATGATGATAACTCATTAATACTGTCTCTATTGCATTTCCGTCTAGCACATCAAATAAATACTTTTTAGTTCCATCTGATGATTCTTGTTTTTTTAATATTTTAAAATTATGCATCTCATAATTTTGTTTTAATTTTTCTCTTAGTTCTAATGACAAATTTGTCATTTCATCAAAATTTGTAACTTTGACTTCATAAAGCCATTTGAACACTTGCTCTGCTCTAAATGGCCTTTCTCCCATTTGTACAAATTCTTCCTTTAATGCTGGCAAATCATAGTCTTTTATATTTTTCATTATTTTTTTCTCCTAATAATCCAATTTTCTTCACATTTTACTGGAAGCATCATTTTTACTTTTTGATCTTTAACTCCTGGATTAACTACATCCTTCTCTTCATTGGTTTCAAAATCCCATAATTTATCAATTTTAAATTGAACAGCTTCAAGTTGATCTGGAACTAATATTTCTAAAGTGTCTCCAACTTGTAGTCTATTACGAATATCTATAATTGCTTTTTCTCCATCATATCCTACAACTTTTCCGCCAAATTGATATTTTTCATTATATTGATGTCCATCATATTCTTGAATATCTTTATTTTTCCTGTCATTAAAATAAAATGTCGTTAATTCTCTTGTTTTTATTTTTTCAATTTCCTTCATATATTTATCTGCGTTATAGTGTTCTGGGTCTTTTTTATAGTCATTAATTGCATTTCTGTAAACATTTACAATACTTGCTACATAATATTCTGTTTTTAAACGTCCTTCTATTTTTAAGCTATCAATTCCCATATCTATTATTTCTGGAAGTTCTTTTATCAAACATAAATCTTTTGATGAAAATATGCTTGTACCATATTCATTTGTTTCAATTGGCATAAATTCACCTGGATTGTTTCTTTCTTCTGCATATAATTTATATGACCATCTACAACTTTGTGCACAATCCCCTAAATTTGCACTCCTACAAGTTAAGAAATCACTTAAGAAACATCTTCCAGAATATGCAAAACAAATTGCACCATGTACAAATATTTCTATTTCCATATCTTCTGGTTTATTTTCCATTATATATCTTAATTGTTCCTTATTCATTTCTCTTGCCATTATCATTCTTTTTGCACCATTTTTACGCCAGAAATTACAATCATGCAAACTAACAATATTAGCTTGCGTACTTACATTTATTGCAACACTTGGAGCATATTGTTTTAATACCTCTATTACTCCTCCATCTGCTGCTATAATTCCATCTGGCTTTAATTCTTCAAGTTTTTTTGCCATTTCTATAATTTCATCATATTTTTCATCCCACGCAAATATATTTAATGTTACATATACTTTTTTTCCTATGCTATGAGCATATTTTACTGTTTTCTCTAAATCATCATCTTGCATATCTGCTCTTGTTCTTAATGATAATGATGATGTCCCACAATATACTGCATCTGCTCCATATAAAAATGCTATCTTTGCTTTTTCATATGAACCTGCTGGTGCTAATAATTCTACTTCTTTCATTTTCTATCTTCCTTCCGTACTTTTATCCAATACATTATATATTTTTTTATCAATTATGTCAATTACTTTTGTCATATTACTATACTTTTCTGGACTTTTGTGGTATAATACTTATATAAAATTTTTTAAAGAAAGGAAAAAACATTATGAATCAAAAAACATTAGACCTTATTCACGAGAAGTACCAAGAATCACTACGGAAATCTTCCAACATATTAGAGATTGTAAAAAATCTTTATAATTTGTCAAAAGATGAAGAAGTTGATAGTGCTGATGCTAATGAATTTTACTCTTTTGTTGATGGCTTGCGTGCATGCTATCGTTTCAGAGAAAATACATTTGCATCAACAAACATAACTACATACATAACTATAACAGTTATGTACATCATAATTTGGTTAAACGAAACTTATAATTTGCATCTGGACATAAATTTATATTCAAGAAGGAAGTCTCTGGAAAGTGAATTAGCAAAAATTCTTAGAAAATCTTCTGAGACATCTTCTGTAAATATACGAGATCGTTTCGGTATCAGAGGAGTCCTTCTGAATTCATGTAATGAATCAGAAGCTGATATCCACATTCATTTTATATTTGATGCTCTTTCAGGAATTGTTGCAGCAAAAAATAGAAAAATGAAAAAAGAATTCATTGATTGGGTTGACTCAAGTAATGGAATCAACGAACTTGATAAACAAATTATCAAATATGTTCTAGAAATCCCATTCAGAATTGAATTCATTAAGGATTTTATTAGAAATCCCAAAAGCAATGATTATAAGTCGTTACAGTTTACACTAACAATTCAGATGTATTCAAATGTATTGCCAGGTTTTCAAATTGAAATTCAATTAAAAAGTTTGGAAATGCATAAACAAGCCGAACATGGCTCGGCATCACATGACGCTTATAAAAAATACTTGGGTGATGATGGTGCAGAGGACCCCATCAACAAAGTGTTTGTGGTAGATGATTTTTCAGAATTAAACATAATTGGCTTTACCAGTTATGAAAGTAAAGAAAACGACCAGGATGGTATTCATTTTGCTAAAGAATTCTCTGATCGGCGAATTTCTACAACACTGGTTCCAAAAAGCTAAAACCTTTCAGCTCCTGGGATTTTTTCCTGGGAGCTCTTTTTGCACACTTGAGATCGCTTTTTTTCTGTGCAAAATTGCACGAAAAAAAAGCGAGATAATCCGTGCAAAATTGCACAGAAAAAAAGCGAGATAATCCGTGCAAAATCTCCCGCTTATATTGGTAATTCAGAAATATCTGAGATTTTTATTAATTTTAATGTATTTTCTAAATTTTCATCTGTTTTATATTTTACTAATACATAATTTTGAGTATGTCCTCTAAAATATGTTATTCCATCTTCTACTTCTTTATCTTCAAATAAAACCTCTACCTCTTTTCCAACAAGTTGTTGATTATACATTTTTTGATTTTCGTTTGATAATTCTATCAATTTTTTACTTCTTGCTTCTTTTATATTTCCATCTATTTGGTTTGGCATAACTGCTGCTCTCGTTCCTTTTCTTGGTGAATATTGAAATACATGCATTTTGTATAATTTTGCTTGTTTTAAAAATTGATATGTAGTTTCAAATTCTTCTTCTGTTTCTCCCGGAAATCCTACTATAATGTCTGTTGTTAGCATTACGTCATCATAGTATCTTCTTAGTCTTTCTATAATTTCTTTAACTTCTGATGTTGTATATTTTCTATTCATTCTTTTTAAAGTTGCATCACATCCACTTTGTAATGATAAATGAAAGTGATGGCAAATTTTTTCTAGTTTTGATAGTCTTTGCATAAATTCTTCTGTTATGATTTTAGGCTCCAATGATCCTAGTCTAATTCTTTTTATTCCTTCTATCTCATTTATTTTTTCTAATAATTCTATTAATCCATTTTCATTTCCAAAGTCTCTTCCATATGACGCTACATGAATTCCTGTTATTACTACTTCTTTTATTCCATTTTGTGCAATTTGCGTAATCTCTTTTATTATGCTTTCTGCATTTCTACTTCTAACTCTTCCTCTTGCATATGGAATAATACAGTATGAACAAAATTGATTGCATCCATCTTGAACTTTGATAAATGCTCTTGTTTTTTCTGTATATGTAATTTGCCCCATGTCTTCAAATTCTTTTTTAGTTGCTATATCTTCTATTTCTATCAACTTTTTTTCATTTTCTATAAACTTTTCTACATATTGTACAATATTTGCCTTTTCTTCATTGCCGAGAACTATATCAATTTCTGGCATATTTTCTAGGTCATTTTTTGCAACTTGTGCATAACATCCTACTGCTGCAATAATTGCAGAAGGATTTTTCTCTTTTACTCTTCTTAATGAATGTCTTGATTTTCTATCAGACATGTTTGTTACTGTACATGTATTTACTATACATATGTCTGAAATATCATCATTCATATCAACTATTTCATATCCTGATTCTTTAAATTTTTGCGCCATTGCATTTGTTTCATATTGATTTACTTTACAACCTAGTGTATAAAAACTTACTTTTTTCATTTTTTGTTTCCTTTCTTATTGTTAAAAAACAAACTGAAAGGAATTATATAAATGTTGCTCCAATAATTCCCGCATCATTTTTTAACTTTGCAAGTTTTATTATTATATCACATCTTTTATTAAATAGCAAATTTCCGTTTATTAATGCATTTTTTAATGGCTCATATAAAATACCTTCATATTCTGCAAAACTCCCCCCTAAACATATTGCTTCAGGTTCGAAAATATTAATAATGTTAGATATTCCTATACTAAGGTCTTCTATGTAACTATTTATCATATATCTTAATGTTGGATTATCTGAATTTTTGCGAATAAAATCTCTAACACATTCTCCATTTATTGATTTTAAGTTAAATTCTTTTACAATTTTTTCTTTGAATCTTTTTAAGCTTGCATATACTTCAAAACAGCCTCTTTTACCACAGTTGCAAGCAGCTCCATTTCTGTGTATAATTGTATGGCTGAATTCAAAACCAGGTACATTTTTTGCCTCTAATAATTTTCCATCGAATATTACTGCACTCCCTACACCTGTACCTATACACAAAAAAACGCTATTATCATATCCAGCTAATGCTCCATATTTTTGTTCAGCAAGCGCAGCACATTTACCATCATTTTTCATTTTTATATTTATAGTATATCCTGCTTTTATCAAATTGTTTTGTAAAATTGCTACTAAATCATAATTTTCTATTCCTAAATTTACTGCTCTTACAATTTTAGTTCCTGTTACTGTTCCAGGCACAGCAATTCCTATTTCATTAATGTAATATACTTGCAACATTTTAATTACATTTTCAGTTATATATTCTTCTATTTTTTTCTCAATATTAGATTTATCTTTTATAAATTTTTCTTCTTTTAATATGATAGTACCATTACTATTAACCAATCCTATTCCAATATGACTTCCACCAATATCTATTCCTATTTTCATTTGTATCATCCTTCCCATTTTTTATCTAATTATTGATAAAATCTGCATCATAATTACAACAAATATATTGTTAACTATTATAAAGTATCCTACTGGAATATTGTCTAATCTTACCTTTTTATTTCCATTTGTCTTTTGTTTTATTGTTGCAATTAAAAGAGTTATCAATATTTCTAAAGTTGTTAAAATTAAAGTATATGTAAATGATTCTATTCCACAAAATTGAAGCATTATACAAAATAGCATTAATATTCCTATTGTATAACTATTTTTTGCATATCTTTTTGTTATAAATGTATCAACAGCTATTAAAATTATGTATATTCCTAAATATATTATTCCATATTTTATACTTTCAGGTTTTATTATATAATTACTTATTATATATAATATTGCTAGTCCAATTCCTGCCATTGCAGTTCTTTTTTCTATTTTAATTTGCTTCTGATCTATTCTAGCAATTACACTTAATATTACTATATAAAAAATAGCGAATATAACAGATATTATTGTTGTTACATTAATCATTTTTCAAATTTTCTCCTTCGTTTTGCACATTTGTATTTGTGCTTGTATTTGTATTTTCATTAACATTTGTATTATTAGTTGGTTTTTGATATACCATTGCAAATATTACACCTGCTATTATTACTGTAATTACGATTGTAAGTAATAAATTTAATGCGGTCATCCCATCTTCTTTTTTCATTTTTCTATTCCTTTCAACAAATATAAATAACTAATTATATTTTATATATTTTGACAAAAATGTCAATATTTTTTTATAAATTTCCAGCAAAAAGGAGTCAAGATTTTCTTGGCTCCATACTTAATTATTCTTTTTTCATTTTAGGCTTAGATATTAATGATGCAATATATCCGAAGAATACAGCTGCTGCAATCCCTCCTGCTGATGCAGTAACACCACCTGTGAATGCTCCAATTATTCCAAATTCTTTAACGCCTTTTATTGCGCCTTTTGCAAGATTATATCCAAAACCAGTTAAAGGCACTGTTGCACCAGCACCAGCGAAATCAACAAGATATTGATAAATTCCCAGACCTCCTAAAATAGCACCTGTTGTAACAAAAGCTACTAATATTCTAGCTGGCGTTAGTTTTGTTTTATCTATTAAAATTTGTCCAACAACACAGATTAAGCCTCCAACTACAAAACATTTAAACAGCCCTATCCATGAAATACTCTGTAACCAATCCATAAACCTTCCTCCTACATTTCAATACTAATTGCATGTGCAATTCCAGGAATACTTTCTCCTTGTTGAGATGATGTTGAATTCATCAATGCACCTGTAGCAATTAATAATATCCTATTAATTTTTTTATCTTTTAATTGTTTAAAGAAATATCCTGAAAATACAGAAGCACAACAGCCACAACCGCTTCCACCTGAGTGTGTATCTTGTTTTTCCTTATCAAAAATCATTACACCACAATCATTATAGTTTGATTTAATATTATACCCTTTATCTAGTGCGAGTTCTGTTAAAATATCTTTACCTATGTGTCCTAAATCTCCTGTAATAATTGCATCATAATATGATGGAGCTCTTCCTGTATCTTTAAAATGACATATTAATGTATCAAGTGCAGCTGGTGCCATTGCAGCTCCCATATTATTAGCATCTTTTATCCCCATATCAACTATTTTTCCAGAAGTTATATGTGTGATAAATGGTCCTTCACCAGTTTGTGATAGAATTGCTGCCCCTGCACCTGTAACAGTCCACTGAGAAGTTGGTGGTCTTTGATTTCCTAATTCTAATGGAAACCTAAATTGTTTTTCTGCACTACAAAAATGACTTGATGCAGCACATAAGACATGTTTAGCACATGCTTCTGTTACAATTGCACCTAAACTTAGTCCCTCAACAAAAGTTGAACATGCTCCGAATATTCCTAAAAATGGTATGTTTAATTCTCTTAATCCGAAACTTGAAGAAATACACTGATTTAGCAAATCTCCTGCAAAACAATATTCTATTTCACTTGAAGCTATTCCAGATTTTGAAATTACAGCATTTACAGTTTCTTTTATTATTTTGCTTTCTGATTTTTCCCAAGTTTTTTCTCCCCAGAATTCATCTTCTAAACATTTATCAAAATATTTTGCTAATGGACCATTTGCTTCTTTAGGTCCAACTATTGAAGCAACTTCTGTAATTACTGGCGGAGTATCAAATTTTATTGTTTGTTTTCCTAATTTTTGCATAAAATCTTCCTTCCTTTATTAAACTAATGTAATTGCTTGAGTATTAAAAATTAAATAAACAAGCCCTACAATTATAGAAGCTGAAATACCAAATACAAGTACAGGACCTGCAACAGTAAACATTTTACCTCCAACTCCCATTATATATCCTTCTGATTTATATTCCATAGCTGGTGAAACAATAGAATTTGCAAAACCTGTAATAGGTATTAATGAACCTGCCCCTGCAAATTTTCCAATTTTATTAAATATGTTTAATCCGGTTAAAAATGCACTAATTGCAATTAATATAATAGAAACTATAGTTCCTGAACTCTCTTGTGACAATCCTCTATATTTACATACATCCATAATTATTTGCCCTATTGAACAAATCAATCCTCCTACCCAAAAAGCATTAAAGCAATCTTTTAATATTGGTGAATTTGGCGATTTTTTATTAACATAGTCTTGATAATCTTTTTGTGAATTTAATGGTTTCATATTGACCTCCTTTTTCTGTAGACAGTATTTCCAAAATAAAGAAACTTATACACTAGAATAAAAACAGTCTTTGTTTAGTATGTTCGAAGAACTGAAAAAGAGCCTACTAAACAGTAAGCTCTTATAAAAACTATTTATATTGTTTATCTATTTCTTTTAAAATTACATCATGTGCACTACCTTCTTGAATACTTACATTTGAAACTAATGTTAATCTTGCTTTTTCATGTAATTCTGGAATTGTAATTGCACCACAGTTACACATTGTAGATTTTATTTTTGCAACAGTTATGTCTAAATTATCTTTTAATGAACCTGCATATGGAATATAAGAGTCTACTCCTTCTTCAAATGAAAGTTTTTTTGCTCCTCCCATATCATATCTTTGCCAGTTTCTTGCTCTATTTGAACCCTCTCCCCAATATTCTTTTACATAGTTATTATTTATTTTTACTACTCTTGTAGGGCTTTCATCAAAACGTGCAAAGTAACGTCCCATCATTACAAAATCAGCTCCAAGAGCTAGTGCTATTGTTATGTGATGATCATGTACTATTCCACCATCTGAACATATTGGAATATATACTCCTGTTTCTTCAAAATATTCATCTCTTGCTTGTACTACATCTATTAGGCTACTAGCTTGTCCTCTACCAATTCCTTTTGTTTCTCTTGTAATGCATATTGATCCTCCTCCAACACCAACTTTTATAAAGTCTGCACCTGCCTCTGCTAAATATCTGAATCCTTCTTTATCAACTACATTTCCTGCTCCAATTTTTACATTATCACCATATTTTTTTCTAATATATTGAATTGTATTTTTTTGCCATACTGAATATCCGTCTGATGAATCTATACAAAGAATATCAACACCTGCGTCTACTAATGCTGGTACTCTTTCTTCATAATCTCTAGTATTTATTCCTGCTCCAACTATATATCTTTTATTTTCATCTAATAATGAATTTGGATTGTGCTTTCTTTCTTCATAGTCTTTTCTAAATACTAAAAATTTTAGATTTCCTTCTTTTGTTAATATTGGCAGACATTCTTTCTTTTTCTCCCAAATGATATCATTTGCTTCTGATAAGCTTAAACCTTCTTCTGCCCAAATTGCTCTTTCTTTTGGTGTCATAAAATTGTCTATTGGTGCATTTAAGTCATCTCTTGAAATTCTATAATCTTTATCTGTTACCAGTCCTAAAAATTTGCCATTTGCAGTACCATCTTCTGTAATCATAACTGTTGAATGTCCTGTTTTTTCAACTAATTCTATTACTTTTCTTAATGTTGTTCCACTTTTTACGTTTGAATCACTAACTACAAATCCTGCTTTGTGTTTTTTTACATGTCTAACCATTTCAGCTTGTGATTCAATTGATTGTGCACCATATATAAATGCTATTCCACCTTCACGCGCTAATGCAATTCCCATTTCTTCCCCTGATACTGACTGCATTATTGCAGACACCATTGGAACATTTGCACAATATTTTGGTTCTTCGCCTTTTCTATATTTTACTATTGGTGTTTTTAATGATACATTTGATGGTATACACCTTTCATCTGTTAAATTTGGTATTAATAAAAATTCATTAAATGTTCTTGAAACATCTTCAAATATCTTTGCCATATTACTCTCCTTTTTTTGTTTTATTTATAATATCATATATATGATACCAACTATAAGCTGTAATAATATTTTCGCCTTGTACATTTTTATTATATTGGCAATCAAATTTAATTACTTTAATCTTAGTAGATATATCCTTTATATTATTTGGACTATCTTCAATCATTATTTCTACATTGTTTTCTATACATTTTTGCAACTTTTCTTTATCTTTTGCAAATATTAATTTATCATATTCAATTTCATGTTTGTTTAGCCATTCTTTTGTTAATTGTTGCATTTTACCATAATATTCTTCTGGCATACCACTTTCATCTCTTGCTGTTATTATATATATTTTATTTTCTTCTTTTCTTAATTTTTGAATTATTTCCTTTGCATATTTTCTCAAATTAGCTTCTTTTACATATGGTACTAAGTATTTATTCCAAAATTTATCTACTTGTTCTTGATTCCAGCCAAAGCTATCTGATTCATAATACTGAGTAGAATCAACTTTTATAGGTATTTGCTCTTCTACACACATTTTGGTCGCATAATCTGTAATTTCTCTTTCCATATCTGTTAACACTCCATCTATGTCTATTCCTATATTCAATTTTCTTTCCTCCAATTGTAACTTACCTATTATATTATATAAAAGCTTATATTAAAAATGCATAAGGAGACCTCACTTTGAAATTATAAAATTCAAAATGAGACCTCCCTTTTATATATTTATGCTTTTTTTGCTATTTCAGCTATTTCTGTAAATGCTTTTGGGTCATTTACAGCAACTTCTGCTAACATTTTTCTGTTGATTGATACATTAGCTTTCTTTAATCCTGCGATTAATTTGCTATATGTTGTTCCATTCATTCTTGCAGCAGCATTTATTCTTGCTATCCACAATTTTCTGAAATCACTCTTTTTATCTTTTCTTCCAACATATGCATATGCTAATGATTTTAATACTGCTTGATTAGCATTTCTAAATCTATAATGTTTTGCTCCATAATATCCTTTTGCTTGTTTTAAAACTTTTTTATGTCTTGCTCTTGTTGTCATTGCTGATTTTACTCTTGCCATTTCTTTTCCCTCCTAAACTATTTTTAGTTACCATATGGTAATAATTTTTTTATAGTATTTTCACATGTCTTATCTGCATAAGCTCCTGGGCGTCTGCTTGATAATTTTTGTCTTTTTGTTTTATTTGCTAATAAATGTCTTCTATTAGCCGTTGTTCTTTTTACTTTTCCTGTTGCTGTCAAAGAATATCTTTTCTTTGCAGCTTTATTTGTTTTTAATTTTGGCATAGCTTTTCGCTCCTTTCAATTGTTTGTTTTATTATATTTTAAGCCTATTTAATTGGCTTTTTTAGCTAGTATAATGAACATATTCTTTCCTTCTAGTTTTGGTTTTTTTTCTACTACTGAAACATCTTCTAGATTTTTTATGAACTGGCTTAAAACTTCTTCTCCCATTTTTGTGTTGTTTAATTCTCTACCTCTAAATCTTACTGTTATTTTTACTTTGTTTCCATCTTCTAGAAATTTTCTTGCATTTTTAGCTTTAAAACTAAAGTCATGTTCTTCTATATTTGGAGTTATTCTTAATTCCTTTGTTTCTTGAACTCTTTGCTTTTTCTTAGCTTCTTTTTCTTTTTTGGCTTGTTCGAATTTGTATTTTCCATAATTCATAATTTTGCACACTGGCACTTGTGAATTTGGTGATACTAATACCAAATCTAATTTTTTTTCTGTAGCTAATTCTAAAGCTCTTGCTAATGGAACTATTCCTAATTTTTCTCCATTTTCACTTATTAATTGTACGTCTTTTGCTCGTATTTGACCATTTATAGGTAATTCTTGTTTTATATAAAACACCTCCTGATTTTTTTAAATGGTAATCTTTTATAAATAAAAAAAATTGACCTTGTTACAAGTCAATTCCACATAAATATAGATTTTATAATTTTATATATATAAATCTAATTTCTAACCTTTTTCCTAAAGATAAGGTGAGAAGTGGATAACTTCTTCTTGTAACGACTACTATTATACACTTTTCATATATATTTGTCAATACTTTTAGAAATTTTTTTCTTTTTTTATTGTAGGTTAGTCAATCATTTGTCACAAATTATTTAAAATAAATACTTTGAGCACCTATATTGTAAATAACGATTCTTCTTGACTTTTATATTTTTCTATGAATTCCCTGGGACTCAACCATCCTAACGGTCTCATTGGAAAATTATTATATTCTTTTCTCCATTCTTTCCCCTGATTTCTTAAGTCTTCTAAACTATAAAATACTCTTTTATAGTAAAATCTTTCTTGATCTTTCCTATGACTTCTTTCTACTCTTCCATTTTGTTTGGGTGTATGTGGCTTTATTACTTTATATTCTATCCCTACTTCTTCTAATGTTTTTTCAAACATTGTTTTTTTACTTTTTAAAAATGCTTGCCAACTTAATCTATTTGTAAATTCAAATCCATTATCTGTTTGTATTGTCTTTACCTTAAACGGAAAATATCTTACCATTCTTTTTACAAATTCACTTGATGCATATGTATCATGTGCATTTGTAAACCATGTATATCTTAATCTTGAATACTCATCTATTGCTGTATATTGATAAAATTTTTCTCCTCTTTCTTGTAATTCTTTACTCATACATTTCTTGGGTACATATTTTACATCTACTTGTACTTTATCTCCTGGATATTCTCCTGATATCCATTCTTTTGGCTCACTTTCTTTCTTTTTACTTGGTGTCTTTTTATATATTCCTAATCTTTGCATTACATGATACAACCCTTGTATTGTCCTTGTATATCCTGCTTGGCGTAATTTTATCCATAACACTACTAATCCTGTATCTTTATTGTTTCTTTTATAATTCTTTATTAATTTTAGTTCTTCTTCTGTATGTTGATTTGGATGCGAATGTGGACGTCTTGATTTATCTTTTAAACTTTCTAACGTTCCATCATATCTAT
>ENA-OWRJ01002407-OWRJ01002407.1-human-gut-metagenome-genome-assembly--contig:-NODE-2407-length-16187-cov-2.866477_pt1 | contig 16187 bp, 15 predicted proteins | sample MGYA00248269_ERZ651897 | MGnify/ENA primary metagenome ERZ651897 (study PRJEB26924, sample SAMEA4378252) | human gut metagenome | biome: human gut; feature: human-associated habitat; material: faeces...
GATAGTGCTTGTAAGCGCAGGCAGCTGGCGGTTAATATTGCTTGCTTCAACAGTATCATTATCCATAATTACAAAGCTGCCAACACCGGTGCGGCACAAAGCCTCCGCCACATAAGAACCAACGCCGCCAAGGCCTATAACGGCAACTCTGGCGGCATTTAATTTTTCAACGGCCTTGGGGCCGATAACCATTTCTACACGTGAAAGCTCCATGAGTCCTCCAAAAAAATTTCCCCGCAATGCCGTCCTGCCCAATGTTTTGAACCTGCATGTGCAGGTGGGTGCCCTCCCGCCTACCGCAAAAGTCCCCTCGAGAGGGCTTGTTTTTAATAGGCGGAGCTCAAATTCCGGGCTCCCTAGGTAAGTGTGTTGGCTCAAAACTAAAAGGCAATGTAACGAACACCGCAGGGGAATTTGCTCCATTTATAAGACCGGCTTCTGCCAATCTCTTTACATATACTATAACAAAATTTGCCTTAAATCACAAGTGGCAAATACCGTATTCACAAAAAATAACAGAGCCTGCGTCTGCAAGCTCTGTTATTAAGCATTGGCTTATACTTACTGTAAAAGTTGTTTTACCATGGCATTAATGCGTTTGCCATCGGCACGGCCACCGGCTTTGGCAATAACCTTAGGCATTACCTTGCCCATGTCCTTCATGCTGGCTGCGCCTGTTTCGGCAATTACTTCCTTAACAAGGCTTTGCAGCTCGTCATCTTCCATTGCGGCCGGAAGATATTTTTGCAGCACTTCAATCTCAGCTTTGGCCTGGTCTATCAGATCGGTGCGTCCTGCTTTCTCAAACTCAGCAAGAGAATCCTGACGCATCTTAACTTCTTTCATCAAAACTGCAATTACTTCGTCTTCAGTAAGTTCTTTTTTGTCATTGATCTCGACATTTTTGATATTGGCACGCGCCATGCGGATGGTTTCCAGCGCCACTTTGTTGTGGGCTTTCATGGCCTGCTTCATATCTTCTGTCAGCTGATCTTTAATTGACATCTGCACGCGCCCCCATTATCTGGATTTACGTTTTCTTGCGGCTTCGGATTTCTTTTTGCGCTGAACGCTCGGTTTTTCATAGTGTTCGCGTTTTCTTACTTCAGAAAGGATGCCGGCTTTTTGGGTAGCTCTTTTGAATCTGCGCAGTGCGCTGTCAAGAGTTTCGTTTTTGCCAACTTTAATTTCTGCCATCTGATCTCCCTCCCTCCACACACTTAGGGAAGTGTATATACAATTTATATGCTTTGAGAATACTCCGAAGCATATAATCTCACCGTCTAATTATACATTACTGTAAGGAGTTTGTCAATCAGCACGGAGGCCAGCCGAGCATTTTACCGCCCAAAAGATGGATATGCAGATGGTGCACGGTTTGTCCGCCTTCGTCGCCGGTGTTAACAACAATGCGGAAGCCTTTTTCGCTTACGCCGAGCTTTTCGCTGAGCATTTTTACTTTGCCAAGCATGTACTTAACAAGTTCCGGGTCTGCCGCAACAATGTTTTCGGTATGTTCCTTCGGAATCATCAGTACGTGTACGGGCGCAGCCGGTGCGGCGTCGCGGATAACAATCATTTTATCGTCTTCATATACTCTTTCGGCAGGAATCTCTCCGGAAATAATACGGCAGAATACGCAGTCGTTCATATTTTTACCTCCTCGCTGTTTAAGGTTATATTTAATTGGTAACTTATTATAAATTCGCCAAAGATAATAAAATTCCTTTTAAATTATGTTAAATTCTTCAGTCTTTTATAATTTCGCCAAGCAGTTTTTCGCCGTCAAAGGCCGTTATTTTTACAGGCAGTATTTCGCCGCCCAGATTACGGCCGCCGCTTTTTACAAAAACGCGCTGATAGTTGCCGGTTAAGCCTTCAAAATAATCTTCACCGGCAGGCTGCTCAAACAAAACTTCCGCGGTTTGCCCAACCATGGCCTGCAAAAAAGCTTTGTGCATGGTTCCGTCAATTCTTCCCAAAATGTCGGCACGTTCTTTTTTTACGGCTTCCGTTACAGCGCCCGCAAATTTTTCGGCAGGCGTGCCTTTGCGCGCCGAAAACGGGAAAATATGCATTTTGCTGAAGCCGCAGCTTTCGGCAAATTTGCAGGTTGTTTCAAAGTCCGCTTCCGTTTCGCCGGGAAACCCTGCAATAACATCCGTAGTTATGGCAATATCTGGCACCTTCGTTTTAATATCCGCCAGAAGCGTTTTAAATTTAGCCGTTGTATACGGCCTGTGCATGGCCTGCAAGGTTTTATCGCAGCCCGATTGCAGCGGCAGGTGCAAATGCCTGCAAAAACGTGCGTCTTCCTGCATCAGCGTTAAAAGGCGCGGCTCTACCTCCACAGATTCCAGCGAACCGAGGCGCAGGCGCTGCACGCCCGGCACATCAAGAACGGTTTTAACTGCGTCATACAAAGTAGGGCCGTCAGGGTTTTCTTTGCCGTAACAGCCAAGGTGAATGCCGATAAGCACAATTTCCTTAAACCCGGCGCTTATAAGGCGCTGCGTTTCGGTACGGATGCTTTCAAGGCTGCGCGAACGCAGCGGGCCGCGTGCATACGGAATAATGCAGTAAGTGCAGAACTGGTTGCAGCCTTCCTGTATTTTTAAAAAGGCGCGCGTTTTATCGGTTATATCTCCTGCCGCCATTTCTTCAAAAGCAGTGCTGGCAGTTAATTTATGCACGGCATCCAGCGTATCGGTCTGCCTGTGCACAAGGCGTTCTTCCACCAGCCGCACAATCTGCGCACGGTCCTGGTTGCCGATAATCATATCCACGCCGGCAATAGCTTTTACTTCTTCTGCCGCCGTCTGCGGATAGCAGCCCGTAACCACAATCAGCGCATTGGGGTTCTTGCGGATGGCGCGGTGAATGGTCTGGCGCGATTTACGCTGCCCGGTATTGGTAACAACGCAGGTATTAATAATATATACATCAGCTTCGCCGTCGAAACTGACAAGCTGATGCCCGCTGCGCAAAAACAGGTTTTCCATGCTTGCCGTATCGGCCTGGTTAACCTTGCAGCCAAGCGTATAAAATGCAATTTTTGCCATTTTCAGCCTCCCAGTTCGTCAAATTCGTATAATACGGCACTTAAAGTGGTAAGCCCGGCCGTTTCGGCGCGCAAAATGCGCCTGCCCAGCGAAACAGGCACCGCACCGCCGCTGCGTGCTTTATCAAGCTCGGCTTCGCTGATACCGCCTTCCGGGCCGATTATAATTAATATGCTGTCTGTATTTAAATTGCTTCGCAGAACCTGTTTAAGGCCCTGTCTGTCTTCACATTCGTAAGCAATTATTTTAGTTGTGCAGTCACATTCAACCATCAGTTTATCAATAGCTGCAACCTCCGCAATTTGCGGAATAATGTCGCGCTTGCTCTGCTTGGCCGCGCTTTCGGCAATTTTTTGCCAGCGCTGGCATTTTTTGGCAGCCTTCTCGCCGTCATAGCGCACAACGGAATGTTCCATTGCCAAAGGAACAATACGGCTTACGCCGAGCTCCACCGCCTTTTGGATGATAAAATCCATCTTTTCGCCTTTTACAAGCCCCTGCGCCAGTGTAATCTTTACCGCAGGCTCATGGCTTTCGGCAATAACTTCAAGGCATTTTACAAGCGTCTGCCCGGGCGCAGTTTCAGTAATTTCTGCAAGGGCAGTTACGCCGTCGTCACTCACAATCTGTACTTTTTTGCCCGACTTCATTTTAAGCACGGTGTAAATATGGCGTGCGTCAATGCCGTCTATCATCATGTTTTCCGCATAAGGGCGCGGAATAAAAAATCTGTGCATTAATCCTCCAATGCCATCAGCATGGCAACCCAGCCGCCTTTATGGCGCGTGCTGACAACCTTCAGCCCGCTGGCTGCGGCAGCCTGTTTAATATCGTCTTCACGTTCTTCTATAATGCCGCTGGCAAGGAACTTGCCGTCCGCTTTCAGCTTTTGCGCAACATCCGGCAGCAGCATAATAATAATATCGGCAATAATATTGGCAATAATCACGTCGGCCTTGCCTTCCGTGCCGTGCAGAAGGTCGCCTTCTTTAACTGCAATAACTTCGCTCAGGCCGTTTCCGGCAATGTTTTCTTTGGCAATGCGCACGGCGTTGGCGTCAATATCTACGGCAACAATGCTTTTGGCGCCCAGTTTAGCAGCTGCAATGCTTAAAATGCCGCTGCCGGTGCCAACGTCAAATACTTCCGCCTGCGGCGTAATAATTTCTTCCAAATATTCCATGCACATACTTGTTGTATGGTGCGTGCCGGTGCCAAAGGCCATGCCGGGGTCAATTTCAATAACAAGGTCATCAGCCTCAGCGTCGTATTTTTCCCACGAAGGCTTAATAACAAGGTGTTTGCCGATATGGGTTACATGGAAATACTGCTTCCATTCGTTTGCCCAATCCTGCTCGCACAGTGTACGGAACAGCGGATTGCGGAAAACGCATTTTTGCCCGATACGTTCTTCAACGGCTTTAACCTCGCGCGAGATAAACTCCAAACGTTCGGAAAGTTTTTCGTCGTCCGGGTAATAAGCCGTTACAGTAACAACCTCGGTATTCTGCTGTTCGGGAATATCGCACAGCTCCCATGTCCCGCTTGCGCGCAACTGATTAATCAAAAGCGGGTCTTCCATGGCCACGCCCTGCGCACCGGCGCTGTATAAAATATCGGCAATCGTGTCTGCCTGTTCATGCGTTGTCTGTAAGCTGACTTCCGTCCACTGCATTACGTTTCACTCCTCAAAAAACTCATAGTAAAAAGATATAAATTTCCGCCTTTTATCTTATCATAACAAGGCCGAAATGTACATTATAAAATCAGTCAATTTATATTTATCACGCCGCGGTTGGTTTTATGTTAAGCGTTACTATATTTGACTTTTTGTGCCTGTTTGCTATAATAATTATAGAAAAACAAATGGCTGCCGATAGACGGTCAGCCGCAAAATTGAAAATCAGTTAACTAAAGTAACGACCGTCAAAGTTTGCAAGGCTCTTGGCGGTCGTTACCGTTTTTTGCAGCAGTCTTTTCCGAGGACATAGCCAAAGGAAAACACCGTTATTGTATAACCAATAATGGTTAAAATATCAATAACATCCATGCTATCCCCTCCTTTAGCATATTTCCGCCACGCGGATTCTATGTTATCGGAGGGTCACAGTCCCTCCGCAGAGGGCTAACCGCCTACCGTTATGGCAGCACATTTGCCTGCATATTGTAACAGAAAAATATAAAACTGTAAAGATACTAAAAGCGCGCTTCCGAATTTACGGAAACGCGCTTTGTTTGTTATTTAAACAAATCTTTAATTTTGTTCAAAAAGCTTTTTTCTTCGGGATTGATGTTGTCCTTGCTGATGTCGGCAAATTTACGCAGCGCGTCTTTTTGCTTTTCGCTCAGCTTTTTAGGCACAACAACTTTTATGCGTACCAGCTGGTCGCCACGGCTGCCTCCGCGCAGGCTTGGTATGCCCTTGCCTTTCAGGCGCAGCACCTGGCCCGGCTGGGTGCCTTCCGGTATCTTCATGGTTACCTGGCCGTCCAGCGTCGGTACTTTTATTTCATCGCCCAAAGTTGCCTGTACAATGTTAATAGGCACTTCGCATAATACAGTGTTGCCGTCGCGTTCAAAGAACTTGTGGGGCTTCACATAAAGGTATACGTAAAGGTCGCCGCTCGGGCCGCCGCGCATACCTGCTTCGCCTTCTCCGCTTACGCGCAGGCGCGAACCATCGTTAACACCGGCAGGAATTTTAACTTTAAGCTTTTTGGTTTTGCGCACAGTGCCTTTGCCTTTGCATTCTTTGCACGGCTCGGTAATAATTTTGCCTTCGCCGTGGCACCTGCTGCACGGGCGCACGTTGCGCATCTGCCCGAACATAGTGTTTTGCGTAAAGCTTACCTGGCCTGTGCCGTGGCACTCAGGGCAGGTTTCCACCTTGCTGCCCGGTTCAGCGCCGCTGCCTTTACATTTTGGGCATTGCTCGTCGCGCGTCAGGTTAATTTCGCGTTCTACGCCGAAAGCTGCTTCTTCAAAGGTAATTTCCATATCGAAGCGCAAATCGCTGCCGCGCTGCGGGCCTGCCTGACGGCCCCCTCTGGAACGCCCGCCGCCGCCAAAGAACATATCAAAAATGTCCTCCATACCGCCGCCTGCACCACCAAAGCCGCTGAAATCAAACCCACCGAAACCGCCCGCGCCGCCTGCTCCGGCAGCGCCGTCAAAGGCTGCATGGCCAAACTGGTCATACTGGGCACGTTTCTTTTCGTCGCTTAAAACACTGTATGCTTCGGAGCATTCTTTAAACTTTTCTGCAGCATCAGGATTATCCTTGTTGACATCAGGATGATACTGACGTGCCAGTTTACGATATGCTTTTTTTATCTCGTCTGCCGTTGCGCTTTTAGAAACGCCCAGCACGTCATAGTAATCTCTTTTTTCCAAGGTTTACACCATCCTAAGCTGATTATTTCTTGTCGTCGTCAACAACTTCGGCGTCAACTACATCGTCGTCGGCTTTTTTAGCGCCGCCTGCGTTTGCTGCGCCTGCATTACCTGCTTCCGCACCTTTGGCTGCTTCGGTCTGTTTGTAAAGCTCAGCGCTCAGTTCATACAAAGGTTTAGTAAGTTCTTCGGTAGCTTTCTTAATTGCGTCAACGTCGTCGCCTTTCATTTTTTCTTTCAGGGCGTCCATTGCAGTTTTAACTTTGGCAATCAGTTCGTCGCTGCCTTTGCCTTCCATGTCTTTAATGGTTTTTTCTGCCTGATAGCAGAGGCTGTCGGCCTGGTTACGCGCTTCAACTGCCTCTTTGCGTTTTTTATCTGCTTCGGCGTTGGCTTCGGCTTCTTTTACAAGGCGGTCAACTTCGTCTTTATCAAGCGTGCCGGAAGAAGTAATGGTAATCTTCTGTTCTTTGCCGGTGCCGAGGTCTTTGGCTTTTACGTTTACAATGCCGTTGGCGTCGATATCGAAGGTAACTTCAATTTTCGGTACTCCGCGCGGTGCAGCCGGAATGCCGGACAGTTCAAAACGTCCCAGAGTTTTGTTGTCGGCAGCCATATCGCGTTCGCCCTGCAGTACGTGGATATCAACGGAAGGCTGGTTATCGGAATAAGTGGAGAAAATCTGAGATTTGGAAGTAGGAATGGTGGTGTTGCGGTCAATCATTCTGGTGAAAATGCCGCCAGCGGTTTCAATGCCGAGGGACAGCGGAGTTACGTCCAGAAGCAGTACGTCTTTAACTTCGCCTGCCAGTACGCCTGCCTGAATAGCGGCGCCTACTGCAACGCATTCATCCGGGTTAATGCCGCGGTGCGGTTCTTTGCCCATGAATTTTTTTATGGCTTCCTGTACAGCCGGAATACGGGTGGAACCGCCAACCAGCAATACTTTGTTGATGTCGCTTGCGCTCATGCCTGCATCGGCCATAGCCTGACGGGTCGGGCCCATGGTGCGTTCAACAAGGTCTGCGGTCATTTCTTCAAATTTAGCACGGGTTAAATCCATATCCAAATGTTTCGGGCCATCGGCGCCAGCGGTAATAAACGGCAGGTTAATGTTGGTGCTCATTACGCCGGACAGTTCGATTTTAGCTTTTTCTGCGGCTTCACGCAGACGCTGCATAGCCATGCGGTCATTGGAAAGGTCAATGCCTTCGGCTTTCTTGAATTCGTCAACCATCCAGTCGATAATGCGCTGGTCAAAGTCATCGCCGCCGAGGTGAGTATCGCCGTTGGTAGCTTTAACTTCAAATACGCCGTCGCCTACATCAAGGATGGATACATCGAACGTGCCGCCGCCAAGGTCGTAAACCATAACGGTGTGGTCTTCGCTCTTGTCAATGCCGTAAGCAAGTGCTGCTGCGGTAGGTTCGTTGATAATACGCAGAACTTCAAGGCCTGCAATTTTGCCTGCGTCTTTGGTTGCCTGGCGCTGGCTGTCGGAGAAGTAAGCCGGAACAGTAATTACGGCCTGATGTACGCTTTCGCCGAGATATTTTTCAGCGTCAGCTTTTAATTTTTGCAGAATCATTGCGGAAATTTCTTCCGGAGAGTATTTTTTGTCGTCAATTTCAACTCTGTAATTAGTGCCCATGTGGCGTTTAATGGAGCTGATGGTTCTGTCCGGGTTGGAAACAGCCTGACGTTTTGCCAGCTGGCCAACGAGACGTTCACCGGTCTTGGAGAAGCCAACGACAGACGGTGTCAGTCTGGAACCTTCTGTATTCGTGATAACGGTCGGTTCGCCGCCTTCCATAACAGCTACAACCGAGTTTGTCGTACCTAAATCAATACCAATTACTTTAGACATAAGTAATTCCTCCAATCTTATACTTTCTACGATACTTAACCGTTAAATGCAACTTTAACCATTGCCGGGCGCAATGTCTTGTCACCCAGCAGATATCCTTCCTGCAGGACTTCCACAACGACGTCATTGTCGTATTCATCGCTGGGGACCCGCATGACTGCCTGATGATAATTCGGATCAAACGGCTTGCCTACGGCATCAATTTTCGTAACACCTTCTTTTTCGAGAACCGTCATAAGCTGTTTGTAAATCATGGTATAGCCATCTACAAACGATTTGAGCTCATCCGAAAGAGAATCCTGCGGCACTTGCAGTGCCCGTTCAAAATTATCAATCACCGGCAGGATGTTCTGAAGGACATCCATTTTGACGACTTCAGAAATCTGCTGCTTTTCTGTAGCAGTCCGCTTCTTGAAATTGGCAAAATCAGCCTGGAGACGTACGTAGCGCGATTTCATTTCCGCTGCGGCCGCCTCTGCCTGCGCTGTGGCATCCGGCTGCTGTACGTTCTGGTTGTCCGCCTGTTTCGTATCAGCGCCATCATCTGCCGCTTTTTCTTCTGCTGCTATTTCATCAGCAGGCTGTTTTGTTTCTTCTACAGCCTCTGCAGTCGTCTGTTTTTCTTTTTCCTCTTTTTTCTTATCCTTACTCATGAACTGCATCCCTCCTATTTATCATCCTGGTAATGTTCCAGAATATGCGTCACATGCTGTTTCATAAAATCGAGTAAGCCAATGATCCGGGCATATTCCATGCGGGCCGGTCCCAAAACAGCAATCTTACCGAGGACTACGTCATTGGCAGTAAAGGTTGCTTCTATAATACTGCAGTCATTGATAGGAGATAACTTAGCTTCATCACCGATACGTACCGTTACCGGTTTGTCGGTCTGTTCTCCATCATCATGCAGGATGTTGGCTACGATATCCTGTTCTTCCAGCATGGTAAACAAGCTTTTCGCCTTATCGACATCTTTAAACTCCGGCTTATTGAGAAGTTCCATCGTCCCGCCCTTATACAACTGCTGCTGGCGGCGGAACGCTCTGTGCAGGGAACGAAAAGCTGTCCGGTACAAATCGAGGTCATCGACAACATCGTCGCGGAACTGCTGCAGCATGTCCATGTCTATCTTGGCCATAGGCACACCAGCCAGGAAATTCGTCAGTTTCTCAGCCACAATGTTGAGTTCATCTACATCGACTCCATCTGGCTTAGAATAAATACAGTTTTCAATCTGCCCGGAATCGGTGACGACAATCATTATCGCCCGCCGGTGATCCAATGGCAGGAACCGTATGTATTTCAATCGGGAACCGGGCTGCTGCGACGTCATGACCAGGGTCACATTGTGAGTAATCCTGGCCAGTCCCTTTGCCGTATTCTGAAATATCTGATCGACATCGCTTACTTTATCCTGAAACCATGTTTCAACAAACTTCTTTTCATCATTTGTCACCTTTTCCGGCTTCAGCAGGCAATCCACATAGAAGCGGTACCCTTTGATGGAAGGAATCCGGCCAGCCGATGTATGGGGCTGTTCCAGATATCCCATCATTTCCAGATCAAACATTTCATTACGGATAGTCGCGGCACTGACCCCCAGGTTATATTTGCGGGCAATGGTCCGTGACCCGACAGGTTCGGCAGATGTGATGTAATCCTGAATGATAGCTTGCAATATTTTCTGTTTTCTTTCATCCAAATCCATTTCTATCACCTCGATGCCGCGTTGTTTTAGCACTCTTTTTATTGGTGTGCTAACAACTATATAAAAGATAGCATGATTGAGCAGATTTGTCAATGATTTTAGGCTAAAAAAGTCAAAAAGTCAAAAATATTTTTCTCTCATACTATTCTTTTGACTTTTATGGTCAAAAAAAATACAGTGCCATCTCTGACACTGTATTTTTATTAGATTATGAAAAACGTATTATTCACCTTTGAATGCAGCTTTACGTTTTTCCATGAAAGCTTTCATGCCTTCCTTCTGGTCTTCTGTAGCAAAGCAGAGGCCGAAGACATTGCTTTCAAACTGGATACCCGTAATGATATCGCACTGTAAACCATTATTGATGGCTTTCTTAGCGATCTGTACTGCTACAGGACCCTGTTTCATGATTCTCTTAGCGGTCTTGATGGCAGCCGGCATCAATTCAGCCTGAGGAACGACCTTGTTGACCAGACCGATGCGGAGAGCTTCAGCCGAATCAATATTCTGATTGCTCAGGATGATTTCTTTTGCCATGCCAGGGCCTACGAGGCGGGCAAGGCGCTGTGTGCCGCCGAAGCCAGGGATAATGCCCAGGCCAACTTCCGGCTGACCGAATACAGCGTTATCCGAAGCATAACGGAAATCGCAGGCCATGGAAATTTCGCAGCCGCCGCCCAGAGCATAGCCGTTTACTGCGCAGATAACCGGTTGTGGCAGTCTTTCGATCTTCGTGATGACGCCAGCACCATATGTGCCCCAGTCACCAGCCTGTTTCGGGTTATAATCAGCCATTTCTTTAATATCTGCACCGGCAACGAAGAATTTGTCACCAGCACCGGTAATGATGACTACCTGTACATCTTTCGAACCAGCAATGTAGTCAACAGCTTTTTCAATATCACGGACCGTAGCAGCATTCAGGGCGTTAGCCTGTTTCGGACGGTTGATCGTAATTGTAGCAATACCTTCTTCTACGGTGAAGAGAATGTTTTCAAATTCCATAGGTAGAATCCTCCTTAAGGTCAGTATCAAGCTATCCAGCGGGCATTATTTGTTGTAATCGTAGAAGCCTTTGCCTGTCTTGCGGCCGAGCCAGCCAGCAGCAACGTATTTACGGAGGAGCGGGCACGGACGATATTTCGGATCGCCAAAGCCTTCATAGAGGACTTCCATAACGTGGAGGACGACATCGTTACCAATCAGGTCGCACAGTTCGAGCGGTCCCATCGGATGGTTGTAGCCGAGTTTGCAAACAGCGTCGATACCTTCTTTGGAAGCAACACCTTCCATGAGGGCATAGCAGGCTTCGTTCAGCATCGGAACGACGACACGGTTGGCAGCGAAGCCCGGGAAGTCTTCAACTTCGACAGGGGATTTGCCAAGGCCTTCAGCGCATTCGACAACGGCTTTCGTCGTAGCATCATCCGTAGCAATACCTTTGATGATTTCGATCAGTTTCATGACCGGAGCCGGATTGAAGAAGTGCATGCCGATAACTTTTTCCGGACGTTTCGTAGCCGTAGCGATTTTGGTGATAGGCAGGGAAGACGTGTTGGAAGCAAGGATTGTATTAGCCGGGCATTTTTCATCGAGGTTCTTGAAGATGCCGCATTTAATCTTTTCGTCTTCGATAGCAGCTTCGACAACGAGTTCAACGTCTTTCATGTTTTCTTCGGTAATTTCTACGATACCGGTCAGACGGCCCATGATTTCAGCTTTCTGATCTTCCGTGATTTTACCTTTCGTAACTTTTCTGGTCAGCTGTTTGTCGATTTTTTTCATGCCGCCATCGATGAATTCCTGTTTGATATCGTTCAGGATAACATCTACACCGTGTTCAACAAATACCTGAGCAATACCGGAACCCATAGTGCCTGCACCAATAACCATTACTTTTTTGAACATTTGAAACTCCTCCTTTATTAGCGTGATTTTTTTCACTTTTTGCTTCAAAAAAAATCACTTTTTGGTAAATATAAGATGCACTGCTTACATTCATAGTATAACACGTTTGAAAAAAAAGTCCACTAAAAAAACAGACATTTTCATAACTTTACCTGTTTATTGCCTATTTTACCTTTTATATACGGCGTAAAAACGGCCTTTTTTCATGTATTTATGTTGTTTAATCATTAATTTTCGTAAATCTATGAACCATACTCATAGTAGAATTACTTTGTACCAGTAATGTACAACATACATAACAAAAAAATAAGAACCGGATAAATTTCCAGTTCTTATTTGTGAATTTGTACACATTCACGAACTAATTTATAATTTTCTGATATTATTCAACGCTTCCAGCAGGCCTTTGCGATGTTCATAATTTGTACGATACAACGCCGTATGAGCGGCATCAGGCATAAACTCTTCTTTTACTGCCAGTTGTTTCTGAAGGGCAGCTTTGAGATCCGTCACATCGCCGGTAGCAAAAGCGGCTACCAGGCAGTTGGTCGGTACAGCCCCGCCGGCAACCTTTAATGTCACGACACGGGTATCGAGCATATCGGCCTTGATCTGATTCCACAGCCTGTCGCGGCTGCCACCTTCTGTAATGGTCAGCTGCGTCAGATCGATGCCGGCGCTGCGGTAACGGTCCGTGACTTCCATATAGTCATAGCCGATGCCTTCCAGCACGCAGCGCCATAGCGCGCCCTGGTCATCATCCAGGGTCAGGCCCGTAAAGGTACCGCGCACATTAGGATAATCGCCATTTCCCCCGGTCAGATAGGGGATGAACATAGCTCCATCACATCCTGCAGGATGACGTCGTGCCAGATCGTCCATTTCTCCATAATAGGCATCATCGTCGGCCTTGCGGGCAATATTATCCTTGAACCAGCGCAGGGCCAGTCCTCCGGTCCGCACCATGCCCCAGTAAAAATACGTACCGGGCAGGGTACCGGAATTAAAGACCAAGCCTGTGCCTGGAGCCGACAATTCCGGAATGATCCCATCCGTAGCCGCGCAGAACATGGCACAAGTCCCGGCCACATCGACGGCCCGGCCGGCTTCCAGTATGCCGCTGCCCATCATCGATTCCATGGTATCACCGGCACCGGCGCAGATGGGAATGCCTGCAGGGAATCCCGTTTCTGCTGCATCGGCTTCACACAGATGCCCGATAATATCCCAGGGCTTGACGATTCTTGGCATATATGACCGGGGAATGCCCAGGATGCGGAGCTGTTCTTCTGACCAGCACTTTTTCACCACATCGTAGCCGAGCCCCCAGCCGGACATGGTCCCCCAGTCGATGAAGGCGTCACGGCCGGAAAGGCCTGCCAGATGCATGAGGATATATGGGCAGTTATGGACGAATTTAACGCCCTTTTCCCGCACGTCCGGCACATTCTGCAAAAACCAGCGGGCAAACATAGCCGGGAACATGACATTCGGTTCGGCATTGCCCGTTTCCTTAGCCCAGATATCCCGGTGCTGTTCTTTCAGCTGCGCTACGTCTTCTGCCGTCCGGCTGTCCAGATAATTGATATAAGGGGTCAGAGCCTTGCCGTTTTCATCTATACAGGCAATACCACAGATAATGCCATCGCCCATGATGGCCCGTACACCCGATGGTGAGAGTCCCTTTTCCTTCATGCCGTCGCTGCAGATGCGCATGCACTGCTTGATCAGGCGGTAATATTCATCAACATCCATCTGCACCCAGCCGGGCTGCGGATACGACAAAGTCGTCTTTGCCGTAGACATGACAATTTCCTGCATATTTTCATCATATACAGCTACTTTGACGCTCTGGGTCCCCGCATCAAATCCGAGATAATACTTCATTTCCATATCATCGTCCTCCTCTATTCATTCCTTCCATAGACGTTATCGTCTATGCCGGTATCGTTTCATTACATTTATTTTACCATACGGCCCGTATCCTATCAGTAGTATTTTCGTATTTTTTTATTCTCTCTCATTCTGTTCTGCCGTACAATTTGTAATTGAAATTTAAATTTGAATTAGATATAATAAAAGAAGCCAAACTACACTACGTCCAGGAAGAAGGAATCTATCATGACTGCTCAAACACTGAAGGAGCATAAAAAAGCCGGTATCCTAATCGCCATTGTACTGATTCTGGCCGCTGGTATCATCTGGTATCTGACACGGCCGGTCAATACACCCCTTACGTTACATGGCAATGTCGATGTCCGTCAGGTTTCGCTGACCTTCAATGCCAGCGAACGGATTGCCGCCATGAATGTGGAAGAAGGCGACCGTGTCCACAAAGGGGATGTCCTGGCCACGCTCAACACGACGCCTCTCAAACTGACCATAGCGCGCTGTCAGGCCCAGATTGCCCAGCAGAAGGCCGTCGTTGCCAAGATGCACAACGGATCCCGTCCTGAAGAGATTGCCGAAGCCGCCGCTGCCGTCCAGTCAGCACAGGCCGAAGCCGATAATGCCGCTGCCGATTATCAGCGTATGAGTACCTTATACGCCAGCAATGCCATCAGCCGCCAGACACTGGATACGGCAGAAGCAAAGGCAAAATCGACGGCAGCCTCCCTGGCTAAGTCCCAATCAGCCCACGCGCTGGCCGATAACGGCTATCGCCAGGAAGATATCGATGCCGCCGAAGCCCAGCTGCAGAGCCTGGAGAATGAACTACAGACGGCACAATACAATCTGAGCCAGGCAACGCTCATTGCTCCCCAGGACGGCGTCATCCGTTCGCGCCTCGTCGAACCGGGCGATATGGCATCCCCTTCGACGCCAGTCTATACACTCAGTCTGGATACGACAAAATGGATCCGTGCGTACATCAGCGAAGACCGGTTGGGCCAGATTCACGAAGGCCAGACCGCTACGGTCACCATCGACAGCGTCCCGACACCCCTGACCGGGCAGGTCGGGTATATATCCGACACAGCAGAATTCACCCCGAAATCGGTAGAAACGGAAGACCTCAGGACATCCCTTGTCTATGAAGTCCGTATCTACGTCACCGACCCGGACAACGTCCTCCGCCTGGGAATGCCGGCAACGGTGACATTTTAACACGCTCCGGAGGGAACACTATCATGTCTGATATAATTATGATTCAAGCTCATCATCTGACAAAACAATTTCCCGCCCGTCCTTCTTCCCCGGCCGTCACCGCCCTCTCTTCTCTCAATCTGACTATAAAAAAAGGAACCCTGACTGCACTCATCGGCCCCGACGGAGCCGGCAAGACGACCTTCATGAGACTGGTCTGCGGACTATTGCAGTCCGATTCCGGCAGTCTCTCCGTCTGTGGATACGATGTACAGCAATCTCCCCAGGCCGTTCAGGACCGTATCGGCTATATGCCACAGAAATTCGGCCTGTATGAAGACTTGTCCGTCATGGAGAACCTCACGCTCTATGCCGATATCCATTCGATTCCACCGGATCTCCGCCAAAAGCATTTCCGGGAATTACTGGATCTCACCGGCCTGAGCCCCTTTACGGCCCGTCCGGCAGGGAAATTATCGGGCGGCATGAAACAGAAACTGGGACTGGCATGTACCCTCGTATCTACGCCGGATCTGTTGCTCCTCGATGAACCGACCGTCGGGGTCGATCCGTTATCACGCCGCGAATTATGGCATATCCTGCATACTTTATCGGAAGAAAAGTCTTTGACGGTCCTCGTCAATACATCGTATATAGAAGAGGCAGAACAATGTCAGTATGCCTATATACTACATAAAGGGCAGCTTCTGGCTGACGGCACGCCGGAATCACTGCTCCAGTACGCCCGGGGACGCTGCTATGCCGTCCGTGTCCCCCAGGGTATGCCGCCCCGGTTCATCCAGTCCTGGCTGCTGGATGACCGCCACGTCGTCATGGATGCCGTTCCCGAAGGCAGTCAGGTACGCTTCACCGTATCCAGCCGCCAGCTGCCGAATCATCTCCTGCTGCAGAACTATCTGCCTGGTGCCGTCATCACTCCCGTTTCGCCGCGTCTGGAAGACAGTTTCATGATTCTCCTCCGTAAAGCCGGATCTACGGAAGAAGAAACACCGGGTATGCCGTCTCTGCCCAAAGTCCCGCCGGCTATATCCGGGGATACCATCATCGAAGCCCACGATATTGTCCGCCGTTTCGGTAGTTTCGTTGCCGTAGACCACACATCCTTTTCCGTCCACAAAGGGGAAATCTTCGGTCTACTCGG